>NPIE01007183.1_pt1 | contig 22875 bp, 13 predicted proteins | sample 8637661 | NCBI WGS metagenome assembly NPIE01 (sample SAMN07420842, study PRJNA396082) | bioreactor metagenome | isolation source: sample BA12 brine-fed electro-methanogenic bioreactor BA | place: Japan: Kochi | collected 2016-12-09
TGGAACCAGCCGCGGTGCTGATCGGAGCCTTCGAGATACATCGCGGCCGGGCGGCCCAGTTCGGGGCGCTGGTCGAGCACGCAATAGTGGCTGACGCCGGAATCGAACCAGACGTCGAGAATATCGGGCACCGGCTCGTAGCGCTCGCCGTCCACACCCAGGCGCGCCGCGATGCCGTCCTCGTACCAGGCATCCACCCCTTCGGTCTCGACGATGGCCGCGAGCCGCTCGAGAATGGCGGCGCTGTCGGGGTGCGGCTGCTGGTCCTGACGGTCGATGAACAGGCCCAGCGGCACGCCCCAGGTACGCTGGCGCGAGATGCACCAGTCCGGGCGATTCTCGATCATGCCGCGGATCCGCGCCTGGCCCCAGTCGGGAATCCAGCGCACCGTGTCGATCGCGGCCAGCGCTTCGCGGCGCAGTCCGGCCTGATCCATGGAAATGAACCACTGCGGAGTGGTGCGGAACGCGGTCGGGGTCTTGTGGCGCCAGCAGTGCGGGTAGCTGTGGACGAACGGCTCGGCCGCCAGCAGCGTGCCATTGGCGCGCATGATCTCGACGATGCGATCGTTGGCTTTCCAGACGAACTCGCCGGCGACCTCGGGCGTGTCGGGCAGAAAGATGCCGTGACCATCGATCGGGTTGACCACCGGCAGTTCGTAGCGCGCACCGACTTCGAAGTCTTCCTGGCCGTGGCCCGGAGCGGTATGCACGGCACCGGTGCCGGTCTCGGTGGTGACGTGATCGCCCAGGATCACGGGTACGTCGTAGTCGTTGAAGGGGTGTTTCAGGCGCAGGTGTTCAATTTTGGAACCTTTGAATTTGGGAGGACCTTTGAAGGTTGCCCAAGCGCGCTCCCCCCCTGATTCATCTGATTCGTAGCAGATGCCATCCCGATATCGGTCGAGGCAGGCCGGGACAAGTTCCGAGGCCATTATCAGCCATCGGGTTTTCTGTCCAGTAATCTTGAGCTGCACAAGGCTGTATTCAAGCTCGGGATGGACTGCAACCGCCTGATTTGCAGGGATTGTCCACGGTGTCGTTGTCCAGATGACGACGCCCACCTTTTCGCCACCGAATCCGGCTTCAAGCCCCAGCCGCGCCTTCAGATCATCCGTGTCAACGACTTCGAAAAACACATCGACCGCAGTCGAGGTCTTGTCCTGGTATTCGATTTCGGCCTCGGCCAGCGCCGAGCCGCAGTCGAAGCACCAGTGCACCGGCTTGACACCGCGCTTGAGATGGCCGCGCTCGATGATCTTGCCCAGCGCGCGCAGCATGTCGGCCTCGTAGCTGAAGTCGCGGCTGGCGTAGCGCTGGTCCCAGTCGCCGAGGCCACCGAGACGCTTGAAGTCTTCGCGCTGGCGTTCGATCTGCTGGTCGGCATATTCGCGGCACTTCTGTCGGAAGCTGCGCGCATCGACCTTGTGTCCGACCTTGCCGACCTTTTTTTCCACCTGCAGCTCGATCGGCAGGCCGTGACAGTCCCAGCCCGGCACGTACGGTGCGCGAAAGCCTGAAAGCAGCGCTGCGCGGACCACAAAGTCCTTCAGGATCTTGTTGACCGCATGTCCGATGTGGATATCGCCATTGGCATACGGCGGGCCGTCGTGCAGCACGAAGCTGTTCGGCCGCTCGGCGGTGGCGCGCTGGATCTGCCCGTACAGATCGCGGGCGTACCAGTCGGACAACATGCCCGGTTCGCGAGTCGAAAGCGACGCCTTCATCGGAAATTCCGTTTCGGGCAGGTTGATCGTGTCTTTGTAATCCATGGGCCGAGGGGCGCTGTTGCCTAAACCGTGAATGGTATCTGGAATCACATCGCCGGACGTGGCCCCGGCGCTGCATCGTCGATTTCAGTCCGGCAGTTCGAGAATTTCCCGGGCCCGCTGGCTATCGGCGTGCATTCGGGCGGTCATGGCCTCGAGCGAGTCGAAATGCAGCTCATGTCGAATGAAACCGCGGAACTCGACCGTCAGATGCTGGCCGTAGAGCGAACCGTCGAAGTCGAGCAGGTGCACTTCAAGCAGCCAGTCGCGCCCGGCCACGGTCGGGCGTCGGCCCAGGCTGACCACGGCCGGGTGTTGGTCCAGCCCGAGGCCGCGCACGCGCGCGGCCAGGATGCCCGACAGCGCCGGCGGCTCGGCCACGCGCAGGTTGGCGGTCGGGAACCCCAGCTTGCGCCCGAGCTGCTGACCGCGAATAACCCGCCCCGAAATCGCGTAGCGTCGACCCAGCAGTGCCTCGGCCAGTGCCAGGTCACCCTCGGCCAGCGCCTGGCGCAGCCGAGTCGAGGAGATTCGGCCGATCGGATCGATGATCTCGGCCACCGTCTCGACTTCGAAGCCGAAGCGCTGGCCGAGGCGGCGCAACTCGGCAACATCGCCGGCGGCGCGATGACCGAAGCGGAAATCCTCGCCGACCACCACGCGTCGGGCGCGCAGTCCGTCGGCCAGCACATCTCTGGCGAAGCGTTCCGGCGACTGCGCGGCGAAGGCTGGATCGAAGCGCAGCTGGGCCACAGCCTCGATTCCGAGCGCATCGGCGACGCGTAGCCGATCGCGCAATTTCATCACGCGCGGCACCGGCTGGTCCGGGCGAAACAGGGTCTGTGGCAGCGGCTCGAAGCACAGCAGGGTGGGGCGCAATTCCGGGGCGGCTGCGACTGCGCGCGTGGTCAGCGCCTGATGGCCGCGATGCAGACCGTCGAAGTTGCCGATCGCGACGGCGGTCTGGCGTTCATCGACGGCAGGGAGGTGGCGGATCAGCATCATGCGCGCGGAGTCTACGGTGCTCGGGTCGATGCGGGGCGATGAAGCAGCTGGCGCGGTTTGAGACCAAGTGCGAGCCCGGCCAGCAGGTAGACCAGGGCACCGCCGACGACGGCGAGCGTCAGCGAGCCGCAGCGCCAACCCAGATTCTGTGCCAGCCAGACCTCGGGTGCGGGGACCAGGCCGCGCAGTGCCAGCGCCATTGCCAGGCTCGCCAGCAGCACGCGCCCGATCTGCGCCCAGGGCAGGCCCGGGGCCAGCCCGGCACGTTTCAGGGCACGCCACAGCAAGGCTGCGTTGAGCCAGGCCGAGCCGCTCGAGGCCAGTGCCAGGCCGGCATGCGCGCCCGGGTGCATGGCCAGGGTCTCGAGCAGCCCGGCGCTGAAATCGCCGTTGGTCAGCCAGCCTGTGATCGCAAGCACGAACAGCAGGTTCAGCAGCATGTTCGCGACCAGCGCAACGATGCCGATCCGCACCGGGGTCGAGGTGTCCTGGCGAGCATAGAATGCCGGTGCGAGGATCTTGACGCCGATAAAGGCCGGCAAGCCGATGCAGTACGCCGACAGCGCCAGCGCCGCCATCGTCACGTCCTGCTCGCCGAAGCGGCCGTAGTGAAACAGCGTGGTCACGATCGGCTCGGCCAGCACCGCCAGCCCGACCGTGGCCGGAAGTGCGATCACGATGCCGAACAGCACGGCCCAGGCCAGGGTGCGGCGGAAGGCTTCGCTGTCGGCGCGCGCATGCATCGACGACAGGGTCGGCAACACCACCACCGCCAGCGCCACGCCAAACATGCCGAGCGGGAATTCCATCAGCCGGTCGCCGTAATACAGCCACGAGATGCTGGCCTCGATCAGCAGCGAGGCCAGCAGCACGTCGAACAGCAGGTTGATCTGGGCGACCGAGGAACCGAACAGCGTCGGCACCATCAATTTCATGATCCGGCGCACCCCGGGGTGGCGGAAATTCGGCCGCGGGATCGGCAGCACGCCGTGCCGCGCCAGCACCGGCAGCTGTACACCGAGTTGCAGCACCCCGGCGACCAGCACGCCCCAGGCCAGCGCCTCGACCGGTTCGTCGAAGCGGCTGCTGAAGGCCACCGCCGCCACGATCAGGGCCAGATTCAGCAGTGCCGGCGTCAGCGCCGGGATGGCGAAGCGCCCGAGCGTGTTGAGAATGCCGCCGGAAAGCGCGGTCAGCGCAATCAGCAGCAGGTAGGGAAAGGTGATCCGCAGCAGCTCGCCGGCAAGCGCCTGCTGCTCGGGCTGGTCGGCGAAACCGGGGGCGAATACGCCGACCAGGACCGGTGCCAGCAGGACCCCGACCCCGGTCAGCACCAGCAGTACCGCGAGCAGGCAGCCGGCGGTGGCGTCGATCAGCGATTTCAGTGCTGCCGGGTCGCCGCGCTCGCGGTATTCGGCCAGCACCGGCACGAAAGCCAGCGAAAACGAACCTTCGGCAAACAGCCGGCGCAGGAAGTTCGGGATCTTGAAGGCGACGAAAAATGCGTCGGTCGCGGCCGATGCGCCGAACCAGCGCGACAGCACCACGTCCCGGACCAGCCCGAGCACGCGCGAGACCAGCGTCATCGAGCTGAATGAGAACATCGAGCGCAGCATGTTCATCGCGATGGCTTTCCTGATGGGTTTTCGCCAATGAACATCAGTTTTGCCTTGACGTGAATCCCGAAAAATACGATACTAGCGGGCTTGTTTTTCAATATCTGTTTTCTCAGGAGTCCGTCGTGGCCAACAGTTCCTCAGCACGCAAGCGCGCCAAGCAGGCCGAAAACAACCGGCAGCATAATGCGGCCCAGCGTTCGTATGTTCGCACCATGATCAAGAAGGTCGTCAACGCCGTCAAGACAGGCGACAAGACGGCTGCCGAAACGGCCTACAAGAATGCCGTTCCGGCAATCGACAAGTCGGTCAGCAAGGGCATCATGCAGGCCAACAAGGCGGCCCGACACAAGTCGCGCTTGAACGCCCACATCCGGGCGCTTTGATCCAGTAGCGCACCGCGCTGCTGCCTGAACCGCTGGCACCGTCCGGCGGTGTTCGCCGTTGACCCCCAATGCTGCTCCAGCCGAGTCGGAGCCGAGCTGCGATTTTCGCAGCTCCCGGGCGATGACTGGTGGATGCGCTGCGCTTATCCCCCCTACGGCAGGCAGGGTCAAGCGACCAAAGCCCCCGGCCACCCAGCCAGCGAACCAGCCAACCAGCGAACCGCCTCTAACCAGCCAACCGCCACTAAGCAACCCAATCGGCCGGCGGAGCGGCCTCCTACAGAAAGGCGGGGCTGTCCGGTCGCCCCGAAACGACAAAACGACCAAACGACCAGCGAACCAGCGAACCAGCCAACCAGCCAACCAGCCAACCAGCCAACCAGCCAACCAGCCAACCAGCCAACCAGCCAACCGCCTCTAACCAGCCGGCCCAGGCTCAGCCGCGGCCGAGTTCCATCGCGATCGCCGAAACCAGTTCCTTCAAGCCCTCGCCGCTGACCGACGAGATCGCGAAGCGGCGATCCTGCCAGTTCAGCCGCCCGACGATGTCCTGAATCACGCCTTCGGTCTCCGTCGGGTCGAGCTGGTCGCGCTTGGTCAGCACCAGCCAGCGGGGCTTCTCGCGCAACTCGACATCGTAGCGCTCCAGCTCCCGCTCCAGAATCCGTACCTGCTCGACCGGGTCACTGCCGTCGATCGGCTGGATCTCGACCAGGTGCAGCAGCAGGCCGGTGCGCTGCAGATGCTTGAGGAACTGGTGACCGAGGCCGGCACCTTCGGCGGCGCCCTCGATCAGCCCGGGAATGTCGGCGATGACAAAGCTCTGGCCCGGCGCCAGGCTGACCACGCCAAGATTCGGGTGCAGCGTCGTGAACGGGTAGTCGGCAATCTTCGGTCGGGCCTTGGAGACGGCCGAAATCAGGGTCGACTTGCCCGCATTCGGAAAGCCGAGCAGACCGACATCGGCCAGCACCTTCAGCTCGAGATGCAGTTGGCGTGCCTCGCCCGGCGTGCCTTCGGTGAACTGGCGCGGGGTGCGGTTGACCGAGGACTTGAAGTGGATGTTGCCCTTGCCGCCGATGCCGCCCTGGGCGACCAGCAGGCGCTGGCCCGGTTCGGTCACGTCGCCGATGATCTCGTCGGTTTCGACGTTGATCACGATGGTGCCCAGCGGAACCCGGATGACGACATCCTCGGCCGACTTGCCGGTGCGCTGGCGACCGGCGCCGGGCTGGCCGTTTTTCGCCTTGAACAGCCGCGCATGACGGAAATCGACCAGCGTGTTCAGGCCGGCATCGGCTTCCAGCCAGATGCTGCCGCCGTCACCGCCGTCGCCGCCATCAGGTCCGCCCTTGGGAATGTACTTCTCGCGCCGGAAGCCGACGCAACCATGCCCGCCGCGACCGGCGCGGACTTCGATCGTGGCTTCGTCGACGAACTTCATGGGCGCATTCCTGGTCCGGTGGATCGGGGCGATTGGCTGTGGCTGAATCGAAAAAGCCGGCGCGAGGCCGGCTTTGTCGGAACCCGATTGTCGGATCGTGTTACTCGGTCGATTCGATCGAAACGAACTTGCGCAACGGCTTGCCGCGCTCGCGGAACACGACCTTGCCGTCGGCCAGTGCGAACAGCGTGTGGTCGCGACCGACGCCGACGTTGTCGCCGGCATGGAAGCGGGTACCGCGCTGGCGCACCAGGATGTTGCCGGCTTCGACGGCTTCGCCGCCGTAGCGCTTCACACCCAGGTACTTCGGATTCGAGTCGCGGCCGTTACGCGTGGAGCCGCCTGCTTTTTTATGTGCCATGGATCAGCCCTCGATGCCCGTGATCTTCAGTTCAGTGTAGTACTGGCGATGGCCCATCTGCTTCATGTGGTGCTTGCGGCGACGGAACTTGATGATCCGGATCTTTTCGCCGCGGCCGTGGCCGACCACTTCGGCAATGACCTTGCCGCCTTCGAGCGTCGGTGCGCCAACGCGCACGTCGTCGCCATCGGCAACCATCAAAACCTCATTCAATTCGATCGAGCTGCCGTTTTCGGCCTCGAGCTTTTCGACCCGGACGATGTCGCCGGCCGAGGCCTTGTACTGCTTGCCGCCGGTCTTGAATACCGCGTACATGATGGGACTCCAGAAATTTCGTCTTGACTCAAGAGCGGGAATGTTACCGGGTTTTGGCTTTCACGTCAATCAAGAATTACAAGCAAACAGCAACCTCGATCACCGCCGGGCTCAAGCTTGGCGGTGTTACTGAATGACCTGTGCCTGCGCTTCCAGCCTCATCTCCCGGCCCTGATGATCCTGCATCCTGAACGGCACGGAGCGCAGCTGCATGTTCTGGTTGACCTGGACCGCGAAATGCAGGTGTGGTCCGGTCGAGTAGCCGGTATTGCCGGAACGCCCGATCATCTGGCCGACTTCGACCCGCTGGCCGTCGCGCACCGTGATGCCGCCGTAGTCGAGGTGGGCGTAGACCGCCATCGACCCGTCCGAATGCAGGATGCGGACGTAGTTGGCGCGCGGCCCGTCGCGCTTCAGGTCGGTGCCGGCGCGATGGAACCAGCGCTCGGTATCCATGACCACGCCGGCTCTGGCGGCATGTATCGGCGTTCCCGGCGGCAGCGGGATGTCGATCGCGTAGCGGCTGTGGATTTCTGTGTGGCTGAAGTGGCCGCCGAAGCCCTGGCCGATTCGTGCCGCGGTGCCTTCGGCCAGCGGCAGGCGATACGGCCAGTCGGCGTCATGGTGTGCGTTGACCGGTCCGGGTACGACGCGCAGCTCGATCCGGTAGGCCCAGCCCAAGCCCGGCTCCAGCGGGCCAAGCAGGATCGAGCGCCGCCCGACCGGCGCGAGTTCCAGCCGCGCCGGCAGTGGCGGATCACTGATCGTGTTGCGTGATTCCGGCAGCAGTACCTCGACCGTCACCGGCCCGGCCAGGCGATTGCTGAGTTGCCATTCAGGCTCGGTCTTGCTGCCGATGTTGACGAATCGCACCACATCGCGCGGCTCGGCCAGCGCACGCACCACTTCGACCGCGTAATCGGCCTCGGGCTGACGGTCGCTGAAATGGCGGATGCCCTGATCATCGGTCCAGATGTAGACCGGTTGGGCCAGAGCGAGCGGGGCGGCAAGCGTCAGCAGCAGGGCGTTCGCGAATTGTTTCAGTTGCTTGCCGTTGCCGGACATACTGCCGCGCGAAGGTTTCGGGTTCAAGCATGGACTGCGTGCGGGCTTCACGGTTCCCCGATGTGGCCGTAAGCGCGATGCTTCTTCGGTTGACCCGTTCAGCACTCGATCACGTTGACCGCAAGGCCGCCTCGGGAGGTTTCCTTGTATTTGGTCTTCATGTCGCGGCCGGTGTCGCGCATGGTCTTGATGACCTTGTCCAGGCTGACGCGGTGCTTGCCGTCGCCAGCCATCGCCATCCGGGTGGCGTTGACCGCCTTGACCGCGCCCATCGCGTTGCGCTCGATGCACGGAATCTGGACCAGGCCGCCGACCGGGTCGCAGGTCAGCCCCAGGTTGTGCTCCATGCCGATCTCGGCGGCGTTTTCGACCTGCGACATCGAGCCGCCGAGGGCTGCGGTCAGGCCGCCGGCGGCCATCGAGCAGGCCACGCCGACCTCGCCCTGACAGCCGACCTCGGCGCCCGAGATCGAGGCGTTTTCCTTGTACAGCAGGCCGATCGCGCCGGCCGTCAGCAGGAACTCGATCACGCCGCCTTCGTCCGCGCCGGCGACAAAGCGTTGGTAATAGTGCAGCACCGCCGGAATGATCCCGGCCGCGCCGTTGGTCGGTGCAGTGACGACCCGGCCGCCAGCAGCGTTTTCCTCGTTGACCGCCAGCGCGTAGAGATTGATCCAGTCGAGCTGGTCCAGATTGTCCTGGGCGGCGCGATGGCGGAGCTTGCGGAACAGGGTCGGCGCGCGCCGGGCGACCTTGAGCCCGCCCGGCAGGTAGCCGGACTGCTCCAGGCCGCGCTGGACGCAGTCCTGCATTGCCTGCCAGATCGTCAGCAGTCCGGAACGCACCTCGGCCGTCGTGCGCCAGGCCTGCTCGTTGGCCAGCATCACATCGGAAATGCGCAGGCCCTCGCGGTCGCATATCGCCAACAGTTCATCGCCGGTCGAGTAGGGGTGCTTCAGCGGGGTCGAGTCCGGCATGATCCGGTCGGCCGCGGCATCGTCGGTGTTGACCACGAAGCCGCCGCCGACCGAGTAGTAATCGCGTGCCAGCAGCACATCGCCGGTCTGGTCCAGCGCCGTGAAGCGCATGCCGTTGGGGTGATGCGGCAGGGTCTGGCGCTTGTGGAACACCAGGTCTTCACGCGGATCGATTTCGATCTCGCGCACGCCGCCCAGGCGCAGCCGCCCGGTCTCGGCGATCTCGGCCATGCGCGGCCCGATATGGTCCGGATCGACCCGGTCGGGAGCCTCACCCTCCAGCCCCAGCAGCACGGCGCGATCGGTGCCGTGGCCACGGCCGGTATGGCCGAGCGAGCCGAACAGCTCGACCCGGACCTTCGTGGTCCGGTCGAACACGTCGGCATCGCGCAGCCGCGCAAGAAAGATCCCGGCCGCGCGCATCGGCCCGACCGTATGCGAACTGGACGGCCCGATGCCGATCTTGAACAGGTCGAAAATGCTGACGGCCATGGGCGTCCTCGAAACGCGAAGCTTGACCCCTCATTATGAACGCGCCGCGCCGGGCCCGCCATGTTGCGACGAACCCCTTGTCCCGGTTTACATTCGGTTTACAAGGGACGGCTCACTGCTCGAAGCTGTCGCTGAACAGCAGATCCTGCTGCGTCAACGCCAGCGGCACGAGATTGCTTTCCAGGCCATTGCCGGTGGCCAGGCTCAGCAGGATTACACCGGGTGCGGAAATCGCCGGACTGATGTTCAGTTCGGCGCTGTCGTTGGTGAGCACGTTCAGGGTGAGTTGGGTGGTGGCCTGGCCGCCGTCCAGCGCTTGTACCGCGCCGTTGAATCCGCTGCCGGTGAGCGTGACGACGCCACCCGGTTCCGTGAAGGCGGGTTGCAGCGCGGTGATCTGGGGCGGGGCGGCCGGTGGTTGTGCGCCGGCAAACCAGCGGGTGGCCTGGTTGTTATCCAGCGTGACTTCGTCGACCGCGCTCGTCAGGACGACGGTAAAGGTATCCTGCGGTGCAATCGCGGGCAATGTCAAGTCGGTGAAGCGAGGCACGAGATCCAGCGGCGCCGGCAGGGCAGCGATGGTGCGTTGCGCCAACTGGGCACCTTGGTCATCGACACCGGCGAACACCGTGACCTGGACGTTGTTCAGATCAACTGCGCCGGTGTTGTGTACGCGCAGCGCCAGGGTCTGGCTGCCGGCGTCGTAGTCGATGTCACGCGCCGCAATCCCGATGTCGGGCAGCGGTGGGGGCGGCAGCGACGCGGCGGGCGGCACACCGATGGGTTGGACGCGAATGGCGAAAGTTGTTTGGCCAGGAAGCTCCAGGCTAACGCCGTCGCCCGGCCGGGTCATCGTGAACGGGATGCTGGCCGTCACGGGTTGCGGCGCCAATCCGAGTCCGGCAGCAGGCCCTGCTTCGAGCAGGTAATCGACCCCGGTTTGTAGCTGCCAAAAGCGCATCTGGATGATGCGTGGCCCGGGCGAGAACAGATACGTGCTGGCACCGAACGTCGTCGGGGTCGCATCGCTGACCGCAGCGGCAAACAGGCGCGAGGTATTGAGCCAGCTTACCGCGTGCGCCGGCATGCCGATAAATAAGGATATCGCTTCGGCACCGAGGTAATATGAAACGACGTCGGCCCAGCCGGGCACCAGAATGCGGTCGGTCATCACGCCTTCGGTGGTGCGATAGGGCCATTTGGCGATCAATTGGGCAGCCGGCCCGTCCAGCGCTCCGAGCGCTGCGAGGTCGGTCGGGTCGAGACGGAACCGCGCATAACCGTCGGCGAAACGGGCCATGTACGCCGCCGCCGGTTGCTCACCGGTGCTGGTCCAGACGTTGAGTAGCGGTCCGATGGCACGGTTGCGAAGTTTGCCGCCGGCCCAGACGTCGAACGGTGCGGCCGGTATCGGCCCCGACACCGGGCGGCCGGCCGCAAGCCACGCATTGGTGTGGCTCTCGATGGAAAAAAACGGATCGAGAAACGACGGATCGCCGCTCCAGCGGTAGCGCCAGCCAGCCAGAGCGTAAAGATATTCGTGACGCGCCGGCAATGGGTCGAACTGTCCGCCACCGTTATTCTGAGCCCACCAGTTGCCATCGCCGCCGTCGAAGCCGAATTGTTCAGTCGCCGTCCACAAGGCATTGGGAAACACGCCTGCGGGTTTGTTGTCATCGGTGCGGTCGGCGTCTTCAACCCATGATCGGGCCCAGCGCTCCAACGGTTCGGTGACACCGGGATGACCGGCGTACCATTCGAGAAACGGAAACGGCTGTGTCACGCGGGCATTGAGCGGGATATCGTTGGCGTACTGTGTGCCGCCAGCGATGGTTGTTGCACTCATGTGATTGGCGATGAAATGGGTGTGACCGAGCGGGCTCGATAGCGGATCGGACAGGAACACGTCGCGCATGGTGCGCGTGCTGTTGAGCAGGCGTTCGATCGCTTCCGGATCGCCATGGTTTTCGAGCAGGCTGATGTGCAACAGGTTGCCGCTGGCTTCGGCGACGTGCTCGACATCAGCGAAAGCAGCCTGAAACGCGGCGCTCTGATCGACGATGCCAGAGTTCCAGATGCCATCGGCGAAGCTTCTGAAACCGAACGCCGTGACATCGGAAGCACCCCTGAGGGCCAGCGCCAGCAGGCCGAAGGCGGGGATGATTTCGACATCGTCGGTCCAGCCGCCGCCGATGTCGCCATCGACCGACTGCCGGTGGATCGTCCACCATTCGAATAAATCCAGCCAGGAATTGAGATTGGCGGCCACAGTGCGCGCCCAGTCCGGTCCGCCGGCGAACACCTGGTTCCAGTCGGTGCGCGACCAGGGCATGCCGTTGTTCTGCCACTCATCGGTGGCGTATAAATGGACATGCGGATTCACGGTGCCCCACAGCAGCTCGAGTTCACCGGCGTTGAATTGTGCGCGCTCCCAGGAGACGGTATTGCGGTTCGGATCGAGCCCGCCGCGGTTGCGCAGCCACAGGACCCGGCACTTGCGGAAATACGGATGATCGGCGGGCAGCATTTCGCACAGTGCGGCCGAGCGGCCGAGATTTTCGGATGCTGGCGCACCGGCGGCGGCATAACCCAGCAAGGCGCGATAGCGTTCGGCATCGGTCGCCAGACGCGCTTCGAGCAGCAGGCGTTTCGCCTGGAAGTCCTGCGGGTCGGCGATCACTTGCGCGGCCAGAATCTGTACCGCCTGGTCGAGCAATGCGGGTTCATCGGTAAAGCGTGCCGGGTGTCCGGCCACCCACATCAGCCCGGCGGCCTTGGCATTGGCGAGCGCTGGCGCGCTGAGCGCCTGAAACACGCTTTCGGCCGCCGCCAGATCGCCCGAGTTGAAAAAGGCGACCGCCTGTTGCAAACCGGGGTCGGCCGGTGCAGCCAGAATGGTCAATTGGCCGTTGACGTCCAGCAGCGGCGGATCGGCGGCCGGTTCGATTTCGATCGCCTGCAGCGCGACGCCGTTGAAACCCGGTACCAGCACGGCAGTCTGCATCCCGGGCGGGGTCAGCGGCGATTCGTCGAGCAGGAACGTCCATTCGGTCGGTGCGCCGTTGGCGGTCAGCGTCCCGAACATCGGGTCGGGGCCAGCCGCATCGTCGCGGTTGACCGTGACGAGCACGATGCCGTCCGGCGCCGCGGCGCGCAGCCGCACCGGCACCGCATCGCCGATCACCGTCTGATCGAAGGTTCCGCGCCGGTCATTCACATCGGCGCGGGTCACGGTCTGGACCGCGCTGTTGACATCGACTGCGAGGCGAAAGCGCGGTGTCGTTACATCGCCGACCCACACCGTCACATCGTAGTCGCCCGGCTCGACATCGGCACGGAACACGATGGCGACCGCATCACCCCGCGCTGCATCGGTGAGCACCGCATCGACGGTGGCTGAGGACAACACACTGGCCGGAACGGCCTGCTCGACCGTGACGATACGGCCGAAGAAGTTCCACGTCTTGTTGCTGCCGTCGACGGCGCGGGCCGGCACGTTCGGGGCGACGAACCCGTAGCCGGTTGCGGGATCGTAGAGACCCTGTTCGGTGACCGGGATAAAACCGGGTTCGAGCGGCCCGGAGGCGGGTTGAAAATCAAAGCGGACTTCATCGGCCGCGGCGAGGTGGCCGCTCGCCAGCCACAGCGCGGCGATGGCGACTTGTAGCGGATTCATGCTCGCACCTCGCCGAATGTGATGGGATTCGTCCATCATCGACTTACCACGAAACGACGCACGGCACAAGGCATTTGGTGCCGTCTTCCGATGAACGGCAAGTTTTTTCCGACAGGCGGTTCAGTCCGTCCCCTGCTTGCTGTCCCCTGCTTGCGAGGCTCATAGCTGCACTGCACGTACTCTTCGAGCCGCTGGATTTCATCGCCCGGCTGGCCACACGGCTGCCGCCGAGCCTTGATGTCATGCGCTTCCTGGGAGTAATCGCTCCCAGCAGTCCCGATCGAGTCCGGATCGCTTTTTTCGTGCAGACCTGGCCGTGATCTGTTTCCGATTTCGTATTAAGTAGTTAACGCGAATTCTGGAATCGGACGACCGGATTGGTAGGCGCCTGATTGTCAACTGCATTTAACGGACCGGAGGAATGCACGTGAACACCTCGATTTCCCGACTGCGCATGATGTTCCTTTCTGCAGCCGCTTTCGTCAGCTTTGGGCTCGGGCACGCCTCCGAAGAGCAGCTGGCCGAACCCGGCGGATTTTCAGATCAGGCGGCCCCTTCAACGTTGACCGACACCGGACGCGCGGAGAATGGGGAGCCCTATCTTGCCGATACCGCCTCTCCAGGTTCCCCGGCGCGTGCCGCCTGGTTGCTCGGGAAGGTCGAACCGGCAGTCGAGGACGCTCGGAGCAGGGGAGGCGAAGTCGATATCATTCTTTACCTTCAGGCCCCGGAGCCGCTCCCGGCAGGCCACGAGGGAGTCTCGGAAATCAAGTCTGGTTACCGGACCATTCTCGATGACCTGGCGACTCGGATCCGCGCGATCGTCTCGGCGAACCGCCCCGAGGCTTCAATCGACGAGGAGGAAGAACGGCTCTGGGCGCGAACCCGGAGTGCCGTTGACACCGAGCAACGCGAACAGTTGGATTTTCTGCGCCGTGAACTCGATGCGACCCGTGACCTTATGCGCCGCGATATCCAGGCAGCCCTGCGCAGCCGAGCCGAGCCGAAGTTCATCGAGATCCGGGACGTCATAAGGAATGCCGGTGGCTCCATCAACAACGAGGTGTACCTGACCCTTTCCATGGGCGTCACGGTGCCGTCCGATCTGGTTCCGGTTCTGGCCAAGCGCGACGATGTTGTCACGATCATGCTGGACCGACCCCTGGAGCTGGAGCTCGATGTGAGTATGCCGAGTCTGCAGATCGATGCCTGGTGGAGCGCTGGCTTCGATGGCGGAATCTGGGACGCGGGGGTTGTCGATACCGGAGTACAGGAGAACCACCCTGCCTTCAGCTCTGTGAACTTCTTCACCGACGCAGCTGCGGGAACGGATAGCGACGGTCATGGGACCCATGTGGCAGGCATCATCGCCAGCGCGAACAGCACCTACTCCGGCGGTGCTCCGGGTCTTGACGCATTGATCTGGGGCCGTGCGGGAGCCCAGTCGACGACAATGGCACGCATGGAAACCATGGCGGGCGGTCTTGCACAAAGTCCGGAAGTCATCAACCACAGCCTCGGTTATGGCACGGCCGACGTGTCGGACTACAACGCCGACGACACGTTCTACGATGCCTTCATCGAGAACTATGACATCCTGGTGACCAAATCAGCCGGCAACAACGGCTGGAGCACGACCGCACCGACGATCACTCATCCCGCGCCTGCCTACAACCTGCTGACAGTCGCCAACATGGATGACCTGGGGACCGTTGATCGGTTGGATGATGTCCGTCTATTCAACTCGAGTATCGGGCCTACCGTCAATGGCCGCCGGAAGCCGGATATCAGCGCTCCGGGCAGCGTCATCCGCGCGCCCAATGCATTCTGGCAGGGTGCCGGCTCCGGACCCAATCGATCGTGTCGTGATTCGAACGTCAACTGGGACTATGTCGACTGCAGCGGAACAAGCATGGCTGCACCTCACGTAGCGGCTGCCATCGTCTTGATGGAAGACGGCGGCAACCATAATCCGATCGCACAGAAGGCGGTCCTTCTCAATACCGCGGATGCGTGGACGTCCAACAACACCGCCGGAACCGGTGATGACGAACCCGTAACGGGGTCGCACTGGGATATTTCCTACGGCTGGGGTTATCTTGACGGCTGGGAATCGCAGTTCAATCGTACGGATTATTTTGTCACCTCGGTCGTTCCGAGAAACGACAATGCCACCGAGGACGATTACAAGCTTTACGTCGGCCATATGTTTGCCGGTGAGAAAGCGACCATGGTTTGGGAAAAACGTGGCGAGTATGTTGCCGGTTCACCGGCATCGCCGACCTACAGCCTGGCCGATTTGAACCTGCGGCTGTACAACGAGGAGACGGGAGCTCTGGTCGACAGCGATGTGGGCGGTGGTGACAACGTTCACCAGGTCGCTACGAACAGTTCCATCACCGCAGTCATCAAGCCCTATGCATGGTCGACAACATTTTCCGGGGGTGTATCCCAGGAACAGTTTGCGCTGGCAACCGAAGAAAACTTCGTCGAGGCGGTTTTTCCGGAATCCTTTCAAGGCATCGTGATGAGGCCATCTCAGGTTCAGCCGAACGAGGAATTCATCTACCGAGGCAAGGTAAGAAACGATAGCGATCTTGCAAGTCATGCCAACAGGATCGAAGTCCAGTTACCCGCCGGCTGGTCCATAGTCTCTGGTCCAAACCCGCAGAATATCGGATCGGTTGCCGGTGGCGGGACGATGGCGACGAATTGGGCACAGTGGACGCTGCGCGCTCCTTCGACGCCCCAGCCTGGTGTCGTGGTCCCGTTTACCCATGTCCATGTCTCGTACGATGAAAACTATGGCCCCTTTACCTGGAATACGACCATCGACGTGGTACAGGACGTAACGCCGCCGAGCCCGAATCCCACCTTCATCACGCCGCCGACGCCGCTGAGCAGTTCGGCAATGACCATGACCTCTTCGACGGCGACCGATGAACACGGTCCAGTGGAGTATTTCTTCGACTTTGTGTCGAGCCCCACTGGAGGCGGTGGTGGAACCGACTCCGGATGGATCCTCTCGACGAACTACTCCGATTCCGGCCTTGGGCCGAATCATCGTTATTGCTATCGCGTAAGGGCTCGCGATAATCCGACAACAACACCCAACGTCACCGTGTTTTCGTCAACGTCCTGCGCAACCACCTTTGCCAATCCGCCGAGCCCGGGTACCTTGACCCTCATCGCGACTGATACCATCCGGGTCTCCTGGAACGCGAATGGCAACTCGCCCGGGTCCGAGTATTTCGTGGAGAATATGACTACCGGTGACAGTTCGGGTTGGGTCAGTGCCACGACCTGGGACAACACCGGCCTGTCGCCAGGAACTCATGCCTATCGGGGCAAAGCCCGGAACAGCCTGGGCATCGAGACCGGCTGGATGGTGCTCGGTGACGAGGAGATCGATGCCGACATACTGTTCCTGAACGGGTTCGAGTCCTAGGGAACCTCTGAACAAGTCTGCGCGGCTCTGAGGCTGGCCGAAAGGGCCGCGGGGCCCTTCAGGCTCGGACAAGCGTTCCGGTTGATCCGGACCAGTGAGCACGATGCTTGCGTCTGGCGATGTGAATTCAGGGACAGTATACTTATCTTCGGCGGTGCCGCGCCGTCGGAGTCACAACCTTGATGTGAAAGCGGTTGACAGAGATGAATTAAGCATACTGTCCCCCGATCCCTGTCCCCCCGATCCGACTTGCCTGGCTGAAAAGATTGAAGACCAGAATCAGGAGATGCAGGTGATGAAGATCAAGAATTTCTGGTGGTTTTTGTTTGGCTTCATGGGTCTTTCAATCGCGTCAGTGGCGGGAGGCCAGGCTCCGGATAGAGCTGAGTTGATCGAAGGTGGGTTGGTGATTTCCTCGCCCAGGGCTGGACAGCTCGTGTCGGCGGGAACCAGTATCACCGTAACCGTGGAAGCAGAAGGGTCATTCGAGGCCACCCGGGTCATGCTGCTGTCCAAGGTTGGCGTGCTCGTGCTGGAGCAGGGCCCGTTCGAGTTTGAATTCGCGGTGCCCGACGATCATCTCGGTGCGCTGGAACTCTCGGCAACCGGCGAGGGTGCATCCGGGAGTTTCGCCACGGCCAATCCGATCACAGTGATGGTCGAGGCCTCTTCCGATCTGGTCGCACTGGATCTGGCGTGGGACGAAGTCTATCTGAACGGTATCAATGATCGGCATCAACTCCGAGTTACTGGACACTACGGCGATGGCGTATCCAGAGACCTGACCGACCCGACGACCGGCACTACATTTACCAGCGCCGATCTTTCGATCGTTACGGTATCCGACGACGGTATTTTGCGCCCCCGCAGCAACGGCGTGACCACCATCGTCGCCAGCAACGGCGGCCTGCAGACCAGCATGACAGTGCAGGTACTTCGTGCTGAAGAGAGCCGTTAGTTGAAAAACGGAGTGTGATCGTTAGTGGGTGGCTGCCACGCTGGCGCCGGTACAAGAAGTTGAAGTTCTGGCAAGATGTCGGCCGCCGACGATTCACGGGAACTGAATGGATGAATCTTAATCAGGTCACACTGCCGGTCACGGACATGGACCGCGCCACTGCATTCTATCGAGCGCTGGGCTTCGTGCAGATCGTGGATACGCCGCACTATGCGCGGTTCGAGTGTCCCCAGGGCGGTGCAACATTTTCACTTTCCCTGACCGATAAGCCGTTTGATAACGGTGCCATCATCTATTTCGAAAGCGACCGGCTCGATGCCTGGGTCGACGAGCTGATCGCACGCGGTATCGAATTCGAACAGCCGCCAACCGATATGCGTTATCTCTGGCGTGAAGCGGTGTTGCGCGACCCATGCGGCAACCGGATCAAGTTGTATCACGCTGGTGAAAATCGCCATCATCCGCCGTGGCGCGTCGAACTGCGGCGTTGACGGCGCAGCGTGTCGGCGGTCATGCTCGCGTCGGAGTTCACCGACAGTAATGCTTGCTGAAACGCTACGCGACCCCGACGGAGCTGCTTTTGCGCTTGTCCGGTTTCAACCGGCGATGCAAATCCTGCGATCGGATACTTATCTTCGCCGGCGCTGTGCATTTGACGTCATAAATCTTGATGTGAAAGCGGTTGACAACGGTGAATTAAATATACTGTCCCCTATTGCCTCTCGATTTCTCCCGATTTCCACTTGCGGCACAAGCTGTCCGGCGGTACGCTGACCGTTGCCAGCGGCGCGAATCGAGAGCCTTGTGCGAGCCTGGTTGACGAAGCCACGATTCTTTGTGGCCAAAGCAATTTCTGGCTGCGGCGGTGGAGTTCTACGCCAGCCCGCCTCAAGAATCGCAGTGATCGGACCACGGAGGAGGAAGGACATGTGGAGATACCTTTTGACTTGCGGCGGAGCGATCGTGATTCTGTTGCTTTCGCAGGGCTCGGTGCAGGCGGATGAACAGCCGCCCATCGTGCAGTTCTGTTCACAGTGCCATGGTGAAACCGGGCCAAGCCCGTATCCCGGCGTGCCGACGATTCACGGTCTGCCGCCCGGTGTGATCGAGGTGGCGCTCTACAAGTATCGCGAGCGCAAGCGACCCTGCCGAGTCACGGAATGCTCCAAGCTCGGTACCTGCCCCGATACGAGCATGTGCGAAATCGCCCGGGACTTCGATGACCAGCAGATCGACCTGCTGGCCTCCTGGTACTCACAGCAACCGTTCCCGGCCCATCAGGATCCGTACGACCCCGAACTCGCCGCGCGCGGCCGCGAGATTCATGACCGCTATTGCGAAATATGCCATACCCGCCTGGGGTCGGACCCGATCGATGATGCCAGCATGCTGCGCGGCCAGCGCAAGGTGTATCTGCGCAATGCTCTGGAAGACTTCAAAGAGGGTCGACGCTCGACCGGTCTGGCGCGGATGGACCAGCGCTTCAAGGAGCTCGATGACCGGGACATCGCCGCGCTGGCAGAGTTCTTTTCCGGGCCGGCTGCCTACCCGATCGGCGAATAGGGCCGTCTGAACAAGTCTGCGCGGGCTCTGAGGCTGGGCGAAGCCCATCAGCGCCTCTTCGAGCACCGACATCTTCAGTGAGCAGGTGATCGACTTGCCGAGCTTCCGGGCGCGGATCAGGTCGGCTTCGCGCAGCTCCTTGAAATGCACCGACATGGTCGGTTTGGACACATCGAAGTGTCCGGCCTGCTCACCCGCTACACGCCAATGCCGTTTTTCCAACTGCTTTTCCGTAATAAACCATGCAAGCCCCACGTCACATTTTCTTGTATGGGAATAAGACGCAATCGGGCTGATGATGCGGGAGCGGAACAAGCGATGATCAGAATATTCCGGGTTGCAGTGCTGGGCTTGCTTGTCTTGACGGGCAGCCTGATGTCTGCGTCGTCCTACGGCATCTCGCGCGGCAGCGCCAATTCACCGGCGATTTCCAGTTCGCCTGAATCGATCGAGTTTGCCGACTTGCCGGTGGGCATGTCGTCACCTCCTTCGATGGTCGAGTTCACCAACACCAGCGACCTGCTGCTGTCGATCACCACGGTTTCGATCGTTGGCCCCGATGCCGATCATTTTCGGATCGATTCCGACGATTGCGCGGGCGCAACGCTGGCACCCGGAAATGCCTGTTTGCTGGCGGTGGTCTTTGAGCCGACAACGCCCGGGGTCAGGCGCGCACGGCTTCAACTGGATGCCGCGCCGCTGGGGCTGCGGGCCGTGGTGCCGATGCTGGCCACCAGCGACGTGACGTTCTTCGACGGCTTCGAGCGGGCCGAGCCGATGCCGAACAGCGCACCGACTGCCGACGCCGGAGAAAATGCCGATACCGGGAATGAAACTCCCACCGGCTTGAACGGCAGCGGCTCTTTCGATCCCGACGGCCAGCCGCTGACCTATCTTTGGCAACTGCAGGGCCCGGCCGGAAGTTCGGCCATACTCGACGATGTCGCTCTCGCCTCGCCTTCCTTCACGCCAGATCTTGTCGGCGATTATCAGACCACGCTGCGTGTAAGCGATCGCAGCTTCGTGTCCGCACCCGACACCGTCACGGTGCGCGCGTTGCCGCGGCTGACTGTCGGCAACCTGGTGCTGCCGACGTTCTCCGTCGACGATCTGGCGGTGGCACTGGAAGCAGCCGCCGGCCCGGGCGGCGTAGAGATTTCGATTGCCAACCCGGTACCCTCGCCGGTGTCCGCGCCGCCGGCGATCAGCGTGGCACAGGGCGAGAACTCGGCTGCCGTGCCGCTCACAAGCGGCGCAATGGCCGGCAGCGTGACGATCGGCGCCAGCGCGCCCGACTACTGGCCCGATCAGAGCCTGGTCACCGTGCAGCAGCGCGGCATGAGCTTCGAAGTCGATCCGCTGGTGCGCATCGGCGGCAGCAACCCCGGCAACATCGTGCTCGAACTACCCGCGCCGGCCGGCGGCATCAGTGTGGAACTGGCCAGCGATCTGCCCGGCCTGGTCGATATCGGACCGGCAAGCGTGCCGATTGCGGGCGGCGAGACGAGCGCCCCGATCACGATCAGCGGCGCGGGCGCGGGACCGGCCACCCTGTCGGCAAGGGCCACCGGTTACGCCGACACTCAGACGACTGTGGCCGGCACGGCGACCAGCCTGGACCTGCAGAGCATTCCGAGTCTGGTGCTGGGCGACGAGTTCGCGCTGGCGGTCTCGCTCAGCGAGCCAGCCCCGGCCGGCGGCGTGGTGTTGGCGCTGGAAAGCAGCGATCCGAGCGTGCTGGCCGTGGATGCCTCGGCCTTCATCGCTGCCGGCGGCAGCGCCCCTGATTCGGCACCGCTGACCAGTGCGTTGGCCGCAGGCACGGCGCGGGTTTCGGTGCGTGCGACCGGCTACGCGCCCGATTTCAGGGATGCCGAAGTGGTCGATTTCCTGCTGAGCTTCACGCCCGATCCAGTGACGGTGCCGGCCGGCTGGTCCAATCCGGTCACGCTCTCGCTCGGCAATCCTGCGCCGGCTGGTGGCCGCACGATCGAGCTTGCCAGCAGCGACGAGTCGCTGTTCAGTGTGCCGCCGACGGTCGTCATTGCCGAGGGCGAGACCGAGGCCGATTTCGAGCTTGCCGGCATCGCCATGGGCTCGGGTACGCTGACCGCCAACGGCAGTTTCGAAGTGGCGGTGACCGTCACGCCGCCGCCGGCCATCAGCATTGATCCACTGGCGATCGAAACGTTTTCGTCCGGCCTGCTGACGGTTCGACTGGCGCGCCCGGCCAGGACCGGCGGCGTTGAAATCGCGCTCAGCAGCGATGCGTCGGCGGTGCTCGACCCACCGGCCACGGCCAGCGTGGCCGAGGGTCTTTCCAGCGTTGACGTGCCAGTGCAGTCGACCGACGCGACCGGCAGCGTCACTATCAGCGCCAGTGCGATCGATTACAGCAACGGGTCCGGCAGCGCGGTCGTATCACCACGCACGATGGGCTTCGAGATCGACCCGCTGGTGGCCATCGGCAACACCAATCCGGCCGAAGTGCTTCTGGATCGGCCTGCACCTGCGGGTGGCGTGAACGTCAGCCTGTCCAGCAGCGACCCGTCACTGGTCAGCATTGATTCGGCCAGCGTGTTCATTGCCGAAGACCAGCTCAGCGGCGCGTTCTCGGTGACGGGCGAATCGGGGGGGAGTGCGGTCATCACCGCAGCGGCCAGCGGCTTTTCCGATGCCAACGCACTGGTCGGAAGCACCAGCGACACCGTAAGCGTGGGCGAGATTCCCGCGATGACGCCCGGCAAGAGCGTCAGCTTGCCGATCAGTCTCAGCGAGCCGGCGCCACCCGGTGGCACCACGATTCTGCTCGAAGCGCTGGATCCGGGCGTGGCCACGGTCGATGAATCGGTGTTCATTGCCGCAGGTGCTTCGACGCCGCCGGCCAATCCGCAGGTGACCGGCCAGGCCGTCGGCAGCACCGTCATCACCGCACGCGCCGAGGGTTTCGCGCCAGATTCGCGCACAGCCACGGTTTCCCCGTTCACGGTCACGCTGAGCCGGGATCCGCTGCAGGTCTTCGAAGGCTGGGTCCGCCCCATCACCTTGACACTGTCGGATAGCGCACCGACCGCCGGGCTGGAATTGACGCTGGTCAGCGCCGATGAATCCGTTTTCACCACCGACCCGACGGTACTGGTGGCCGCAGGGCAAACCACGGCGGGCTTCGAAATCTCGGGGATTGCACCGGGCGCCTCCACGCTGACCGTGACCGGTCCGGATGTCGAGATCGCAGTCTTCAACGCCATTGTGGATCCGACGCCGAATATCTCGATGGGCAACGTGATAGTCGGCGAACACCTGCAGACCAGCCATGCGGTCAACCTGTCGGTGACCCCGCCCGGGCCCACCGACATCACTTTAAGCGTGGGCAGCGGATCGACCGCGCTGCTGTCCACCGACCCGGCCGTGCCTGGCTCGAGCTCGATCACGATCACCGGGGTCAACAACACCGGCTCGCGGATCTTCTATGTCCAGGGCCTGGTCCAGGGCAGCACCACGCTGACCGCCCAGGCGGCCGGCTACAACGATGCGGTGCGCAGCCTCGACGTGACGCCCTCGGGCTTTCACCTGGTCAGCAGCAACTTCGCAACCACGACTTTCTCCGGCAACAGCACCATCGATGTGCGGCTGTACCGGATGCGTGCCTCCGACGGCATTCTGATCGAGCAGCAGGAACTGCGCCCGGGGTTTGCTTCGGTCGATGTCGCCGTGACCAGCTCGGATCCGGCCGTCGGCACCATCACGTCCAGCCCGCTGACATTCCAGCCCCACGGCGGCAGCCGGCTGACCACCGGCTT
>NPIE01011032.1_pt1 | contig 22871 bp, 21 predicted proteins | sample 8637661 | NCBI WGS metagenome assembly NPIE01 (sample SAMN07420842, study PRJNA396082) | bioreactor metagenome | isolation source: sample BA12 brine-fed electro-methanogenic bioreactor BA | place: Japan: Kochi | collected 2016-12-09
ACCTACAAACGTCCAGTGCACCCCCTCCCCGGGACAAGTCACGAAACCACCGGGCTGGAAACGGCACTAGGCCCCATCGAGACCTACCGCCGCCGTGGTGCGGAATCCGCCTATCGCTTCTCGATCGCCGCGAATTCCGGGGACGCCCTACGAATTTCGAGTTCCGGCCGAGGAGACCATGCCGGCATGACGCGATGGACAATCGCGGTTTGCACGAGGCCGGGATGGCCGCGACCCGCGTCCAGACGCAAACTTGGCCTGCATCGCGCCGTGCCCCGGCGGGCTCCCTTCCTCCGCCTTGCGGTCTCCACCCTCCAGCCGGTGGCAATTCGGGCGGTGGAGACGGGAGGCGAGGGGGGGCGCTCGCCCCGTGCGGGACGCGGGATACGAGATACGAGCTACCAGACCCGCCCCGGGGGCCGGCAAAAACCTTGCGCCGCCGGCAAACTGGGAATTTACGAATCGCCCCCGCCCGGATAGAATAGTTGGGTTTAGGGTTGTGCCATCCCGAAAAATGCACGTGATGCTTGTTTCAGATAGAAAGGAGAGCAATCCCATGGCAGCAACGATTTATTACGAGGATCAAGCCCCGATCGCACCGCTACAGGGCAAGAAAGTGGCGGTCATCGGCTACGGAAGCCAGGGCCACGCCCACAGCCAGAACCTGCGCGACAGCGGTATCGAGGTCGCGATCGCCGAACTGGAGGGCACGGACAACTATAAGCTGGCGGTCGAGCATGGCTTCCAGCCGGGCGATATCGCCACGGCCGTCACCGGCGCCGCCTTGATCATCGTGACGCTGCCGGATGAGATCCAGGCCAAGGTCTACGAGAGCCAGATCGCCCCGAATCTCAAGGCCGGCCAAACGCTCGGCTTCTGCCACGGGTTCAACATCCATTTCAAATACATCGTGCCGCCCAAGGACGTCAACGTCGTCATGATCGCCCCGAAGGGCCCCGGCCATCTCGTCCGCAGCGAGTACGAGAAAGGCGGCGGCGTCCCCTGCCTGGTCGCCGTCGAGCAGGACGCCACCGGCGACGCCAAGCAGATCGCCCTCGCCTGGGCCAACGGCATCGGCGGCGCCCGCGCCGGCATCCTCGAAACCACCTACAAGGAAGAGACCGAAACCGACCTCTTCGGCGAGCAGGTCGTCCTCTGCGGCGGACTCTCCGCCCTCATCAAGGCCGGATTCGAAACCCTCGTCGCCGCCGGCTACCAGCCCGAAATCGCCTACTTTGAATGTGTTCATGAGGTCAAACTTATTGTGGACCTGATTTATCAGGGTGGGCTGAGCTATATGCGGTACAGCATTTCGAATACGGCGGAGTATGGGGACCTGAGTCGCGGGCCGCGGATTGTGACGGACGAGACGCGGGCGGAGATGAAGAAGATCCTGGGCGAGATCACCAGCGGGGCGTTTGCGAAGGAATGGGTGAGCGAGTACCGGGGCGGGCTGAAGAAGTTCAACGAGCTGTACCAGAAAGACCACGACAGTCAGGTCGAGACGGTCGGGCGGAAGCTGCGGAAGATGATGAAGTGGGTCCATGCGAAGGAAGTCTAGAAATTGATTATTGATAATTGATGCTTGATGATTGGGTCGGTTGACCTTTGGAGTATTCGGGGAGCCGGTATGAGAGTTGTGAGACGGACGATGCAGGGCCAGGGCAGAGGCAGGTTCGCGTCGGTCGGTCTGGCGGTTCTCGCCGGCTCCTTTCTTTTGCTGGGCGGCTGTGCGGGTCTTTCGTATATCCGGGGCAATACGCTGAGCTATGAGCGGCTCAGTGGGCCTTATCGCCAGGTGCAGCTCAAGGCGACGACGACGCTGGAGGCGCTGGCGGCGTTCGACATTCCGGAGTACCGGCTCGACCCGAATGCGACGGAGCGGCAGCTCGTCAACCAGAGCGATCGAGTCATTGCGGTCACGGGGCAGAGCGAGGACGGCAGCAAGACGTGGCTGACGCTGATCGCCTTTGACGAGCACCAGATGACGGCCCGCCGGAAGTACTTCTTCTGCATCGACGAGCGGGCGACCACGGCGCCGACGCCCGAGGGCGAACACCTGATCCTGCCACGAAGGGGGCTGATCTTCGACGCCGAGCTGGTGCTGGCGCCCGAGATCCAGACGACGCCGTACGCTACGGAGGAGGCCCGGCAGCTTACGATCGTCCGCTGGCTGATCGACCGGTTCGCTGCCGACGTGCGGAGCCTGACGGATGAGCCTGCCCAGGCGAACGAGCTGATCTCAGTGGCGGCGATGATGATGAATCAGACGTTCGAGGGCCTGCGGATCGAGCTGGACAAGTCCCCCGGCCTGGCCCGGCACCTCAGCGACCCGAAGGGGATCGCGTTCCCCCACATCAGCATGAACGAAGGTCGCCTCCGCATCACCACGACCGCCGGCGTGACCACCGCCACGCTTCGCGTGAACCTGCCGATGTAGCGATCGCCACCCTTCGCCATGCGGATACTTCCCTCTCTGCAAAGAGTCCCCGGAATCTGCGCTCGGACATATGGCTTACCCCGAACAGGGGTTCCCCCGTCCACGCCGATGATCGCTTGAAGGGCAGCAGGTGGAATGCTATACTAGCTGTATGAAGAGCGTGTATGTGGAAACCTCGATCATCAGCTACCTTACGGCCCGGCCCAGTCGCGATCTACGGGCAGCCGCATGGCAGCAGATCACCGCCCAGTGGTGGGAACAGACGCGTGCGGGATACGATCTGTTCACCTCCGAGATCGTCGTCTTAGAGGCCCACGAAGGGGACCCTGAAGCGGCTCGGAGACGCCTGGATATCTTGCGCCAGATGGAAGGATTGCCCGTTGACCAGGAAACCGAAGCACTGGCGAGCAAGTTGATTGCCGGCGGCGGCTTCCCAGCGGAGGCGGAAATCGACGCACTTCACGTGGCCGTTGCCGCTGTGCACAATATCGCTTTGTTCCTCACCTGGAACTGCCGACACATCAACAACGCCGAGACGAAGCCGGTCATGCGGTCGATCTGTGCCGTGGCTGGATATGCATGCCCGGAGATCTGCACACCGCAGGAACTTCTTCCGGAGGATAGTGACGATGTATCAAGATGAGATTCTCACCGAGCTCTGGAAGTTTCGTGATGCCTATGCTATGCGGCATCATCATAATCTCCGTGAAATCGTCGCCGACCTCCAGAAGCGACAGGAGACGCCCGTGTGCCGGCTGGTGGACCGGCGGCGGAGCAAAGAGACCAAGCGTCCGGCGGATTGACGATGACGCAGCGAGAACGGGTTTTCGCGACACCCTTCGTTCCCGTAAGGCATCGGCTTCGGCCAGATCAGTATGGGCGAAGGTCGCCGGCGTCACCACCGCCAAACTCCGCGTCAACCTGCCGATGTAGCTGGGGCCCACAGTCTCCCGCGTGCCTTTAAGGCGTGTCACTATAGGCGAAGCGACTTCCAGCGCAAGCATTTTGTCAACGGGAAAGGCCGGGCACCCCTGTGCCTCTGTCTCGGGATTGATTTCCCTCTTGCTGTTCCCAGGTAATTGCGCATACAATAACCCTTACAACCGTGGCAGTGGAAGCATGCGAGGCAGTTTGGCGAGTAGTGCCAGGTAGCTATGCCACTATCAGACATGCATCATACTGGCGATAAGATGAAGGCATTCAAGGCTCGGCGTAGCCAGATAGGACAAGCGGAAGAACTGACTCAGGGAGTACGCGGCCGTGTCTGTGACACTCGGTGACGAGCAATACTGGACGAAACAACGTCGTGAGTTGATCCAGTGGATAGAGGATCAGGCACCACCTTTCGTGGAAGGTTATGTCGGTGCGGTACGATTGCTGTACACGCCATCTTTTCCGGCACGAGTGCATTTCATCTGCCATGTAGTCCGAGATATCTACAGGTGGCTCCCGTCATCTCTTGGGGTGGAATCCCTGCCAAGGCCAGCCGAGATTTTTCCAAACATGGTGAAGGAACTGGTCAGACGTTGGGAGAAGTTCCCTGTTTTCGGAAAGAGCGTATCTGAGAATATGCATTCCGAATTCGTCGTCAGCGCTCAGGTGTACCGTCAAATAGAGAAAATAGTGAAGAAGAGCACGAAGATTGCGGAACAGCCAACTGTTGGCAAACAGCTCGCCATTGTGCTCTTTCGTTCTCTTGATCGACGCAGGGATGAATTCATCCACCCCTGGGTGATTGAGTCTTTTGACGCAGAATACGATTTCTTCGTAAAGAGGGCTCATCTTGCGAAGAGTGTCGACAAGGTGCCTAACGATGACGGATTAGTCGCCCACTTTGAGGGATTTGAGCGAGCCTTCCACTCGCTGGTGGGCCCGTATTTCAGCGGTAAGGAAGAGCTTGATGCCATCCTTGAAGACACCAACCAGCCAGCAGATTGAAACGGTGCTGCAGCGCATACGATCGCCTGAATTCGCGGGGTACTTTCTGTCGCGATTGGAGAATCCGAAATGGATTGCACCGCTTCAAGACAGTGGTCTGTTCAGCAGTCCTCCCGCAGCCATTTATCTGGACGGTGGCTATGTTCGGTATTCGAATTGGCCCGCATCCAGGTACTTAGCGCGGATGGCTCAGCAGGTGCCGACTGAGGTGGCTGGCATCCTCGCCACGATTGAAACGGACAACCCATCTGTTGTCGGCAATATCCTGGATGCGGCTCTTGCGATGCCTCCCGACGTAGCGACTTCCCTTGTGCCTGTGATCGCTCGGGCGGCAAGAGATAAAACGCTGTGGATTCACTTCAAGGATGCGAGTGAGTTGTGTCTTCGCCTGGCGGAGGGTGGGGAGATTCATGCGGCGATGGAACTGGCCGATGCCTTGTTCACACCGGTGTTCGAGGATGGCGAGGAGAGCCCCAGGCAATGGGACGGATACTGGTATAAGGATGGACTCAAGAAGGTTACTCCTGTTCTGAGTAAAGCCAGCGCGCGTGAGTTTCTTCCGAAGCTGTGCGATTGGCTAAAGGCTGCTGTGGAGGCTAAGAAACACGTTGATCCAGATTCAGGCGCAGATTATTCGGACATCTGGCGTCCTGCAATTGAGGAGCACGAACAGAATCGCGATTACGACTTCGCTGGTGGCGTGGTGGGGTGTGTCAGAGAAGCATTCGAGCGAGCCATTCAGAGCAAGCAAATGGTACTCGATGAGGCGCTGCAAATCCTCGTACAGTATCCTTATCTCGTTTTCAAACGGCTCCGGCTCCATTTGATTGGCGAATTCGCCGAGCAGAATTTGGAGCTTGCGCGGGAAACCATGCTCGATCGGAGGCTCTTCGAGGAGTATGGGTGCAAGCATGAGCACGCAAGACTTCTCGCCAAGCGGTTTCCCATGCTCGACTCGACTCAACAAGCACAATGGTTGGGGTGGGTCCAAAGCGGGCCGACGGGGAGACTTGCGGAAATCATTGCTTCCGAAGGCGCAGAGAACGCCGAGGCACGGCGCCGGTACTGGCGATTTGAACGGTTGCACTGGGTACGCGACCATCTTACGGGCGAGCACCGCGCATTCTACCAGGAAATGCTCGCCAAGTGCGGCGAGCCAGACATGGCGGATCTGAATTTCCGGTCGGGGCCGGTACGGTGGGGCAGTGAGAGTCCGATAGCGCTCGTGGAGTTGTCGGAGATTACGTTTGAAGAAGCGGTCGAAAGGGTCTCCTCGTGGAGGCCAGAGCAGCCTCGGTGTATGGGGCCTGATGTTGAAGGACTCGCTTCCGTATTCGAGCAGTATGTCGCGACGAATCCCAGAGAATTCTCCAGCAACGGAGCGGTCTTGATTGAGCGACCAGCGCCGTTTGTGCGCAAGTTTGTCGACCAGATGAGCAAGGGCGTAGAAGCAGGATGTCAAATCGATCTGTTTTCCGTTCTAGAGTTGTGCGATTGGGTCTTGTCGCGTCCCGTTGACGAACGGACGACCCCAGAAGAAGAACGAGGTTTTCTCGTTGACAAGGATTGGCGGTGGACCCGCCAGGAAGTCGGCAAGCTGGTCGAAAACATCTGCACAGCCAAGGATGGTGATGTACCGAGGTATCCGCTAATGGGCCTTCGCCAACGTCTGTGGGGAATGATCGAAGTCCTATGCCATGATCGCCCCGGATCCTCTCTTGCACGCGAAGACTCAGAGAAGGACCCTCGAACACACGATTATCTGAATTTTGCCATCAACTCGCCACGGGGCAAGGCTGTTGAGGCCGCCCTCGAATATGCGCGATGGGTGGCAAATCACGTCAAGGAGTTGGAGGGAAAGAAGGAAATCATCCCCGGCGGCTTCGACGCCATGCCCGAGGTCCGCGAGATGCTGGGATGGCAGATTGCCCCAGATAACCGAACGGTCGACGCTATGGCTGTAATCGGGTCGCGAATCGGTCTGCTCTACTGGATCGACAAGGAGTGGCTGGGAAAGAACGTGCATCGACTGTTTTCGCTGGAGGAGATGAGAAAGACACCAGCCGTCCCCGAGGCATGGGCCGCGTGGAATGCCGTCCTCGTCTGGGGACATGCCCATATTGAACTCCATCGTATCCTCAAGCCCCATTTCGCCTTTGCTGTCGAGCAGGCAGCGGATATCGAATCGAGTGAGAGGCATCGAGAAGAGCCAATGCGTCGCCTTGGGGAGCACCTGATGCTTTTCTATGGGCGGGGGCAGCTTGGGCTCGATGAGGATGGAGGCCTTATCCGGCGGTTCATTGAAAATGCATCTGCCGATCTCAGACGGCACACAATCAGCTTCGTGGGACAGAGCCTTGACAAGAATGAGGCGATACCGCCCGATGTGATCGAACGATTCATGTCGCTGTGGGAGGAGTATTGGGCCGGTCGTGGCAAGAAGGATGCCGAGGAGAAACCCGATGCGTGGCTATTTGGCTGGTGGTTCTCCTGCGGGAAGTTCGCCGACCAGTGGGCATTGGATCAACTTGAGCAGTTTGTCAACGTGGCGCCCACGCCTGAGCCTGACCACAGGATTGGCAAGAGGCTGGCAGAGATAGCTCATGTTGACATTCGCAAGTCGGTCCGCATCCTCGATCGAATGATCCGTGGAGATCAAGAAGGGTGGCGACTTCACACTTGGCGCGACCAGGCCACGGAAATCCTAAGACAGGCGATGAAAGTGGACGGAGAGGCACGCGATACGGCAATCGCTTTGATCAACCACATAGGGCGTCGAGGCTATACCGAATTCGGGGAATTGCTGCACGAATAGGCATTTGAGCCTTTGACGAGGCGGCCGACCTGCGATCGCAGCCCACCGATGCGAGCGAATCGTTGCGTCTGCTTATGCCATTGAAGTGGTGTGCGGTGCACACCCTACGCCTACTATTGCACGCCGCGAGGAGACGGGCATACACCCTCCACGGGACGCGTTCAGGAGGTTTTTGCTTGCCTGTGGCGGGGGTCGGGGGGATGATGAGGGTATGGAGACCTCGAGGCGGCAGTTTTGGACGGGCGGCAGGGACACGATTCGCGGGCCGGACCAGTGACAATGGACGGGGTGCAGGTGTCTGAAACAAGGGTAGTTCGAGGAAGCATGCATAGAAAACGGTAACTGTCCCGAATGGCGGTCCCTACTAACTCACGCGAGATTCATGCCATGAACGCATCGAGATGGATTTCACTTCTGATCATTGTTCCATACGTCATCAGCTTCGTGGTGTCCCCCATCTGGGACGAACCTCGGGACGCGTTCTTCGTGTTACGGCTCCGCGTCACGGTAGTCCCTGGATGTACCTTGGTTGTTCTTGGCCTCATCTGTCTGTGGTGGCCGGAGGCCCTGGTTTGGATTCCGTTCGTAAATTCGGAGCGGCAACTCTTCTCGGAAAGCATGATACAAGTCTTGGGCTGGATACTCCTGTTTCTGGCCATCGTCATGGCCTTGCGCGGATACTGAGACCAGCGAATACAGTGAGAAAACGGGAGATGTTGGGCGAGCAGACGGAGATGAAGAAGTGCGGCCTGGATATCCTCGGCTACTGTCTGATGTCCAACTATGTCCTTCTCCTAGTCGTGCCGAGCACGGAGGAGGCGCTGGCCCAGGCGGTGGGACGGGCCCACTTCCGCTACACGCAATACATCAACCGCTTCCACCACCGCAGCGGACACCTCTGGCACGGGCGGGAATGGCAACAGATTCGTTGGCAACAGGATTGTTTTCGAGAGAAACCCCGGGTGCGGAGGTTTCGATTGGCGCACAGGTGGTGCGTGATGGGGGGTTTTGCCCGAGCAGTTTTGGGGAAACGGCAAGAGCCAGACGACGGGTACGGGGGCGGATGGGGGGGTAGGGAATTGGGCAATGGGGGTTCGGGGAAGAAACTGCGCTGCGCGGGGGCGTTTCGAGGCGTATGGGGGGCTGTCGTAGAGGCACGGGGGGAGAGTTTGTTCGGCCGGGGTGAGGACAGGGTTGCTCTCGGACAGGGACGTGGATTGCTGCAAGAATGGACTCCAGGAAGGAAGATCCTCATGACCGACGCACGATCGGCAGCTTCAGAGACAACGGACAAGGTGAAACAGCGGGGAGAACAGATCGCTACGGGGGCGAAGTTCAGTTGGCTGGCCCGGTTCGGGTATGCAGCGCGAGGGTTCGTGTACCTGATTGTCGGCGGGCTGGCGGTGCTGGCGGCGGTGGGCCAGGGCGGGGGCCAGACGACAGGGTCGAAGGGTGCGTTGCGCAGCCTGGTGGACGAGCCCTATGGGCAGGCGCTGCTGGTGGTGGTCGGCGTCGGTCTGCTGGCGTTCGGTGTCTGGCGGGCGGTGCAGGCGTTCGCGGACGCGGACGGACACGGGACGGGCGGCAAGGGGATGGCGATCCGCGCGGGCATGGCGGTCAGTGCGGTGATGCACGGATTTCTGGCGGCGTATGCGGTCAGCATCGCGTTCGGCTGGGGGTTTGGCGGCAGCAGCGGTGGTGCGAGCGGCGGAAGCGGTGGTTCGTCCAGCGAGCAGAGTTGGTCGGCGTGGCTGCTGGGGCAGCCCGGCGGGGGATGGCTGCTGGGGATCGTGGGACTGATCCTGATCGCCGTCGGGGTGGCCCAGGTAGTGAAGGGATGGAAGGAGAAGTATCAGAAATACCTGGCGATGGACTGGCGGAAGCAGAAGTGGGCCGATCCGGTGTGCAAGTTCGGGCTGATCGCGCGGGGGGCGGTGTTCGGCATTCTCGGAGCGTTCGTCGGGATTGCGGCCTATCAGACGGACCCGAGCGAAGTCCGCGGGCTCGGGGGCGCGCTACGTTCGATCCAGGGACAGGCGTATGGGACGATTCTCCTGCTGATCGTGGCGCTGGGGCTGCTGGCTTTCGGGCTCTATTCGATCATCGAGGCGGTCTACCGGAGGATTGAGGAGTCGGGACAGAGCGGTTGATCGGCCCGGGCCTGGAGACGAGGTGACCTGGAATTCGCCTGATGGATCTTGCGCTGCCGGGCTATCGATGCGGGCGGCAGGGACGATTGCCTGCGCTGAGGCGGTGGATTTGCTGGCGTTGGGGGGAGTGGATTGCCGGGGGACAACTGCGTAATTGCCTGGGGCAACCAAGTGGACGTGGGATGCGAAGAAGATGGTGGATACAGTGTGGCAGTGTGTTGGACCATGGGGCTGCCGAGGAGCGTGGAGGGAGTCGGCGGGCTTTGGAATGGGGAAGGAAGGTCTATGCGTGTGCTGATTGTCGACGACCATCCGTTGGTTCGGGCGAGCCTGGCGATGGTGGTCGGGGCGGAACCGGGGGTGGAGGTGGTGGGCGAGGCGTCGGACGGCGCCAGTGCGGTGCGGATGGCCGACGAACTGACGCCGGACGTGGTGCTGATGGACGTGCGGATGCCGCGGATGAACGGCATCGAGGCGACGAAGCAGATTCTAAGCGGACATCCGAACACCCATGTGATCGGGCTTTCGATGCAAACTACTCGGGTCATCGCGCGACGGATGCTGGAGGCGGGGGCGTGCGGGTACGTGCTAAAGGATGAGATCGAGGAACTGCCCAGGGCCCTTCGGGCCTGCGACACGCACCACATCTATCTCAGTTCCGGGGTCGGCGAGGCGTAGGAATCCGGGGTCTTTCTGCCGATTCAACGGCAACGAATGCAGACGCGGAAGGTCTGGTCGTGCGTTTGCGGGGCGGCAAGCGGGGACAAACGAAACCTAACTCTCTATTTTTTATGGATTTGCGGGACGATCGCCATCTGCCGGGTCTGCGGAGGCGGGGCTTCAATGCGTGGTTCACTCCTTTGCGTGGAGAGGAAAATATCTGGATTTCTTATAGACGGGAACATCAAGTTGTGTTATCATAGAACGAAATAGAGACTACATAGCGGCGATTTACTGAACGGAGGCGTCTGGTTGGCGAGACGAGAAAGGAGGGGATTGTGGCGAAGCGGAGCTGTTACGATTGCGTGTATGTATGGTTCGATCCGGAGCGTTGGCTGCGGGATGTGTTCATGGGTCGGCCTCTGGTGCCGATGTGTGCGAACCATCCGTACTGGCCTGGGGAGTTGCGGGAGGTGTCGGGGATGCCCTGCTGCCATTTTCGACCGAGGCACGTGGAGCCGGAGGGCGATGTGAAGCGGATTCCGATGGGGGACGGGCGGTATGCGCTGGTGGATGCGGCGGACTACGAATGGCTGAACCAGTACCAGTGGCATCTGTGCGGTGGCGGGTATGCGGCGCGGTGCGAGAAGGGCAAGCGGATTCTGATGCATCGCGAGATCATGAAGCCGCCCAAGGGGATGGTGGTGGACCATATCGACGCGAATCGGGCGAACAACTGCCGGAGGAATCTGCGGGTGTGCACGCCGGGAGAGAATCAGCGGAACCAACGCAAGCAGCGCGGGTCGGCCAGCCCATACAAAGGTGTCGGCTACATACGGGGGTGCAAGCGGTGCCACGCGAAGCTGGTGTTCGAGGGGGAGACGGTCTGGCTGGGCTTCTTCGACCGGGAACCTGAGGCGGCGCGGGCGTATGACCGCAAGGCGGTGGCGCTGTTCGGCGAATTCTCGCGGTTGAACTTTCCGCAGGAGTGGCCCGAGGAGCGGCGGCAGCAGGCATATGCGGCGGCGAAGGCGGAGAGGAGGAATCTGAAGCGGAGGATACAGCGCAAGAAGGCGAAGAAGGCGGCGGCCAAGGCTGGTGAGAAGGGAGAGGCGACGGGTCGGAAGGCGGGAGGCGGACGACGGGCCAAGGCAGCGACGAGTGAGGGTCGGAGGGGCTCGAAGCGCGGGAAGGCTCGAGCCGGCAGTTCGGCACGTTCGGCTTCGCGGATGAAGAAGTGACGCGTCCCGGCAAAACCGCGCGGGGCCCCAGAGGTCCAGATTACCCCCAGGTTGCCCCTAATCCGGCCCTCTGCCCAATCGGTTTTGCCGGGGAGATGGTGTCTGAAGTGCGGTACCCGGTCAAGAAGTGGGGTTGGGGTACTGGAGGCAGTCGCGGAGGGACTGGAGGGAGGCGGTGAGGGAGTCGATGCCTCCGCCGTCGAGGAAGGCGTCGGGGGGGACCTCGAGGATGATGCGGTCGTCGAAGCGGTGTTCGAGGAGGCGCTGGAGGAAGCGGCGCCAGGGGACGACGTCGTAGAGGAGGGGCTGGTGGTCGTCTTTTTTGACGTCGTGGCAGTGGACGTGGGCGACGCGGCGGAGGACGGCCTCGGGCGGCTCGACGGGGTCGCCATAGTTGTGGGCGTTCCAGTAGCCATGACCGAAGTCCCAGCAGATGGGGACGTCGCTCTGCGTCGAGATTCGCAGCAGCTCGTCGTAGCGGTCGCCGATGCGCTGGCGGGGCTCGTCGGGGTCGGGTCGGATCTGGAGTTCGACGGTGACGCGGACCTGGGGGGCATGATCCCGGCACCACTGGCGGGCCCAGGTGAAGAAGGCGATGGAGCGGTCGACGAGGTGGTCGCGGGATTCGGCGGCGGTGCCGGCAGCGCCGTGGATGTTGACGAGCGTAGGGGCGTTTTGTCGGTCGGCGGTTTCGGCGGCAAGGGTGAGGAATCGCTCGTGGAGGAGGCGGGAGGGGTTATCCTGGCGGTCGGTGAAGTAGGCGAGATTGAAGATGCTGCCCTCGGAGTACGGGTGCATCGTCAGTTGCAGGCCTGCGTCGATGCAGCGGGCGGCGTGGGTTCGGAAGACGTCGGGCTGGGTTTCGGGTCCGACGGGGGTTTCGACCAGTTCGACGCCCACGCGGCGCAGGAACGGGAGGATGTCCCGGTCGCCATAGAGGCGGCGGTAGGTTTCGTGTTGTGCGAATCCGATATCGAGTTTGAGTCCAATCAGCATCGGCCCATTATGCCAACGGATCGGTTCGAATCAAGTTAGAGCTTGGCGGAATCGTGCGATTGTGGCCTGGCTCACGGCGTAGGGCAAGCTAGAACAGGTCTTGCCTCGGTTTGCCCTTGTTTCTACAATACGGCTATGGATTTACCGGCGGTCCTGCCCGACAACGTGGAGCCAGGCAGTGGCTTATGCGCGGCCCACCGCCTGTGGTAAGAACCCGTTCTCCGAAACGTGATTTCTGAAGGCAAGGCCATGCGAGTCACAGATAGCTATGGGAAACACAGATAAGCCTATCGATCCGCTGCCGGAGGAATTCCAATCCCATGAGGCGGCGGAGTTCTGGGACACGCACAGCATCACGGACTACGAGGAATTCCTGGAACCCGCTCAGCTTGATACGGATCTGAAGCGGCGACACTTCGAAATCGAAGTAGATGAAGAGAGTTTTCTCGCTTTACGGGAGACGGCCAAGAGACAAGGAAAGCACATCAAACAGCTCGCGAGCGAAATCCTCAAACAGAGACTGCGTGCCGGCTAGGGGGGACTGACGGAGCACCGTAGCCACCAGAGTGGTGTGAGACGGAGGCTCCGAGGTATGTTCCACGGATATTTCGGAGTTTGATGCTACAAGAGAGGTGGCTATGAGATTGCGATGGGGTCTGGAGAGCTTCGTGGTCGGTGTGATCGCAGTGGGTTGTTTGACGGGGTGCTCGGAGCGGGAGGAGGAACGCTCGATGGAAGAGGCGGTGGAATCGAGTGAGGGAGGTCCGCAGGCGGTGGCGCCGGCGGCGCAGACGAGAGCAGCGCCGGTGGTGACCGAGGTGGTGGAAGTGCCGGCGGCGACCTCGGCTCCGTTGGAGTCGTTTCTGGAGCGTCGGGTGCGGATGCGGCCGATTGCGGCGGGACAGGAGATCGGGGCGTTCTTTGCCTCGTGGGAAGAGATGCTGAAGCGTCGGTCGAGAGAACCGGTGGACGTGCACTTCGAGGTGGAAACGGAGGGGACGTTCGGGAAGGAGCACCGTTGGACTGCCTCCACCAATCGGGGGATTCTGGACGAGCTGGCGCGGGAGTACGATCTGGCATGGACGATCGCGGAGCCCAATACGATCCGCATTACGAAAGAAGGGGCGTCATGATGCCGCATCCCAGGAATACGTTCGCTACGATCGGGGAGGTCGCACGCGGTGTGGTGCCGGGGGCGCGGGTTCTGCGATTCGGCTCGCACGCGCGGCGAGAAGCGCGTCCTGAGAGCGACTATGACATTCTCCTTATTACTCAGCAGCCATTGGAGGCCAAGAGCAAACTCGCGTTACGGACACAAATCCGCAAGCAATTGCTCGAAAGGGACATCCGGTGTGACGTTCTCCTGCAAAGCGAGCACGAGACGCAGGTGAAGAAGGACCTTCCGGGTCACATTGTCCGGGCGGGTCTACGCGAAGGGGTACCGCTGTGAGAGACGGTTTTCACAGGCGAGCGCCGTAGTGAGGGTGTGACGATTTTTGCGAGGACGAGAGTGAGGGCGATCCGCCCCCGGCGGACGTCGGCCATACGGGCGCGGGGGCTTTCGCGCGTTGAAGAAAGGGCCGGATGTTCAAGACGGTGAAGAATCGGGTGTGGGCGTTCGATGCGGAGTGGATTCCGGATCCGGTGGCGGGTCGGCTGCTGTACCGGCAAGGCGGGGAGGCGAGCGATCGGGAGGTGGTGGAGGTGATGTGGAAGAAAGGGGGCGCGACGGAGGAGGACCCGACGCCGTATTTGAAGACGGTGGTGTGTCGGATCGTCTCGGTGGCGGCGGTCGAGCGGCACCAGACGGGCAGCGAAGTGAAGCTGCACCTGCTGTCGCTGCCACGGGACAGCGAGGACGCAGCGCAGGTTGCGGAGCGGCACGTAGTGGGGACGTTTCTGAGCAAGGTGGGGGAATACAAACCTCAGTTGGTGGGATTCAACTCGGCGGGGGCGGATCTGAAGGCGATGATCCAGCGGAGCGTGGTGCTGGGGCTGTCGATGCCGGAGTTCTGCAAGCGTCCGAACAAGCCATGGGAGGGGGAGGATTATTTCGACAGTCGCAACAGCGAGGCGAGCGTGGATCTGAAGGACGTGGTGGGAGGCTGGGGCAAGAGTGCGCCGTCGCTGAACGAGATTGCGACGCTGTCGGGGATTCCGGGCAAGATGGACGTGGACGGCGAGCAGGTGGCGGGGCTGTGGCTGGACGGGAACCTCCGGCGGATCGTCGAGTACAACGAGTTCGATGCGCTGACGACATATCTGGTGTGGCTGCGGGTCGCGCATTTCGGGGGGCACTTCAGCAGCGAGCAGTATCAGCGCGAGCAGGGTCTCGTGCGGGAGATGATCGAGAGCGCGATTCGGGACAACGGGAAGAGCCATTTGCAGGAATTCCTGGACGAGTGGGACCGGCTGGGAGCCTATCTGACAGAGGAGGAGCGATCATGAGAACTTTGTGCGGACTGATCGCCCTGCTGCTGGTCGCCCTGTTCATCGGCCCGGTTTCAGCGGGGCCAGTGGATGCGCAGGGACGGCCTGCGATTCGAAAACTGGGGACGATCGACTGCGACCTGGTCGAGACGACCCCGGTGGTGTTCCAGGGCAAGCTGTATCGGTGTGAATGGGTGCGGACGAGCTATCAGGGCAACGAGCTGGGCGAGAACTACACTCGGCTGGTGGACGTTGCCAGCGGGCAGGGTACAGCGCCGGTGGCGCGGGGATGCGCGTTCTCGAGCGCCTTCGTCGACGGCGATACGGTGTATGTCACGGGGACGAGCACGGAGCAGGGCTGGACGGGTCAGCGGGTCGAAATGTTCGCGTCGAAGGACCTGAAGAACTGGGAGCACTGGACGGCGCTGGACCTGGAGGGGTTCGGCATCTGCAATACGTCGATCTGCAAGGCGGACGATCGGTACGTGATGATGTTCGAGATCCACAGGCCCGAGGCGCAGGCAGGCGTCGCGTTCACGGCCCGGTTCGCTACGTCGGACGATTTGCGGAGTTGGGAACTGACGGGGCCGGAATGCGTGTATGCCAAGGATCGCTATTCGGCGCCGCACTGTCTTCGCTACCTGGACGGCTATTTCTATGATTTCTATCTGGAGGCCCATGACGGTTACGAAATGCGCGTGGTGCGGTCGAAGGATTTTATGGAATGGGAATCAAGCCCTCTGAATCCGGTCCTGAAGGCTTCGGCGGAGGACCAGCAGATCGCCAATCCGAAGCTCACCGACGAGCAGCGGCAGCGGATCCCGAAGGCGGAGAACCTCAACAATTCAGATATCGACTTCTGCGACCACCAGGGATGTCTGGTAATCTACTACTCCTGGGGCAATCAGCGGGGCGAAGAGTTTCTGGCGGAAGCGGTGTATGATGGGTCGAGCGAAGAGTTTCTTCGGGGATGGTTTCCGGCGGAGGGTGGACGTGCGGCGAGGGACGTGTTGCTGACGATCGAGCCAAGCGAGGCATATCCGCGTCATTCGGAGGGGGACCTGGTTGAGTTGGAGGACGGGCGGCTGTGCCTGATCTATACGCGGTTCACGGGGGGCAGCGGGGACCATGCCAAGGCGGAACTGGTGAAGCGCGTTTCGGGCGACGGGGGTGCGAGCTGGAGCGATGCGGAGATCGTGGTCCGTCCGACGGGCGGGCTGAACGTGATGTCGGTGTCGCTGCTGCGGTTGCAGGACGGGCGGATCGCGCTGTTCTACCTGCGGAAGACGTCGCGGGAGGATTGCCGGCCGATGATGTGCATCTCAAACGACGAGACGCGCACGTGGAGCGAACCGAGGGTGTGCATCACGGACGAGGTGGGCTATTACGTTTTGAACAACGATCGGGCGGTGCAGTTGACGTCGGGGCGGATCGTTTTGCCGGTGGCGTGGCACCAAGGCCCGGGCAAGTCGCGTGACAGCGCGGGCGTGATTATGTGCTATCTGTCCGACGACGGCGGTGCGACGTGGCGGCGCAGCACCGATTCGTTCAAGGGGTACGATCCGAGCAGCAAGCGGATCATTTTCCAGGAACCCGGCGTGGTCGAACTGAGCGACGGGCGGCTGATGATGTTCATCCGGACGGACGCCGGGAGTCAGTACATCTGCCATTCAACCGATGGCGGGGAGACCTGGTCCGAGGCGCGTCCATCCGAGTTGGTGTCTCCGCTGAGCCCTGCTTCGATCGAACGGGTTCCCTGGACGGGGGATCTGGTGTGCGTATGGAACGACCATTCGGGACGGCATCTTTATCCGAAGGGTCGGCGGACGCCCCTGTGCGTGGCGGTCAGCAAAGACGACGGCGAGAGCTGGGGGCCATCCCGCGTGATCGAAGCGGATCCCGATGGGTGGTACTGCTATACCGCGATCGCATTTCTGGAAGATCGGATGCTGCTGGCGTATTGTGCGGGCGATAAGCAGGTGGGCGGGCTGAACCGGCTCAAGGTGCGGGGGATCGACAGGGCCGACCTGACGGACTGAGCGCGAGAGTTGAGAACTCACCTCTTGGATGTGGGTTGAGAAGCCACCCTACGGAGGTCGAGCGGTGATGCGGGGGGGTATGCATGAGCAGGCGTAGCGGGACGTAGGGATTCGAGATGGGAAATTGCGTAATTGCCTTACTGGACAGGAAGACGCGCCGGCCTGATTGTGGTGCGGGATACGGGCTCAGCCTTCATCGTAGGAGGAAGGAGTGGGCGGAGATAGAGGTAAGGAGACCACCACATGGACGCAGACAAGCTGATCGTGGGAATCGGGGTATTGGCGCTGCTGGCTGGGGCGGCGGGTCAGGAGATGATGCACAGAACCGATAACGAGGGCAACCTGCGACCACGGATCAGCCAGGAGCAGGTGGCCGACTGGCCGGTGCCGGTTATTCGTCAACACGGTCTGCGCATCTTCACTACCCCCTTCAACAAGACCGACGGCTACGGAGACGGGCCGTTGAACTGGAGCGAGGACCTGCGTCTACCGGGCGGGCGAGTCACGCTGCAAGACAACGGCACCTTCATGCGCGTCAATGGGCTCGACGCCCAAACCTGTGTGGAGTGCCACTTCATCCAGAAGACCTCCACGGTACCGTTCACCTTCGGAGTGGGCGGGGCCGCCGGATCGAATGCCAATGTAATCCGGCAGCCCACGCTGATCGACATTTGCGAAGAACGCCCTGGAGCGCTCAATGGACGCTTTATCAACCCGCTGACGCTATTTGGCCTCGGCGGAGTCCAACTGGCGGCCCGGGAGATGACGGCGGATCTGCAAGAACTGAAGCGACAAGCACTGGCACGTCCGGGAGAAGTGGTGACTCTGACCACCAAGGGGGTAAACTTTGGCAAGATCGTCGCCGATGACACGGGCCATATTGACACGTCGGATATTCAGGGTATCGATGCCGATCTGGTGGTCCGGCCCTTCGGACGCAAAGGGGAATTCGCCACGATTCGAGAGTTTGACCTCGATGCGTTGAGGTTTCACTTCGGAATGGAGGCGGTCGAGGAGGTGGGGGCCGGTTTCGATCAGGATGGGGATGGCGTGAGCGACGAGGTCACCGCCGGGGAGGTCTCGGCGTTGGACGTCTTCCTGGCGACGCGGCCGCGACCGGTCGAGTTCAGCCTGACCGAAGAGGGCCAGCACGGCTTTGCACTCTTCGAGGAGATCGGCTGTACGATGTGCCATATCCCATCGTTGTCGACGCGCAGGCGTGTACTGGCGCTCCATTTTCCGGAGGACTGGCAACATGTCTTCTGCGAGGTCGACTTGGCGGAAACCGCCGGCTTTGCGCCCAATTACGAGGGCGGGATCGACGTTCCGATGTTCTCCGACCTCAAGAGACACCTCATGGGAGCGGGGCTGTGCGAGAGTTTCGATCTGGTGGGTGCGGAAGAGAACGCGAGTTTTCTTACGGCGAAGCTGTGGGGCGTCCGAGATTCGGCGCCGTACCTGCACGACGGTCGGGCTACGACGCTGACGGAGGCTATCCTGGCGTTGGACGGCGAGGCGCGCCCGGCTCGGGATGGATTCGCGCAGCTCAGCGCGGCGGAGCAACAGGCGGTGCTGGCTTTTCTTTACAGTCTCCAATCCCCGAACTGAAGCAGAATGGCGAGCGGTCCGGCGGTGGCTTCATCTGAAACGTCTGGGGATGGATGAGGGATTTCCTTCTCGACGGGCGGCGCGGGATGACTTTATCTGCATCGGGGTGGGCGGTGATGCAGGCGATAAAGAAGATGAAGGGTCGTGATCATGATCGACTATGTGACGTTGATGTTGACGAATATGATCAACGGATTGCTGGTGCTGGCGGCGTACCTGATCTGGGGTTTCGAGCATGCGGAGCGGAGGGTGTGGGCGCCGGTGTTCGGCATCGTCGGACTGGTGGCGACGGTGTGTGGGCTGGCGATGACGTTCACGTGGCCGATCCCGGCACCGTACAGCATGGCGTATGGGGAGATGTCCGTGCTGCTGGGGGTGTTGTTTCTGGGGGCGGCGTGGTCGCTGGCAGCGGGCTATGCGCTGTGGCCGCTGGGTATTTATGCGTTCATTCCGGGGGTGGCAGCGATCTTGCTGGGGGTGCGCATCATTCATCTGTCGTTGACCCAAGCGCCGGTGATGTCGGGGATCGGCTTTGTCCTGACGGGCCTGGGCGGGGTCGGCGCGGGTGTCACGCTCTGGAAGCGACAAGCGCGCGGGTTGCGCGTGGTCGGTGCGATGGTCCTGCTGGTCGCGGCGGCGATCTGGATTATCACGGCGTTCATGGCGTACTGGATGCATATGGAGCCGCCGGAATCGCAGCAGAGCGGGCAGAGCCGGTACGAGTCCCCGGTCGTGGAGAGCCCCTCCCCTGCTGTCGCCTGCTCCTACTCCAACTCCAGCGTCTTACTCTCGAAAGGGATCGGGTAGGCGGTGAGCCAGACGTCGGGGCGGACCGAGGCGCTGTGGGGCCATCCGTCTTTCCCCGGTCCATTCCGAGAGCGGGTCTATAAGCCGAGTTCTGTTCCCGCCCTGAGGGCGGGCGGCGATCATTTATCTGGACCAGCCGTTGCCGACTGGCTCTCCCGCGGGTGCGGGAAGCGACCTACCCGCCGGCCGAATCCCGGCGTAGCGGGACTCACATGCGGGCCACATGCGGCGCAAGCCGACCGGCTGCTTGGTCTTGCAGGCGGTGGGGTTTACCGTGCCGACGACGTCGCCGTCGTCGCGGTGCGCTCTTACCGCACCATTTCACCTTTGCCTGTGCCCCGTGGGGCCATCGGCCGTGTGGTTTCTGTGGCACTTTCCCTCGGATCGCTCCGGGTGGCCGTTAACCACCACCGTGCCCTGCCCTGCTCGGACTTTCCTCCCCGCACCAAAAACATATTGCTCGCGTCAAGGCGATTCGCCCATGGCGGGTTCGTCGTAATGGACGAACGGCCAGAATGGAACAATATGTTTTTGGTGCGGGGCGACCGCCCGACCCGCTCCGCACTAGGGTATTATACGTCCGGCGGTTCGGTTCGCCAGTGCCGGGTCGCCCGTTCGCCCGGAGGTTTGGGCCTGGCGTCCCCCGCCAAGCCGGCGGGCCAGTTCCTCGCCGATGATTTGACCCCACAACTCGTGTCCGCGACGCGACAAGTGAACCGCATCGTGATACAACGCCTCGATCTGATCGGCCGCGAGGCCCAAATCCGCCAGCCGGTCGGCGATGTAGACCGCCTCCAAGCCGTGCTGCCGAAGGCATTCGGCGACCAAACCATCCTTGTCTTGCTGACCCAGCACCTGAGCCTTTTGCGGCGTGATGAAGAGCACGTGGATATAGCCCTTCTCGCGCAAAAGCCGGTCCATCTCGGCGAGCCGCCCGGTCGCCTTGTCGACGACGAGGCGCTTGTGCCCCTCATCGGCGAAGGTCGTCCAGTCTCGATAGCGCCTGATGTTCTGCCGGTAGCAGAAAAACCGCCACAGTTCCTCCAGGGCGCAGCGGGGCGGCGCGTTGAAGAAGGGCAGCCCCTGACAACGGACCAGACCCCGATAGAAATCCCCTTCCGGCACGACGGTCACATAGACCTTGGCCGGCTGGAACCCCGCCTCCACAACCAGGCCGTAAATGTTCTCCACGCCCCACGCGTTTACGCCCGCGTTGCCGGCGACATAGCCGGACAGGTGCCGCACCGCCAAGGCCGAAAAGAGCCGATCGTTGCCAACGTACGAGCCGCCATAGGTGACCGAGTCCCCCAAGAAGAGAACCTTGCCGTCGGGCTTGGCGTCCCAGTCGGCCTCTGCCCGCAGACCGAGGTTGTTGAAGTGCAGCCGCACGCCGCCAAACCGGCGATACGTGCCGCCCGGCAGCGGCCGATAGCCGTACAAAGGACTCGAATCATACAGCACGGGCCGACCCAGGCCGAGTCTGACCCGAAGGACCAGCTCGACCAGCCCCACCGCGACCGTCATGCCCAGAAGAACAAGCAAGACCCGAATCAGCCGGCGGTGCCGGTGAAAGACACCGGCGCGTATCGTGTTCATGGGTGACCCTTCCATGGAATCCATCGGACCGGGCGGCGAGTATACCGGCTTGCGGGCGGGATGGAAAGGGCCGCACGCCGGGCGAGGCGGGTGGTTTTGGGATCCGGGCCGATCGGACTCAGAAGGGCCGATACGATGACTCGTCGTGGCCGGGCTTCTTCTGCGGGCGGTCCGGCCAGCCGAGGACATCAAACAGGAAGTTGCCGGCCTGGCGGATCATGGTGCCCGGCATGCACGGAAACATCTCCAGCGAACCGATCACGTCCTGGCCATTGCGGTTGAGCTTATCCAGCAGATAGTCCCAGTTCGCCCGCGGCATCCCCCCACGGACACCGGGCGGCTCATGGTCATCGATCCGGCCATAGTTGTCCGTCAGATGCAGGTAGCTCAACCGGTCAAGCAGGCGGTCCACATACTCAAAGAAGGTGATCTTGGGGTCCAGATACGCGTATCCCATGTCCAGGCAATATCGAACGGAGCCGCACCGCTCGCCCAGTTGCAGCACGACCGGCAGGGCGCCGGTCTCGACGCACAGCGTCACCCCCTTTTCGTCGGCCAGGCTCACCACCTCCGAGGCAAAGCCCCAGTCGGCGATCCCCAGTTCATCGGAAATGCACAGGGCCTTGAGGTCCGTCACGATCGGCCCATGAAGCATGGCGGCGCATTCGATCTGCTCGGCCCACTCCTCCATCGTCGGGCCGTCCATGCGGCTCTTGAGCGTCACGAGCATCCCCTCGGTGGCCAGCCGCAGCCGCGGCCAGTTGCGACGGGCGTAGCGGCACTCGGTCTGGCCCTTCATCGTCGGCCATAACTCTATGCCGTAGCCCAGGTTGCGCAGGTATTCGCACTCCTGTTCGAACGACAGATGGTGCTCGCGCCACCAGAAAACCATGGTCGAGACCACATAGCGTATACGCATCTTGCACTCCGTGGGGTCCGGGTCTGTCGTATCCGCCCGACATCGTTCCGCCGGTACCCCCCAACCGGCGCACAGGCGGACACTTATAACGATTCTATCGTCCGTGGACAAGGGGCAGTTAACTTGAACAAACCAGAGGGCCGGATCCCAAAAACGCGACGGCTCCCGGCCCAAAAAGGGCGAAAATCCTGATCGAACCCTTGCCAGGAGCCGTCATACATATATACTGTTGGGTTTCGTGAATCGTTCAGGAACAACGGAGCCGATACGATGAAGAATGGCATACATCCGGAATACCACGTGGTCAAGGTCCGCTGCGGGTGCGGCAATACGTTCGAGACGCGCAGCACCGCCAAGGAGATTCACGCCGAAATCTGCTCGATGTGCCACCCGTTCTACACGGGCAAGCAGAAATTCGTCGATACCGCCGGTCGTATCGAGCGCTTTCAGAAGAAATTCGGCCAGAGTTACTCCTTTCAGCGAAAAAAAGGCACCTCGTAGCGCCCGGACGGTCGTGACCACGCTGTCGTTTGCGATTCGGGCGAATCGCACCCGGCAGCGTGTTTTTTGTCCTGACGCCCTCGCCCAAGGCGTTCTGCAGGCTGGTAGATCATGAGCACGCAGACGGATGGATTGCTCAGAAAGCTCGACGAGCTCAACGCCCGCTTCGGGCAGATCGAGACCCTGCTGCAAGACCCGGCGGTCGCCTCGGACCCTGCCCGGAGCATCCCCTTGAGCAAGGAGCAGCGCAGGCTCCGCGACCTCGTCGAGCGATACCGGGAGTACAAACGCTGCGAGGACGGCATCCGCGAGGCCGAGGCCCTGCTGAGCGACGACCAGGCCGATTCCGAGCTGCGCGACCTGGCCCGGGAGGAAATCGAGCAGCTTGGGCAACGCCGGAACATGCTGCTCGACCGGATCAAGGATACGCTCGTCATGGCCGACGACTCGGCGATCGACTCGATCATCCTGGAGATCCGCCCGGGCACCGGCGGCGATGAGGCCTCGCTGTTCGCCCGCGACCTGCACGCCATGTACATGAAGTACGCCGAGCGGAAGGGCTGGAGAACCGAGGTGCTGTCGTTCAGCGCCACCGAGATCGGCGGCCTGCGCGAGGTGATCGTGAACGTCCGGGGGCCCGGCGTCTGGACGCACCTGGGTTACGAGGGCGGCGGCCACCGCGTGCAACGCGTGCCCGAGACCGAGTCCCAGGGGCGCATCCACACCTCCGC
>NPIE01019498.1_pt1 | contig 22869 bp, 14 predicted proteins | sample 8637661 | NCBI WGS metagenome assembly NPIE01 (sample SAMN07420842, study PRJNA396082) | bioreactor metagenome | isolation source: sample BA12 brine-fed electro-methanogenic bioreactor BA | place: Japan: Kochi | collected 2016-12-09
CAAAGCGGATGACCGCCAGATCACACTGCTCAAGCAGGGTTTTGGTGCGGATGGCGTTTACTTTGGACGACTGGTGGTCACGCCAGAAATTGCTCTCCGGCTTGCCCAGGAAGTCACCTGCGGCATCACTGGATTCGTGATCGGTATTGGCAGACGTGAACTCTACCGGCAGGCCCGCCGCTTCAGCACCCGCAGCAATCTGCTCGCGCCAGTCGGTGTGGATTTCGCCGGAGAGGTATACGGTCCAGATCATGTTGGGCTCCTTACGCCAGTTTAAAGCCGGCCAGTCTAACCTACAGGCCGGCTTTAATGTAGGCATCAGACAGGTGTCACAGCTCCCGCTAACGGTGCCCTCTCGGGTTCATCATGCAGTTGGCGTAATAGGTGGTCGTGGCCGGCCAGTCCGAAAACACACCAATGACGCCCACCTCCCGAGCCAGCACATCAATCACATTCATGACATCGCCGTCGTTATTGATGGCATCCGAAACTGTCTGGTAATACCAGCCACCGCCATTTGCCAGGGGACCACTACGCTCCACGGTCCAGGCGATCAGATCAAGACCAGCCATGCGGGCATTGCGGGCATACTCAGACGGTTCAATCTCGCCATAACTATCCAGCGCCAGCAATTTCCAGAGCGCTGGCGCCAGAATGTTCACGCCCCGGGACTTCAGGCTTTCCATGTGCGCCAGAGACTCTGTATCCGGCGTGATCGGCGACTGATCCAGAAACACTGCCTGTTCACCAAAGCGCGGCATTTCATTCACCCAGAAGAGTACGTCGTCCAGATTAAACGATTGCGGCCACACATCTTTCGGGTTAATGCCAGCGTCGATGTAATCCTGAATCATCTGACGGGCGTAGTCCCGCTGGCTGTACTCGCCTTCAAACGGCATATCGACCACTGGCGTTTTAAGCTCCGGAGTGAACTTGGCGCCAAGTGACTTGAACAGCTCTATACTCTCGCGGTGGGTCATCAAGGTGCCCCGGCTGGCATACAGATCGGTACGCCAGTCAGCAGTGCCGCCGATATACTCTTCCGGTGTGGTCGCCATCGGATCGTAGGCGTCCATCTTACCCTCGAGGGTCTTGAACTCCGCCAGGGTGATGTCACTGGTCCGGCATTCAGCCTTGGCCGGAGTGCCGGACGCCGGATCAGCGGGGACGAACGGCTGGGTACACTTCGCGTTCAATTCCGGAATGGTGACAATGTTGGTGGTGGTGTGCAGATCATTCTGGGCGTGGCGACACACCAGCTCGCGATCCTTGGTGAAAGCAACATCACACTCCAGAATGCCAGCGCCCATCCTGGCGGCGGCGATGTAGGACTCCCGGGTATGTTCCGGGAACTGCAGGGGCGCTCCCCGGTGGCCAATCGAGAAGTCCGTAGCCTGGAAGTTGCGCACGTCACAGCTCTTGAGACGTTCCTTGAGCGGGCCGTCATCCATATCCTCAACCAACCAGTACGGCCTCGCGCCCACCTGAACCGATGGCTTGCCCTGATACTTGTGCCAACCCTTATGCCCCCGGTGATCGTGCCATGCCTTTTCCAGCCCAGGCGGCATCCACTGACGTTCATCATGCCAGCCCTGTGTGGCATTGGCGGCTCCGGCCATCAGAGTACTCAACACCACACTTGCGATAACGCGTAACTTCATAACCTGCTCCTTGTGAAATGAATGATACTGCAGCGTCAGTGTTCACAAGAGCCATGACCACCGCATGACGTTTTTTTGACCAGCCGATCAACTTCTCCTCATATGCAGACTTTTCCTACAAGGATCTGACTGATCTTCCTACACACTATTTACGACATTCCGGTACATTCGGCCGCCCCAAGAACCCATCTGGAGTATCGAATGGACGCCCCGGCAATCTCACGGACAGAGAAACTGCTCTCTGCTGTTCTGAATAATCTGAAAAAATATCTGTTGGCCATCGCAAGCTCGCTGTTCGCGGTCTTCCTGGCCATGTCTTCCTTTTTTACCACGGAGCTGGGCTACACCTATGTGGTTCAGGACACCCTGTTTGGCACCATCCGCGTGTTCACCGAGCCCGGCCTGCACTTCAAGGTACCGTTCTTCTCAAACGTTTATACCTACAATCAGGCCATGACCCTGAGTTTCGGTAACCAGGAGAGTGGTGAAAAGATCAAATCCACCCGGCAGCTGGGCGAAGTGGAGGTGCAGTTCGCTGACACCTACACCGCCCGGATTCCGGCCACTTTCCGGTTCCGACTGTCAGCAGATCCGGAAAAGATTGTGGCTATGCATCGTGAGTTCCGTAGCTACGACAACCTGATCGATTCCCTGCTGATCAAGAACGCCAAAAACGTGACCGTAGTGACCGCCACTCAGTACACCGGCGAAGAGTTCTTCCAGGGTGGTCTGAACAAGTTCAAGGTTCAACTGGAAGACCAGTTGCAGAATGGCCTTTACGAAACCGAGCGACAGCAGGTGGAAGTGGAACAGACCGACCTGGCTGCCGTATCTTCAACCAATGACGACGGCGACCGGCTGGAGCGGAAAGTGCAACTGGTCTGGAAGAACATCATCCTGCAGGACAGCGCAGGCCAAGCCAAGCGCATTGCCAACCCGCTGGATGCTTATGGCATTCAGGTACGCCAGGTGACCATTGGCCGTCCGCTGCCCGAGAAGCGACTGGATGAGCTGCTGGTGAAAAAGAAGGACCTGGTCGCCAAGCGGATTACCGCGATCCAGGCCCAGGAAACCGCCCGCGCCGAAGCCAAAACCGCGCAGCTGGAAAAAGAGATCGAGAAGGCCCGGGCCATCCAGGACGCCCAGCGCAGCAAAGAACTGGCCATTATTTCCAAGCAGAAAGAAGTGGAAATGGAGCGCCAGCAGGCAGAACTGGAGACCGTCCGCAAAGAAAAAGAAAAGGCCGTAGCCGTGCTGGAGAAACAGAAGCAGCTGGAAATCTCGGTTGCTGAGAGAGACATCCAGAAAGCCAATGCCGAAGCCGCCACCTACGCAGCAAAAGCCATTCGGGAGCAAGGCCTGGCGGAAGCCGAAGTCGCCAAGGCACACCTGCTGGCCAAACAGGCCGCCCGGGATATCTACATGGCCGAAATCCAGCGCGATATCGCCCAGGTAATGTACCCGGCACTGAAGGACGTAACCATCGATATGCCGGACTACTATGTCGGGGCCGACGCAGGCGCCAGCCCGGTCAGTAGCCTGGAAGTATTTACCAGTCTTGGAGCTATGGAGCAGTTGCGGAGGGCGAACACTACGACAGCGCCATAAATACTCTACGAGGTGTGGGTGTGACCTCTTCTAGTCACACCCTGCGAACGCTCTTGTCAAAAAACCAAGGACAAAACCATTTCCTGTTATTCAACGAATGACCTGCACTTAAGGCGCAGTTATGACAAGCCATCCATTGCCACGCCGCGTATCTCAGCCCAGCACAAGAACGAGCACCAACAGGAAAGCCATAATCCCAAGACAGATGCCAATCACCGCACCGGGATCATCCGGATCTTTTTCAGGTGCAGGCACAACCCTGGACTGGTCCCACAGAAACGCCTTCAAATCGGAAATGAGTTGCGTGTTAGAGGTTCGAATACCTGTGTACCACTCGTCAGGGAACTCGATGGCCGTCTGCGGCACCACAATGGGCCCGCACATCGAGCCAAAATGAACGGCTCCATTCAACAGCAGACTGTCTCGGCGCAGTGTTCCCCTTGGCAGCTCTGCCGCTGACACTTGCAGGTCTTCCAGTGCTTCAACCACATAACCTTCGGGTAGCTCACCATGCACCAGCACAGGCAACGGTTGTTCGCCGCAAGGCATAGAAGCCAGTGCCGGGAACCGGGTATCATCTAGGGGAGGATGAAAGATCCGGTCCAGATTATCCGGGCGAAAAGGCCTTAGCCCCGCAAACTGCCCGGGAATCAGCGACACTCGCGAACCAGGCTCTCGCCCCTTCCAGAATAACGTCCAGGCGATCGCCCGAACCATTTTCAAACGCAGAGATTCCCGAACTTCATGACGTCCGGGCGATTCTGGCAACCAGACCTCGTCCGAATAGTCCGTCACTGCCAAGCCATCGCCGCCCAGCCACAGGCACCACTCTGGGTGATCATCAAAAACAATGCAGAATTTACGGCCCTCGACTCTATCCAGCTCGTCATCTCCGGGCTCTTCCAGTTCGGCGAAAACCTGACCTTTGCTAACGTCCAGATGAAGCCGGCGTGCATCGGGCATGATCTCATTGTTTATAGCCCGCTCANNCACGAAATGAGTCCAGTAACGCCTCATCCAGCAATGATGGGTGAGGAACATAGGTGTCCTCAACAAGGTGATCCGCTTCCCTAACTGCATCCTTGGTTACAGCCTCAAAGTTATAGACCGGCGACGCCCAGGTGCCAAAGAGCATCGCCTCCTTGGCCCTTAACTGGCTGAGCTTGCGTGAAGAGGGGATTGAGCCTTCGTTCTCTGCGAACGCAAAAGATTTGCTGTCATCATAAACAAAGAACTCACGGGTCCGCTGAAGGCCGGCCCCACCCTCAATATCACTGACTTTCCAGATCTGGGCGCTTACGTTAGCCGAGGTGCCGCTCTTATTCAGTGCAGGGGAGGCATAAACCTTCGCTTGATAAAGTCTCTCTTGCCCATCATCCAGCGTCACCAAGGCTTTCATCCCCAACAGTTCCATGAGTGAACTGTCCATGATGATCTTGGCATCAAACCAGTTCAGCCAGGCTCCCAGCATGTGGGCGTTTCTGGCCAACTCCCGTAACGGTACGGCCCTGACGAAAACATCGGCGTCTTCCGCCAAGACAAGGTGCTCCTGGAGGGCTTCTTGCACTTCATTTGCATCCGGGCTTGCCAAAAAACTGTGGTGATCATCAACACTGTACAGCATTGGTAATTCGAGCCCCGGGTGTTCTTTAATGAACACGGTGTGAAACAGCACGTCACCCCATTCCCGAATGAGCTTCAGGTGGTTACCACTATTGAGTGCTTCCATAAACTCCGTGGCGGCCGGCACAGGCACATCTTCCTTGATCATAATGGGCAACATCCTTTTCTTGCCTTGTTTACGATTTAGCTCTGAGCTCCATCCTGGGTGAGCAATCTGTCCTGCAGATCACGGATCACCCTCAGCACCCGACTCATTTCCTGCTGGGTTTTCAGATCCAGGTCCAGCTTGCCATCCATGGTTTTCACCAGCGGCACAATGGATTCTTCAAAGATCCGGGCGAAGGCCATCAGTGCGTCACCCACCTGGGGCGGGCTGTCCAGGTTGACGGTGACAGCGGGATTCAGCTGTACCGATTGCAGGCCTTCGGTGAGGCCGGTTTCAAGGGAACGGGACAGCTGGCTCAGGGCTTTATCCAGATCGGGTTCCGGGTGTTTTCCGCTGTCCAGTCCGGCAACCAGTTGTTGCCCCAGTTGCTGCAAATGTTCCGAGATCAGGCCCAGTTGGCGAACCACTTTCACCCCGGTTTCCTCGTCGCCACCTGCTTGCTGACGGCGGCGGTATTCCTCACAGATGGTCTGCCAGCGTAGCGCTTCTTCGTCGGTCATGGTGCCGCGCATCTGCTTGAGCTTGAGCAGGTTTTCTTCGGCGCCGTAGGTCAGCAGCTGAGCCTCGCCCTGATAGTGGTCATCAATCAGGGCTTCCAGTTCCTGGTCACTCATCACCGGAGACAGCTTTTCCGCCAGCTTGTTCATGTTCCGGTAGCTGCCCTGCAGCTTGAAGGTGGGCTCGGTGCGGTAAGCTTCTGCCTGGGCGCTGGAGGCAATGTAAGCCTGATTGACCCGCAACACGGTTTCCCGCACCCGGATCATTTTCTTCAACAGGGCAACGATTTCATCGCGCTCGGCGGCGCTGTAGTCGTGTTCAAAGTCCGAATCCGCCACCGTTTTGCCTTCGGCCAGATCGGCGAACCGGTAAAAGTCCGCCATGCCCCGGGTGGCCAGCGGTGCCAGCACCCGGTTGGAGCTCAGGCTGTTCTCGATGTAGGACAACGCAAAGGCATGCTCCATGCCCGAGAGCACGTCACCCAGGTTGTAGATGTCGGCCCGGTTGGCGAGCATGTCGGGGACCTTGAAGACTTCGCCGCTCTCGGTGTAGGGGTTACCCGCCATCACCACACAGAAACGTTTGCCACGCATGTCGTAGGTGCGGGTCTTGCCGCGCCACACCCCTTCAATGCGGCGCGTGCCGTCACACAGGGAGATAAACTTCTGTAGGAATTCGGGGTGAGTGTGCTGGATATCGTCCAGATACAACATCACGTTGTTACCCATTTCCAACGCCAGGTTAAGCTTGATCAGCTCTGCTTCGGCGGTGGAATGCGGTGCCTTTTCGGGATCCAGCGACATCACGTCGTGGCCCAGGCTCGGGCAGTTGATCTTCATGAAGATCAGACCCAGGCGGTTGGCCACGTATTCCATCAGCGTGGTTTTACCGTAGCCCGGCGGCGAGATCATCATCAGCAGCCCGGACTGGTCGGTGCGGCGGTCTTCACCCGCCGTGCCCATCTGCTTGGCCAGGTTATCGCCAATGATCGGCAGGTAACTCTCGCTGATCAGCTTGTTACGCACGAACGACGACAGCGGGCGGGGCCGGAACTCGTCCAGCCGTAACTGGCCACGCCATTTCTCCAGTACCTGCTGCCGCACCTCCTGCAACTGCTGCCAACCAGGAATGATCTCCTGCTGGTGATATCGCAGACGCTCGTCAAATTCATCCAGTTGCAGGCTGAGCGTGCGCTCTTCAATGCGAGGGTGTTGGCCCAGCAGACCCTCAATCTGGAACGCCAGTTCCACACTGCGGACCGAGGTTTTCACCGTTTCGCCCACGTTCAGCACGACCACGGCCTCCGGAAGATAGTGCAGCAGATGCTGCTGATCCGTCTTGGCCATCCAGGCTTTCAACCAGTGGCTGGTGATGCTCCAGCGAGCAGCCGGCTGATCGGCCACGACCTCCAGTGCCTGCTGATACTGGGCAAACTGGTTATCCCGTTTCAGTGCCTCGACAAAGCCGGTTGCCAGATCCCCGGCATAGCGAGTGATATCGAAGGCTTCGGATTCTTCCGCCAGCTGTCGTACCAGGTACTGGGCTGCGGAATGCACCAGGCTGCGGCCATCGCTGCCCGGCCCGGCCAGGCTCAATTGCTGTTCTTCCACAAAGTTTGCGAGCTGCGGTTCCAGTTCCTGTTGCAGGGATTCCAGCAGCTCATCGGACTGCATCATGCGGCTGAGGATGCCGGCAGACAGGCACCGGGAACGCAGTTGCTGGCCCGCGCTCTGTTGCTGGCTTAACCCGGCCCAGAACAGCATGGCCAGTGCCCGCGCCCTGGGGCTGAAACGGAGCAACCCGGCGTTCTGAATCGCCGGCCACAGCGTACTGACAATCAGCGCTGCGTCGTGATCATGGATGCCTTTTTCGTAGCCCTCCCGGTATCGGGGCGAGGCGAACTTGCGGATGTAACCGGTCAGTTCATCCAGATCCGCGACGTTAACCGCCAGGTCTCCGGCCTTGCGGAACTCATCGATTACCAGTGCCGACAGATACTCCGCCCGGTACACCCGGTCGGATTCCGAAGGCTGGCTCATGTTCCAGTAGCCCCGGAGGCGGTCCAGCTCGGGCTCCTCCAGGCGCTCGTAATACTGGGTTCCGGTCAGGTGCAGCAGCACATGATCGTCCCGGGGAATCAGGGTCAGATCCAGCTCCCGCTGGTTAACGCTGAACTTGTGCTTGCCCAGCCGGATAACGGCACCGCCATCCTCAAAGATATCGGCCTTGTCCCGAACGCTGCGCAGGGCGGTGTCCTGAGCCGCTTTGAGCTGGCCCAGGCAATCGTCCGCTTCCATGGCGGCGCCCAGCTCCCGTAACTCTCCGGCCATACTGCGCAACCGGCTAACCATGGCATCAGAGGCGAAGAAGGCATGCAGCTCTTCAGGGCTGCTGAAACGTTCGGTACGGCGGCCCAGGTTCTTGAGAATACGGGCAGCGGCATCGGTGAGCGTGGTTACCCGGCGCTGTTGCTGATCCTGGAGCTGCTGGCGCCGTGCCTCGATGCTCTCGTGGGCGTTCTCGCGCTGCTCCAGAATGGCCGCCAGGAACTCGTCATATTCGCCAAACTGGCTTTCCAGCTCCTGCAGCTGATCCAGCATCCGGGTCATCAGACCATCGCATTCGCGCACATCCGACAGCGCGCTGACGCCGTTCGCCAGGCTCTGCTCAAACAGCCGGATACGAGCCGCAAACTGGGCCCGGGCTTCCGCACTGCCCTGCTCTTTCAGCCGGATTTCCGCTTCGGAACGCTGCTGGTTGATGGTCGCGTAGATGCCCGAGATGTTATCGGTGATCGCCGTTTCCAGCGCGGCATCGTCACCGCCCATGGACGCCAGCATGCCCTGGATCATGTCCAGGCCTTCGGTCAATTCCCGATAGCGATCGACAATCTTCTTCAGGGCATCCCGGCTGTCGGCCTCGGCCAGCGCAGTCTGCAACTCGGTCAGGGTCTGGCGGTAGCCATCCAGCGCCTCCGGCGACGCCAGGAAACGGAAGGTGCGCTCGGTCAGCCGGTCCTCAGCCTCGGCCAGCTCCTCTTCAAGAGTGTCGATACGGGCTTTGTCGGCGTAACGCCGATCATTGAGGGTTCGCACCCGGCCGCGATGATCGCGCAAACGTGCCAAGTAACTGACAAACTGATCCGGTGCTTTCCAGCTATCCGGTTTCAGGTCCCGCATCAACGCGCCCTGGTCCTGAGCGACCTCGGTAATGGCAGCTTCAGTCTGGGCGCGAATACTCTGGACTTTCTCATACTCATCCAGCACCAGCTCTGCGGTGCCTCGGATGGTGCTGAGCTGTTGGTTTAACCCGGCAAACAGGGCTTCTTCCTGGCGCGCTGACAGCCAGAAAAACTGGTCCAGAATACGGTCCACGGTACGAATCAGGTTGGTGAAATGCCGCTCACTGGCGCTGGCGCCCTCCACCAGGGTAACCACCGTATTCAGCTCGGCAATTCCCCGCACCAGCTCGGGATTGCCAATGCGCGCCAGCTCGGAATCGTTGGCGACGTTCGCCGCAGCGTGGAAACTTTCAGAAGTGAACGGCGTTTCCCACACCTGCAACGGGTGCACCAGCGTAGGTTCCTTGTCGGCATTGAAAATCACCAGATGCCCGTTTTCGAACAGGGCGTAACCGTGGCCAATCAGGGGCACATCCGCCTGTTTGCGAATCAGGTTGTAGCGGAACAGGATCACCTGACCGGTGCGCTGTTCGAAGAAGACATACAGCATGTCTTCGCCGTTGGGGGCCCGCAAGGTACGCTTGAGCCGGAAATCCCCGTCGGGAATCTGGAAGGTTTTCAGCTCGCCGGTACTCAGGTAGTAACCCGACGGAAAAATCAGGCCGTGATTGTCCGGCAGCGACGCGACGGAACCGGCCATGGCGTCAACCCGCTCGATCTTGCGCTCGGTGCGATTGAACAGGTAATAGCGCCAGTGTTCTTCGTTAAACGGCAGAATCCGTACCAGCAGAATCTCGCCCAGATCGGCAAAATCGAAGCTGGCGTCGTCCAGTGACTGGGAATCGGACTCCACCGGGTCCGAGTAGATGCCTTCGCCGGTGGAGGTGTTGTTCTCCACCTTGAAAGTAATGTTGCCCCGCAGGTTATCCACAAACAGGGTGTCGGCGATGTTCAGGTGCGGAGAGCGGCCCTGAACCTGGCTGTCGCGGCCCACGGTTTTCCAGGGAAAACTGAAACGTTCCGGGAAAGACAGATCGCGCTCGCCGCGATTATCAATGTAGCGGCTGACCTCACCATCGGGCTTCAGCTCCCAGCGAAACACCCGAAGATCATCGAGTTTGTCACCGATGCGAAACGCCATCAGCAACATGCCTTTGAGAATCACCAGTTGCGACAGCGTGGCGGTGTTGTAGTACTGCTGGAGTTCCCGGAAGTCGGTGGCGAAGCGTTCATCCTTGAGAAACGAGCCCTCAATGGCCGCTTCGGTCATCTCGAAGCCGCTGTCGCCGTCGTTCAGGTGGTACAGCCGGAACACGTCCTCAATCACCAGCGTCTTGCGCAAGCCCAGCTGTAGATTGAAACCGAACAACAGCTTGTCGCCCAGACGCACCACATCCCGGGCGATGGCGTTGTTTTCGGTTCGCACCCGGGCCCGGCCCAGCACGTTCATGCCGGCACTGCCAAAGATCTCTTCGCGGGCCTGGTTCAGCCCGGACACCTGCTCACGCAGTTGCCCGCCCTGCTCTTTCAGCCGGCGCTTGATGGTTTCAAAGGCTGAACCTTCCTGAACAATGCTTTCGAGCTCGGTGCGATCCGTCGACATACCAAATCATCCTGAACCAAAGAGGGGAATGCGGTTAGGGGAAAGCACTCCCGGCACCTTGGGTCCGGTACCGGGAGCCATCGGCCTTATCAGGCCGTCTCGGAACTGCGGTTAGGCTTTTCACCTGCCACCCGGCCGGCAATGTTCGAGAGCGCCGCCTGCAGCGAGGGGGACTTGTCCAGCACGCCCTGAACACTCTTGCCGTAGCCAAGGCCCTGGGCAAACTTCTCGAAAATGCCGCCGTCGCCGCCGATCATTTCGAACTTGGCGTCTTTCAGGGCAGCAGCCATAACCCGGCCATTTTCCAGCATGCCAGCCTTCTGGGCGTCGATCTGGGCCATCACTTCCTTCTCATGAACTTCCAGGTTCATGCGGAATTCTTCAAAGTGACGGGATTCCTCAGACATGCCATCGTAGGCCTTGAGTTTCTCAACCAGACCAGCCGCTTCGGCCTTGGCCATGGCTTCGCGGGCTTCGGCTTTGGCGTGGCCCATGCGCTGCTCACCTTCGGCTTCGGCCAGAACCATGGCCTTGCGGGCATCGGCCTTGGCAACACCCAGTTTCTCTTCACCCATGGCTTCGGTTTCCAGACGCTGCTCAAGCACCCGAACCTCGGCCATACCGGCTTCTTCATCGGCCTTGGCGGTAACCGATTTAACCTCGGCACGGGCCAGACCATCGGCCCGGATGGCAGACGCCTGAGCTTCCTTGACCTGTGCTTCGGCAAGGCCATCGGCAGCCGCCATGGCCTGGCGACCACGGGCCAGTTTCTCATCAGCCACCGATTTCTTCTCGGCCGCGTCCATTTCCGCCTGGGCGGTAACCCGAACCTGCTCGGCTTCCAGCTTGGAGCGCTCAAATGCCGCTTCCGCCGCTTTCACATCTTTCAGCTTCAGTTCCTCGGCTTCGGCTTCGGCCGCCACCACTTTCTTCACCTTCAGGCGGTCGGCTTCAGAACGGTTGCGAACATCCTTGATGTTCTCTTCCTCTTCCGCCACGTTGCGCTCAACGGCAATACGCTGGCTGGTGATATCGGCAATTTCCTTGCGTTCTTCTTCCAGCGCCTTTTCCATGCCAATGCGCTCGATTTCCACCGCCCGCTCACGGTTAACATCCTCGAGCTCCCGGGCCTGGCGAATACGCACTTCTTCAATCTGCACCGCACGCTCTCGGGCTTTCATGGCCATTTCAATCTGGCGTTGCTTGTTTTCGTCCGCAATCGCCAGTTCTTCATCCGTCTTGATGCGAGCGGCTTCGGCACGGGCCCGCTCCTGCTCACGCACCTGCTCGGTTTCCGAAGTCTCACGGGCCTGCAGGGTTTCAATTTCCCGGCGCTGGCGCGCTTCGGCTTCGGCCTGGCTGCGTTCCAGTTCCAGCGACGCTTCCCGGGCCGACACATTCTTGCGCTGGATTTCCAGCTCCTGGTCCCGCTCCAGACGGTTGGTTTCCACGTTGTGGAGGGCAGTAATTTCGGTAATCCGCTTGATGCCCTCGGAATCCAGGATGTTGTTCGGATCCAGCGAGGTCTTCGGCGTCTGCTCCAGGTAGTCGATGGCCACGTCTTCCAGCACGTAACCGTTCAGGTCCTCCCCGATGGTCTCGACGATGGAATCGCGGAAGCGCTGACGCTCCTCAAACAGCTGCATGAACTCGAGCTTCTTGCCAACGGTCTTCAGCGCTTCACTGAATTTGGCATTGAACAACTCGTTCACGGCATCCCGGTCTGAGGCACGCCCCACACCCACCGATTTGGCAACCCGCAGCACGTCTTCCTGGGTTTCATTCACCCGCAGGTAGAAGGCAACGGTAATGTCGGCCCGCAGGTTGTCCTTACAGATCAGCCCTTCCTTGCCGGTACGGTTAAGCTCCAGGGTAATGACCGAGATTTTCATGGTCTCGGCGCGGTGGATAACCGGCAGCACCATGGCCCCGGTGAAATACACCTTGGGCGTGGGCGACAGGTCGTTCACGATCAGGGCCTGGCCCTGGTCCACCTTGCGGTAAAACGCCTTGAACAGGGCCAGTATGCCCAGTATCAGCAGAACCAGGACCCCGACGGTCATGATTGCTGGCATCATCCAAGATAAGTCCATTTAGTCATTCTCCTGCGCTGATTGAAGGGAGTAGGTGCGGGGATTAACCGGCCGATTCGCCGGCAAGGAATTCAGCTTCCGGAACCACCCACCAGGCGTTCTTGTCCGGAATATGTTCGATCAGCACCGCGCGCTCGCGATGCGCCAAAGGCGAATGGCTGCGGACCTGCAGCACCAGATGGGCACCGTCGAGAATCGCTTCTGCCCGGCCTTTGGTTTCAGTCACTGTTGCGGAGGTAATCACGCAAGCGGTACCGATAATACGTTTCTGAAGCGGGGGTAAATACGCCCGCCGGAACAGTGGCCGAAGTGGGCGGATAACAACGGCTGTCACCAGAACACTCATCACCAGAGCGCCGGCGATGACCGCCAGGCCGAACAGTGCATGCAGGAAACCATCAGGCACCAGTGCACCGAGCAACAGCTCCGCAAAATAGCTCGCCAACCAGGCAATCAGGAACATCAGAGTAAGCACGAGTGGCAGCGGGACACCTTGGAGCCCCAGGGTCACCATCAGGCCGGAGAAGTCGCCGGAGGCATCAATATCGCCATCTGCCTCGATATCGCCCAGACCCACAAGGGAAATCAGCCAGTAAACGATGGCCACGCACAACAATACGGAAAAAATGACCGTGGGGAAGGAGAAGGCAATTGCAAAGAATGTATCCATACGCGACCAGACATCCGTTCTGGTAAATCCACTGGGCGACAGTCCGTGTCAGACTGACGAGTTGTTTATAACGTAAACAAACTATTTCTTGCAAATGTTTAATTGCGAGGTATAGACTCGGATGATTGACATAAAATGTCAAGCGACAGGACAAGGTTCGTCCGGATCGGCCGAACCGATTCAACGCCACAGGAAGGAGCTATTCGTGGATACCCAATCTCTCACCCTGGCCCTGGGTGACGCCACCCATGCTGGCCGAACCTTCGATGTCATGCCCATTGCCGGCGAAGAACCGGTGCTGCAGGTAATCGTGTCCGGCGCCGAAGAAACACCGGTGTATATTACCGTAACCGACACCCAGATTCTGTGCCTTGCGTACCTTTTCGACGAACAGGAACTGGCCCCGGAACGTCTGAACGAGCTGCATGAAAACATGTTGCGCATCAGTGTTCCCATGCCCTTAAGCTCTCTTGGCAAAACCGGCCAGCACTATGTGGTCTATGGCGCACTGAGCCCCACGTCCGGCACCAGCGAGATCATGCAGGAACTGGTAACCCTCGCCGAGAATGCCATCGACCTGTTACAGACTTTTGAAGACTACCTGGCTTGAGTGAGGGCTGAGACATGAGAACCGTACTTAAAAAAATCCTGACCGCCATGCGCGGGGGTGTGAACGAACTGGGTGAAGCCGTTGTCGACGGCCAGGGCAACCGGATTCTGGAACAGGAACTGCGCGATTCCGAGCATGAGCTGAAACAGGCCAAGCAGGAGCTGGCGTCACTGATGGCCGAAGCGGCCTCCCTGGCCCGACAGATCCGTACCGAGCAGGACAGCGCCGCCAAGCGTGAAGACGATGCCCGCAAAGCCATCGCGGCTGGCCAGGAAGACCTGGCCCGGGAAGTGGCCGAGCGAATTGTTGGCCATGAGCGCCGCGCTTCGGAGCTGACCCAAACCCGGGAATTGCTGCAACAGCGCATTGTGGGCCTGAAAGACCGGGTTCAGAAAGCCGAGAAACAGCTGGCCGACTACCGCCGGGAACTGCAAGTGGTGAAGACCAACGAGCGGGTGCTACGCACCACCGCGCAGATTGATACCAACATCAACAGCCAGCAGTCCTCCCTGAGCACCGCGAAAGAGACATTGGAACGGATTCGCGAGCGCCAGGCCCGGGAAGAAGACCGCCAGACCGCCAGCGCCACCCTGGAAAAAGAGCTGACCGGCGCAGATCTGGACGAAAAACTGAAAGCCGCCGGCATTGACGGCGAACAGGATGCCGTCAACGATGTGTTGGCACGCCTCAAGGGCGGCAACGCAAACCCGTAAACCCTGAGCGCCCCGAGTTCGGGGCGCTCACTCAAGCACCTCAAAGGCGCTCTCACAGGCAACCCCATGGCGAAGAAACAGGACTGGTCCCGAGAAGAACAGGCCGTTCAGGCGGTACAGATGGCCTTCGACCTGTCCAACGACATCCAGCGCGCCTTTCGCGTGTCGGCGGCCATGCAGGATATGACGACCGCCGACATGGTGCGCAAGGTGCTCCACCTGCCCTACCGTAAAGGCCGTGCCCGCCCGCGACTGACGGTAACCCTCAAAGACGAGGATTTTGAACTGCTGGCACGCAAGTACGAACTGGATCCGCAGGATCGTGCCGCTATTCGCCAGCGCGTGGCGGAGGAGTTGCAGGGATTTGCCAGGCAGTATCTGACTGCCTCGGACCAGTAATCGCCAGGCGCTTCAGAAACCGCTTTACCAGGAAAAGGACGTCATGCCCAGAAACCGCTATCGACAGTGCCCGGCCTGCAATACCGCAAGCCTGGACTCCTCCAGCCATCCCTCCATATTCGACTGCCGCCTGTGCCACGGGCTATGGTTTGAAGATGGCGCGTTAAATCAGGCGATTGCCGAGCATCATGACGGCGTAGACCAGTACGATCACGAGCAGCACCTCGGCCCCGCGCTTCGCACCAGCGACCGGCTTTGCCGGCGGTGCCGCGTGCCCATGACCCACTACCAATTGCTTGCTCACTACACCACGGAAATTCACTGCTGCCCCGGCTGTGACGGCGTCTGGCTCGACAAACACGAAGTCGATCAGGTAATGCAGTCGCCGCAACTGAAGCAGGCCCTTAAAGACCTGAACCAGAAAGTGAGCTGGAAATCCTGGCTGTTCCAGTTCCTGACCGCAATGCCGGTGGAATACAACGTAAAACCCCACCGCACCCCCTGGGTTACCCGAACCCTGGTGTTCCTCTGTGCCCTGGTGTTTGGTGTTGGAGCGCTGTCCCCTGAGGCTAATGAGTGGATCTTCGTAAACCTGGGACTGAACTCCGACACCCAAAGCCCGTCACATTTTGTGCTTCAGTTGCTGAGCTATCAGTTTGTGCACGGTGGCCTGATGCACCTGGTCGGGAACATGTACTTTCTGTGGATCATCGGCGACAACCTGGAAGATGCGCTGGGGCATGGTGCCTTCCTGGCACTCTACCTGTTTGCCGGCATTATGGCGGCCCTTGCGGAACTGCTGTTGTTCGATGCAAGCCAGGGCCCCCTGCTGCTGGTCGGGGCCAGTGGCTCCATCGCTGCCCTGTTCGGTCTCTACCTGATGTGGTTCCGGCACGCCAGCCTTACCTTCATGATCATTGTTTACCAGAAGAAACTCGCACCTCACTGGTACTTCCTGATCTGGAGCCTGATAAACCTGTTCGGGATGTTCACCGCCCAGGGCGGTGTGGCGTGGGCCGCGCATCTGGGTGGCTTTGGCTTGGGGTTACTGCTGGGCTACCTGTTGCGGGATTATGTGCTGCGGAAGAATCCGCTGATTGCGATGCTGAATCAGCCGGAGGCTGCGATTAACCGGTAGCTTTGCCGGTTAATCGCAATAGGTACCTACTCGCCGCAGGTTTCTTTAACCTTGGCGCGGAAACGGTCCCGAATCTGCTGATTTTCTTCCTCAGACACGTACTCCCGCTCACCCTTCTCATTGATATCGTAGAAGGTCGAAACACTCTCCAGGTGCTTGAGACGGGCCTGGAGATTCCTGCATAGCTCCTCCTGCTTTTCGGCCTGTTGCCGGGCTTTCGCTTCTTTGGCCTGACGCTCCTCCCGCTCCTTCTGTTGCTGTTCCAGGAACTCCGTCATTTTCTGCTGCCGGTCACGGGCTGTGGCATCAGCCTGGGCCGGCGCTGCATTGACGCGCACCTCCTTGGAACTGGCCTTCGCCGGGGGGCGATCGCCGAAATGGGTCTGACCGTTGGCATCTGTCCACTGGTAGACGGCAGCGTGAGAAAACGGACCAAGGGATAGCAGAAATAAAGAGATGAGAAGCTTGCGTGTCATAACTGAATTCCTTTTCGAATAATGCTTTGGACAACTTTCGAAGGAGTAGTCTACCCGATGATGGGTTTGGGAACTTTGACCGGGTAGTCACAAGCGCCGTCCTACCTGGTTGGCAATGGAAGCCCCCAGTTCACAAGTCAGGACGCATAATTCAGCTTTTCCGCCATCAGGTCTGGCCTGCGTGTTGTATCGATGATGGAGACATCGGTAAACATGTCGTCCACTTTCTGCTTGAAGGTTTTATCATCCATATCCCGCCAGTAACGTGACGGACGGCCCGTCGCCTGGTCGTGCTTTGCGGTGGTCGGGTCGAGGTGTCGATACTGCTCCAGCATGGGCAGTTCCGGCAGCGGTCTGGTGATATCCATGTAATTCTGGATGAAATCCCAGTAGGCGTAACACATGGTTGGACTGCCATGGGCGCCGAGAAGATCGCCAACGGTAACGTCCAGCTTGCTGTATCGGTGAGAGAGCACCAGATCAAACAAACTACCGAAACGGTCCACCCTCGCACAGCACCAAGCATCGAATTCATAGAAAGGTTTTTCAACCACTACCGGAGGCTTTCTGGGAAGAAAAGGAAACTTTTTCGGGTATTGCCAGACCTTGATCATGCCGGTGCGACGATTGAATTCCCATTCGGGGCCTCGGCCATTCCGTAAAAGCCATTTCGGGAAAAGGCGTAACGCCAGTTTGGCCATCAAAATGAGAATCCAGCCGCCTCCAAGCATGATAAATTCGAATAAACCAAGACTTTGTATGTACTCGGAATAGTTTCTACTAATGGACGTAAACAACGGCGACATCAAAATCAGTGTTATCAAATATCCGGGAGAAACAATGTAGGCCCACAACGCACCTGTAACACTAATTATACTTACTAATCGAGCCTGGAGAGCCAATGGTGCATGCCGGAAGCATTCATGATTACTCTCAACGTGAAGACCGTACTTCTCTGCCAGATCCTCTTTTTTCTCCAGTCGCCGCAACTTCTTGGGTGGGTTTCTTGACATGAAGGTGGGCGGCATCACTTCACGGGTATTACCCCACGGTAATCGTAAGCTGGCTGAGCGATCTAATCCGGTTCGGTTCAATTCCTGAGTTTGATTGCTTTGCTCGGGAATCGAGTCAGAACGGTAGCTATGCGATCCATAATAATCACTCGAGCTACCATGTGGAGAAACATCAATCGACATTTTCTTGAACTCTTTGACTGTACCAAAATGGCTGGTCTTCACTGCTAAAGTCAGGTTGGGTATGACGCTCGTCCGATTTACTAAACACGAGAGGGTCTTGCGGTGGAGGCGCCGGGAAGACCATCAACATGGATTCAAGCGATTGCCTCGCCTGAATCTGGACTTTGGCCTTCCATCTATACGTTCGCGTTTCCCACGTATCGCTCTGCCAGACTGCAGTCTCTAATTTGCGTCTCGCGCTCTCAGGTGCATTCAGATAAATATGCAAACCCGTACCAGACTCCTCTGTCATTAGCACATAAGGCTCCAGATCAGCCCCTTCTATTCGGTTATTCTGAACGTGACCCGATCTACCTTTAGCGACAGCAATCGTTTCGTTGAGCTGAAGCTTCGGTAAAACAGTGACAACCCCGCCCGAATTGAACAATTCAGGAATGGCGCTCTCAATCACAAAACGCTCACCAGCCATCGACAAAGCGGCCACCTGATCATCGCTGTAGCCCTCCAGAACGCCGTCTCGCGCCATTCGTCGCAAGGGGTTGTATTCAAGTCTGACCGTGACGCCCATTAACTGGCTGATCAAGCGATAGTAGGCTTCATCTGGTTTTTTCAAGAAGGGCTTCTCCGCCAAAGGCCCGAAAGGCCCATGCCGCATCCAGATGTCGAGCGGTTCGTCGCTGAATGCGAAAACCGTCGCCAGGCCCGCTACGGCCAGGATAACACCTACCGCCAGCCAACCTTTCGGCCCTAACACCAAAAGAAGTCCTGATTTACCTACAACACTTGCGAATCCGAAAGCGATCCCGCTACCCGCCAGCAATCCATAGCCGAACGCCGCTTTGTGATTACCCATCCGATACTCGTAATAGGCATCCCACCCGGCATCCAAGGCCATAAGAAAACCGGCTGCAGCGCCAAGCCCACTTCTTACTGTTAGTGGAGCACCAAGAGATTTAACGAAAACTCTTCCAATGTCTTCTGGCAGTTCGAGCGCCAAGATCTTGGATGGCCCCAGCACCCACCGTTCACTAATTGCCGTGCCCGCAACAAACAGATCAAAACCCGCACTGAATACTCGGAGGCCGGCACGATTGTTCCCTTTAATCCTTGCATCTTGAGACCGCCCTGACCAAACGCTCGCTGAGTTAAACACCTCAATCAAACCAACAAATACCGGAAAAGCTGGCTTATTCAACACCCGATATAAACGACTGGATCTGTTACTGTTAATTTCTGCCTGATCAATCTTGTTCGCCGCATCGTTCGCGGCCTCCAGGTCACGGATATACTGTTCTTTCTTCGCAACACGGCTCCTACGGCTATCAATCTCTTGCTCAAATGCTTTGAGTTCCCGTTCCTTTTGGGCAACTTCAGCCTTTGCTGCTTCGATTCTTTGTGCCGCGGCAGCCATTGCCGCGGCTGGGGTGCCAGGACTCGGTCCAATGAATTCTTCGAGTTCAGCTAACGCACGCACCGCTTGCCGGAAGTCAGACTCAGCTTTCCGGATATCCTCAATTAACGTCACAACCGTTTCTGTTTTAGGGACTGCCAGCACGTATACATCCTCAGCAACCTCGGATGCGATACCCGCAGCCTTGCTGCGTCTTTTACTTGTTGACGCGCGAACGTCAGGTTCTTCGCCTGCCTGTATCAAGTCCCCAAAAAGCTCTACAGCCCGCTTTCCAGTTCCAGACTTGAGCTCAGCCTCACTAAACTCGAAGATGAAATAATCTTTCTGACGCGCTTTCGAGAGTCGCATCAACTCTACTTTCCCTAGAAGCTCTGGTAGGGACCGACGTAATTGCTCCAACGAAACAGAATAAAGCTTCATTCTGCCTGCAACCGCCGTTTTCATGATTGATTGTTTCTGCCGGCTCAGTTCTTTGAAGCGTACGTCGAGCTCGATCAGTTTGTTCCGGATCGCCTCAAGTTCAGCTTCTTTCCCTCTGAGGTTGTTAATTCTCCGTTCGATGTTCCAGCGTTGGTTTTCAAGATTGGAGATTTCTATTCGAAGCTCTGCCAACTGCTTCTTTATAGCCGCCAGCTTTGCATTTCTCGCCTCAATAGCTTGGCTGGCATGATGAATCGCAGCCCACATATTGCCGTGGACACTCATCAAAACCTGACTACCGAGCCTCATGTTCGCCGTCAGAAGTGTTTCGCAGGACCCTGCGGCAGCTTCGACTGCTAATTCAAGCCCATCGATCGTTTTTAGTTCATCAATATCGGGAAGATCGGTAATAGACATGGCAGCGAGTTCCGTTTCGCGGAACTGCCCGTTGCCATGATTGACCTGAGGCTCTGCCGGAGGTTGATACGGTTTTTTCTGATCTTCCGGGCTGAAGCGGGGGAACAGCAGAGAGTAGAGAACTCGACTGTGCCGGCCCTCACACAGCCCCTGTAACCAGTGTTTTCCTTCACCATCGACCGCACCCTCAACGTCAATGTCGAGGGCATCACATTCCGCCGGTTCGGTGACAAGGTTCATAACCAGAGATGTTACGAAATTGAATGCACCAGCGTAATCATAGCTGTCATGAGTGAACAAATCCGTCAGAACATGATGGGTGCGTTCGTTTGATAGCAATTCCAATAGCTCAGAATGCACCTTCTCGAGATAAGCTCGCCCCATCTGACGCTCAGAAACCGCAAGCGAGCGTTCAAGCTCTGCTCTGCCCTGATTATTTATTTCCGCCATGTGCTTGTGAAGCTGATTAGGCTCCGACGCAATGTGTTCTGGCTCGATTACAGAATGGACCAGCAAGGCAGAGTCAAAGTATGGTCTTGCCTTGGCGCGCCGCACAGCGGCATTCATATACCAGGCCGCCACCTGTCGACGACGCTGGTTGTATCGAAGCTGGTAGATCGGATCGTCCAGCAGAATAACGCCAATGCCACGTTCTCTTGCATTGATCGTAGCATCCGTCTCAGCAGTTCCAGAGCCAGGCCAAGTGAAGGGCTCTGGGTCCTCTGGCCGACACTGCTGTATCAATGCCTCCTCAGCCTGGTGCAATGATCGATGCAGGCAATTGCTGAGAGCAGTCATCTCCGGTCTTTCGTCTTCGGCGATCGGGTCTTCGGGATCCGGACTTTCCTGCCTCTGGTGAATGGACTTTGCTTTTTGCATAGCCCGATCCGGATAGGTTCCCTCTAAATCCAACAGATAGTCATCTGGGCGGTCAAACTGCCACTCCAATGCGGGCACCCGGGAGCGTTGCGGTGACAGATACTCCGCAAGAAATGCAACACTGTTACCGCTGGAAGTATTGGAGTTCTCTACACTTTCCTTCGTTTCTGATCCAAAACGCATATCGATGCTAACGCAACGACTTTCCCGGTCTGTAGCGGAGCGCTCCAAATGCATCACGCGCTCTCCCGGCCACTGCGATTCGCTGAAGGCCATCTCCAATGTCAGCCAATCACTTTTAATCCGGGCCGGTATCCAGATTTCACTCATTGCGGACCCAGTGACTTTCCGGTATCCAGACTCTAGCTGACCACTGCGCGAACGATACTTGGTAAGCGCCACATCGTGATACGAAGTTTGCCCTTCTTCATCTATGCGGATTTCAATTTCACGCCATAGCTTTTCCTTGTAAAAGATATACAGGAACCCCGCACGAGCCAGAACCTGGCGGGCAGGCTTCTGCCCATGTAGCTCTATGCCAGACAACAGGGTCGCCGGCACGACCGGCAGTACGACGTGGCGTTGATGCTCAACCTCCCTTTCGGTGCTGGTCGCATCATCCAGAAAGGGCACCCGAATCGGGCCATCTTCAGACTTGATTTCTATCCAGACATTCCTGGAGGGCTGCCCCTTCCAGGGCCAGACATGCAGAATGGAATTTTCCAGAGGTTCTATTTCAACCTGTTTCTCCAACCACTCTTGCTGCTCGTAGTTGGTTTCATCAAAGATTCGAAAAGCATGCCCATCCGGATGCTCTTTGCCGATAACCTCGATAATCAGCGATTCGTCCTCGCAAGTCTGGCTACAACCAGCTGTAGACTGCTTTTCACTATTCTCAGACATCCCTGTCATTCCTTGCGTTCTAAACGTATCAATTCGGACTCAGGCCTCAGGCGTGTTCAATGCCTGCCACTGAGTTTCTGAAAGCGTTGGTACGGGCAACATAGTGAACAGACTTGGTCTGTCGGTGGTTTGCCAACGTTCCTGACCGCTTTCTCCGTACCAATAAATAACCCGTTCAATCACATCCGCCTGGTCTTGAGTACCCGGAGATAAGCGTTGCCATACCTCAGGGTCGTAAAGTCGCAGCAGGCCCTGTCGTTCCCCGTCAAAGCGCACTGTCAAGCGAGCCCTTAGCCAACTCGTCACGGACTCAAGGCTCTCAGAGGACTCCAGAATCAGCCCGATAAGCCGCCCTTCTTTCAAGCCTTTCAAAGCCCACTGATACTCCGGGCTCTGCTGTTTAGCCTCCAGAACAACGGGGCTTTCGGCCAGGTACTGTTGCCAGTCAGTCTCAGCAAACAGATAAAGCCACTTCGGAGCGTCTGTCTGTTCATACAAAGACCGCACAACTGATGGTTTCTGCTGCGCCTCCAGCACTAAAAAACGCACCTTGTCAGTCGAAGGTTTTGCAAATACCACCATGGGCTCCTTCACGTATCACGCTGTCTGATTCTTACCGCAAGGACAGTTCCCAAGCGGACAAGTGCCATCGGGTTTCTGCTGGCACTGCTCAACAATAGCCGTTCGATTCATCCGAGCCTGTTTCAGTCGGTGGGCAACGATGGCTTTTGGCTGAGCACTCGCTCTCTGGCTAACCTCCGCCAACGCCTCCGGCGCCACAGACCCGCCAGCAGCCGTCACCAACCCCGGCATCTCCGGCACCTGCACCTTCTGCCCACTGCCTTTACCTGCAGCCCCACCGGCATTCATCTTTATACTCGCGCCCCCCATGGCCACGCCACTGGGATCGATCTTTACGAAGCTGCCGCCGGCTTTCAGGGTGATTTCGGCGCCGGCCTCAATGACGGCTTTCTGGCCGGCTTTGATATGCAGTTCGGTGCCGGAATTGCTGAGCCAGGCGGTGCCGGCTTTCAGGTGCAGAGTACCGGTGACATTGAAGCTGTGGTCTTTGCCGGTTTGTTCGCGCTTTTCGCCGTCCACGGTGTGGTGGCTGTTGCCTTTGGTATGGCTGAAGCGGTTGTTTTCCACCGTCAGGTGGCTGTCATTCTTGATGACTTCAGTGCGGTTGTTTTCCGTCAGCAGG
>NPIE01003146.1_pt1 | contig 22867 bp, 22 predicted proteins | sample 8637661 | NCBI WGS metagenome assembly NPIE01 (sample SAMN07420842, study PRJNA396082) | bioreactor metagenome | isolation source: sample BA12 brine-fed electro-methanogenic bioreactor BA | place: Japan: Kochi | collected 2016-12-09
TTAAATAATACCATTTATGTTCTAGTACATATTCTAAAGTTACCTCTATTATGAGGAAACGATATTAACCTAAAGTTACTTTTTATTTTGAGGCAACCGGCCCGGCTCAATAAAGAACCGGGATTCTGTATTCTGAATTCTGTATTCTGCTTTTTACATCGAGTCTATTATTTCATTAAATGTTTCACTCGGACGCATCTGCTTTTCAGCTAAATTATCATCCGGAAAGTAGTAACCGCCTATATCAACCGGACTGCCCTGTGCGGCAAGAAGTTCTTCGTTTATCTTTTCTTCGTTCTCTTTTAATTCTTTATAGACCTTTGCAAAACGATTCTTTAATTCTTCATCTTTATCTTGTGCGGCAAGCTCCTCCGCCCAATACATTGCTAAATAAAATGAACTTCCCCTGTTATCAATTTCGTTTACCTTGCGCGAAGGTGTTTTTTGATTTTCCAAATATTTACCTACTGCTTTATCGAGTGCTTCAGCCAATATTTTTGCTTTTGAATTACCAGTTTTTTCAGCAGCTAATTCAAGTGACGGAACAAGTGCGCAGTATTCACCAAGTGAATCCCAACGCAAGTGCCCTTCTTTTAAGAATTGCTGAACGTGTTTAGGAGCCGATCCGCCCGCACCGGTTTCAAACAATCCGCCGCCGTTCAACAACGGAACAATAGAAAGCATTCTCGCACTTGTGCCCAATTCCAATATCGGGAATAAATCAGTAAGGTAATCACGAAGTACATTACCGGTTACGGAAATCGTATCGAGTCCTTTTCTTACTCTTTCCAATGTGTATTTCATTGCATCAACCGGCTTTAATATTTTAATTTCCAATCCCGTTGTGTCGTGCTCCGGTAAATATTGCTTTACCTTTTTGATAATCTCGGCATCGTGACTGCGATTTTCATCAAGCCAAAATACAGCCGGTAACCCGCTTGCTTTAGCCCTGTTTACCGCAAGTTTTACCCAATCTTTTATTGCTTCATCCTTGGTTTGGCATGCTCTAAAAATGTCACCTTTTTCAACGGTTTGTTCCAACACAACTTCACCGTTTGCTTTAACAATTCTAACTTTGCCCTCATCTGGTGCGATGAAAGTTTTATCGTGCGAACCGTATTCTTCGGCTTTCTTTGCCATCAAACCAACATTGGAAACATTACCCATTGTGGAGGGATCAAACTGTCCGTTCTTCTTCGCATCTTCTATAATTTCTCCGTACATAGTTGCGTAACATCTATCGGGAACCATCGCAAGCGTATCTTGAAGCTCGTCATTTTTATTCCACATTTTACCGCCGTCTCGTACAATGTTCGGCATTGATGCATCAACGATAATATCATTTGGTCTATGAAGATTTGTAATTCCCTTTCGTGAATCTACCATAGCAAGTGCAGGACGAGACTCATAAACTTTGTTAATGTCGGCTTCAATTTCTTTGCGTTTATCTTCGGGAAGCTTATCCAACTTTTCCAACACATCGGCAATACCGCTGTTTACATTTGCTCCAATTTCCTTTAAAGTATCGGTGTGTTTTTCGAGTGCATCTTTGAAATAGACCGACACTGCGTGCCCGAACATTACCGGGTCTGATACTTTCATCATCGTAGCTTTCAAGTGAAGCGAAAGGAGGACGTCTTCTTTTTTTGCTTCTTCAATTTGTTCTGCATAAAATTTTCTTAATGCAGCAACATTCATTACTGCTGAATCAAGAACTTCGTCTTTCATCAAGGGCAATTTCTCTTTTAGGATTTCAGTTTTGCCGTCTTTGCTTACAAATTCAAATTTAACATCGCATGCTTCTGTTAGTGTAGTCGATTTTTCCGAACCGTAGAAATCTTTTTCGGTCATATGTGCAACGCGTGCTTTTGAGCCGGATTCAGGCCAAGGCTTCATCATTTTATGAGGGTGCTTTTTAGCGAACTCTTTTACTGCTGCGGCAGGTCTTCTGTCAGAATTGCCTTCACGAAGAACAGGATTTACCGCGGAGCCCAGTACTTTCGCGAATCTTTTTTGAAGTTCTTTTTCTTCGTCTGTTTTCGGTTCTTCGGGATAATCCGGTATATCATAACCTCTATTCTGCAATTCTTTAATTGCTGCTTGAAGCTGAGGCACCGATGCGCTTATGTTAGGGAGTTTGATAATATTTGCTTCGGGAGTTTTTGCTAATTTACCAAGTTCTTCTAAGTAATCCGGAATCTTTTGTTCATCGGTCAATCTCTCCGGGAAGTTTGCAATAATTCTTCCGGCAAGTGAAATGTCTTTTGTCTCAAACTCTACTCCGGTCCCCTTTGCGAATGCTTTAACTATCGGTAATAAACAATAGGTAGCCAGAGCAGGCGCTTCGTCAATTTTAGTCCAAATAATCTTGTAATCTGCCATTCATATTTCCTGTATTTTAATAATAATAATTCAATTAATTGCGTTGAATAAATAAGCTGTAAAGATTGAAAATCCGATTTGAAAATTACATATCTTTGGTGTGAATTAAAAGATAAGCATCATAAGAAAGTGTTAATTGTAATAAGTAATTTGAGTCAAATTAATATGGATTTTTAATGCAAGAAAAAGAAAAACTCGATTACTGCCGAGTGAAGAAAATATTTGAAAAAGGGTATGGCTTCCTTACCAGTCTATATCACAAAGAAAACGTGTTTTTTCATTTCAGCGGAATTAAGGATCATAATGTAAAAGAGAAACTCGAAAATCTGCAGCGTGGTGATTTATATTTTTTCTATACTTCTTACGAAGTTGAGGGGAAAAGAAAAGTTAAAAAACTGTGGCTTTCGCTCTCCGATGTTGAGAAGGATTTACTCCCCGAATTTGAAAATAAAATAACCGAAGAATTTATTTCCGGTGAAACGAATCCATTTGAAGTTGCTTATGTTATTAAGCAATTAAGGGTAAACGAGTATTTAAGTGACGAAAATTTTTATAAAATTCTTTCATCACAGAAAATCTGTAAAACTCCCTCACTTTTAAAAGCAACGCTGATAGAAGATGAAGCAGTTTATTCGGATAAGATAGAAAGCTTAATTGATCAACTTGAGTCAAACCAAATTAAATTTGAAAACTGGCTTGAGGAGGTAAAAGCATACCTCATTTAGCTAACTAGAACAAATTTTATATATGCAAAAAAAATCCCAATTAACTTAAGTACCGGGATTTTAAATTGTTGTAGAGTTTTGATTAATCAAAACTCTACATGAATATTTCGATTTTACGCTAGAGCACTCTCTTTTTCTGTAGCTTTCTTTCCGCATTCGTTTACCCATGCGGCATAACCGCCGGTTAAATTTATAACATTAGTAAATCCTTGATTGAGTAAATAACTGGCAGCTATTGCCGAACGATCACCGGTCTCACAATGAACAACAACAGCTTTTTCTTTTTCTATTCTATCAAGATTATTACTTAAATAACCTACGTGAATATTTTCTGCACCATTAATTCTTCCGGCATTGTATTCACTTACACCACGAACGTCAATTACTTGGACTTCGTCTCTTTCAATCATTTTCGAAAGTTCACTGCACGTAATTTGATTAAGTGTTTCCAGTTCATTCCCGGCATTTGCCCAAGCGTCCATATTTGGCAGATAGCCGTAAACATTATCCAAGCCAATACGAATAAGTTTTTTTGTTAAATCTTCAATTCTATGGTCAGGAGCAATAAGAATAAAAGGTTCATCATAGCTTAACATCCATCCTGCCCAAGTGCTGAATGCGCTGTTGTCTTGAATATTTAAAGAACCGGGAACGTGACCACCTGCAAATGAAAGTTTATCACGCGTATCAACAATTTTAATATTTTTTTCAACGGCTTCTTTAAATTGATTTAATGTCATTCTTCCCGGATGAGGAACTCCACCTAAAATTTCCGGTCCAATTTTGTTTAGCTTTTTCATCATTGCAAAATACTTGGGCGGTTCCGGCTGGCCATCCAATAGTTGTTTTACGAACTCATCTTCCTCATCAATGTTTAGTGCCCAGTTAACCATTTTTTCATAACCTACAGTTGAACTTGGAACGGCACCGAGAGACTTTCCGCATGCGGAGCCTGCACCGTGACCCGGCCAAACTTGAATGTAATCCGGAAGTGCTTTAAACTTTTTAATAGATTGGAACATTTGTTTAGCACCGGCTTCCATTGTTCCTGTAATACCAGCTGCTTTCTCTAACAAATCTGGTCTTCCGATATCACCCACAAAAACAAAATCACCCGTAAAAATCATAATCGGAGCAGTACTTGCAGCACCATCAGTTAAAAGAAAACTAATATGTTCGGGTGTGTGTCCCGGTGTGTGCATAACTTCAATTTTAAGATTACCGACCGTGAATATATCACCGTCTTTCAAACCTGTATGCTTGTATTGATATTCCCAATCTTTTCCGCCTTCATCGGATAATAGAATTTCTGCACCGGTTGCCTGTGCAAGTTCTCGAGAACCGCTCAAAAAGTCGGCGTGAATATGAGTTTCAGTAATTTTTGTTATTCTCATATTTTCACGTTCCGCAATCTGCAAATAGGTTTCAATATCACGTTTAGGATCAATGACGAGCGCTTCACCGGTAGCCTGGCAGCCGATAAAATAACTTGCTTGTGCTAATCCTTTTTCATATACATGTTCGAAATACATTATTGCCTCTTTATTTTTATTAAACTTTTTACAGTAACCTTCCAGGTTGCAAAGCAGTAACCTCGAAGGTTACTGCTTATTTTAAAATTTTACTCGGACATAAAGTTCGCTGCAGCTGTTACAAAAACTGAGCAGAGTCGAAGCACTATTCAGTCTCCCCCATCCAGCCTATAATGCCCGGTTCAAGATTATAAACTTTTGTAAATCCTTTATTAATCATTGCTCTTCCGGCATGATAACTTCTGTTACCGCTTCTGCAATAGAGATAGTAACTCTTGGTCTTATCAAGTTGATCAATTTTCTCACTGAATTGCGGATCCATAATATCTATTAATTCAGAGTTCGGTATTCTTATTTCATCGTGTTCACTTTTTGTTCTCACATCAATTAGAACAGCATCTTTATCTTCTTTTAATTGTTTTTCGAACTCAGACGAATCAAGATCGATTACATTCACTTTATTAGTTGTTCCGAAGAAACCCATTTTATCTCCTTTTGTTTTGAACTAAAATCTTGTATAGAATTCTCTTATTATTATATAAACACCCATCACCATTACAAACCATCCGAATGCCGGTTTTAATTTTTCATTCGAAATAAACTTTGATAAATAACTACCTCCGATTATTCCTACAACAGCAAGTGATGAAAACAGAGCGATAAATTGCCAATCGACTGTTAAGTTTGTACCGACATCACCAATAAATCCTATTAATGATTTTACGGCAATAATTAATAATGAAGTACCAACAGCGGTTTTCATAGGGAGTTTTGCGAGTAAAACAAGTGCAGGAATAATTAAAAATCCTCCGCCGGCACCAACCAGACCGGTTAAAACCCCTACCCCAAAACCTTCAAGCAGAATCATCGGGTAATTAAATTGAATTTCTCCAGCTTCGGCATCAGGTTTTTTATTTTTTATCATTGAAACAGAAGAAACGACCATAAGCACTGCAAAGAGAATCATCACAAATAAATTTTTAGTGAACGAGAAAGTACCAAGAGTAAAGATTACTTCAGGTATAGCCGGTACTAAAAATTTACGTGTTAGGAATACTGCAATAAAAGCCGGTATGGAAAATACTACAGCAGTTATATAGCTTATCTCTTTCTTCCTCATAAAAGTAAACGAACCGATCAGTGCTGTGAGACCGACTATAAACAATGAATAAGCTGTAGCCGGAACCGGCTCAACATTTAAAAGATAAACGAGTATGGGAACCGTAAGAATTGAACCGCCCCCGCCAATAAGCCCAAGCGTGATTCCAATAAACAATGCTCCTATGTATCCTAAAATTTCCAATATCTATTCTTTTTTTAAGGAATAAGATGAGGCAGGCTTAAAAAGGATTCAAGGTGTTATTATAGAAGAGTTACATATCTTCGATTAGATCCGGCTCAATAAAAAGTTTAACTAAATCTACCCGGGTTTTATTTGAACGCAGCACGGTAAAAGTATATTGACCGATCGTAAACACCTCGCTTTTAGCAGGAATTCTACCCAGTTCCGATGTGATATAGCCGGCAATAGTTTCGTAATCCCCTTTTGGGATTTCTAAGTTGAATTCTTCATTTACTCTGTCTATTTCAACCTTGCCGCTGAATACATAGGTCGTTTCATTTATCTTTTTACAAATAACTTCTTCTTCATCATATTCATCCCGGATTTCACCGAGCATTTCTTCAATAATATCCTCGACGGTAACAATTCCCGCCGTGCCTCCAAATTCATCAACTACAACCGCAATTGATACCCCTTTTTCGAGTAGCTCATTCAGCATCTCGAGAGTTTTCTTAGTCTCCGGAACAAAAATAATTTCTCTTAAAATTAATCCTACACTCTCGGGATTTTTAAAAAGGTCTTTGGCAATAATAAATCCCTTTATATTATCAAGATTCTCTTCATAAACCGGCAGTTTAGAATAACCGGACTCAATTAACACGTTCAGGGTTTCTTCAATGGTACTTTTAATTTCTATACCGACTATATCAGTGCGGGGTGTCATACATTCATATACTTTTTGTTCGCGCAGGTCAATAATTTTATTAATTATACCGGATTCTCTTTCATCTACTACTCCGGCTTCGGAACTTTCGTTAATCAACATGTGAAAATCTTCTTTATCAAAAAGTTGATGTGCTTCTTCTTCATCTAATTCTTTCCGTCTCACCAGAAGGGATGATATAGACGAAGTGATTTTTACAAACGGGTAAAGTATGAATGTGAAAAATCTTACCGGAATTGAAAACAAACTAAACAACAAATCAGCGCTTTCTCTTGCAATGTATTTTGGAATTATTTCACCAATAATTAACAATAATGTTGTTGAAACAAGCAAAATCTCGAAGTCATTGAATTGAAATTGGTTGGTTAAATAAATTGTTGCCAGCGAAGCAAAGGCAATGTTTACAATATTATTTGATATTAATATTGTTGAGAAAAATATTTGCGGGTTTTTAACAAAGAACTTAGCATTCTTTGCTGAAAGATTATTTTTACGGGATCGTATTTCTATTTTAATTTTGTTTGCTACAACAAATGCAATCTCCGATGAGGAAAAAAATGCACTGAGAATAAGCAATATTATTAGAACTATTAAATCCATATTGATTAATAAGCCTTCTCTATTTCAACATCTTTAATATAATATGAGTACATCTTATCATAATATTCAAAAATAAATTTTGCATCTACCGGTTTTTCCGTGTTCAACTTTTCGGAAACAAACAATCCGCGTATTGTTGAGAAAAGCTGATATCTCATTTTATCGTTTGAGAGTTTTTCATCTTGCCGTACTTCCGGCTTTATGGAATAAATCTGTTCACTTTTTTGATAGATATTAATTTGAGTGAGATTAAGTTTATCAATTTCATATGCCCCGGACTCATAGACTTCAAACTCACCGGTTATATTAAAACGCGGTTTTGCCTTTGGACCCGGCATAAGATTTATCCAGCTGTAAACTTTATTGAATTTTACATTTAGTTCGACTGATGTTAGCTCGTCTGTTTCTTTAACTCCATCTTTCATTGTTTTCTTTTCAGAGGTACAGGAAAAAAGAAATACAGCTAACAATATGGTTAATACTATTTTTATTTCTTTATGCAAAATAAATTATTCCGGTTATTACTAAAATGTAAAATATAGTATTTACAATCATTGGTGTATCACTTAACATTACTTCGGTTGGATTTTCACCTTTACTTTTTTTCAATACAAGATACATATATCTGAACACACCAAAAACGACAAAAATTGTTGTTAATACAAAATAATCGGTTCCAAATTCCGAAACAGTCCTTTCTGCAACTGAATAAAGAGCATAGCATATTATCAAACCGCCTGAAGCAATTGCAGAAATTTGATCGATGAATCTTTCGGAATAATCTTTAAGAACCAACCGTGTATCATTATTATTTTGTATTGTCAATTCGGAACGCCTTTTCATCACTGCAAGATAAAGAGCTAAAAACATTGTGGTAAGTATCAGCCATTTGGAGACATAAACATCAATAACAAAGGCGCCTGCGAGAACACGCAGCATAAATCCGCTTGCTATGCAGAATAAATCTAATATTATGATGTTTTTCAGTTTTACCGTATACAAAATATTGATAATCAAATATGCTGCAAGAGATAAATTGAATTGCCAATTTAATTGTGTTGTTAATGCGACAACAATAACAAATAAAATTAAGATTAAAATTTTTGCATTAACCGGAGAAACTTTCCCGCTTGCGAAAGGACGATTTTTTTTAACCGGATGCTGCCTGTCGTACTCTGCATCAATCAGATCATTAAACACATAAACAAGACTGGAAGCAAAGGAAAAAGCAAAAAATGCGAGAAGGACTTCGGAGAAATAATCCATCTCAAATAAATGTTTTGCAAAAAGGATCGGGACAAAAACAAAAAGGTTTTTGATCCAATGAGAAATTCGCAATAATCTGAGATAATCAGTTGCCATTAATTAAAATACGATAGCCTCTTCGTATACTCCGAAATGTTTTTTAAGCTCGTTAACCATTTCACCCAATGTAACATAATTCTCGGCAGCTTGAATAAGTACGGGCATCAAGTTTGTGCCGTCAACAGCAGCTTTGCCTATAGCAGCGAGCGATTCTTCAACGGCTTTTTGATTTCTACTTTGTTTTAGAGCTGCTAATCGTTCTCTTTGTTTCTTTTCAACTTCGGGCGAAATTTGAAGGATCGGAATATCTATTTTTTCATTTTCCTCAATAAATTCATTTACACCAACCATAAACTTTTCTTTCCTTTCAAGTTCACGCTGGTATCGGTATGCCGCATCGGCAATTTCTTTTTGGAAATAACCCGCATCAATTGCCGGAATAACTCCGCCGAGTGAATCAATCTCATCGAATATTTTATTAGCTTGTTCTTCCATTTTATTTGTGAGCGCTTCAACATAGTAGCTTCCACCAAGCGGATCTACAGTGTTGATCACACCTGTTTCATAAGCAATCAATTGTTGTGTACGTAATGCAATTTTTGCAGCTTTTTCACTCGGCAAGGCAAGCGTTTCGTCCATTGAATTTGTATGTAACGATTGAGTGCCACCGAGAACTCCGGCAAGCGCTTGCAAAGCAGTTCGAACAATGTTGTTTTCCGGCTGCTGAGCCGTTAAAGTACAGCCTGCAGTTTGGGTATGAAATCTTAACCACCATGAGCGAGGATTTTTTGCACCGTATTTTTCTTTCATTCTACGAGCATAAATCCTTCTTGCGGCTCTAAACTTTGCTATCTCTTCAAAGAAATCCAAATGAGAATTAAAAAAGAAAGAAATTCTCGGTGCGAATGAATCAACGTCCATTCCCCTTTCAATGCACGCTTCGATGTAAGCAAAACCATCGGCTAAAGTATAAGCTAATTCCTGTGCAGCAGTAGAGCCGGCTTCGCGAATGTGATAACCGCTTACGGAAACCGGGTTCCACTGAGGAACTTCGTTAGTACAATATTCAATCATATCCGTAATTATACGCATTGAAGGCTGCGGCGGGAAGATATATTCTTTTTGCGCAATGTATTCTTTTAAAATATCGTTCTGCAAAGTACCGCGGAGTTTATCGAAACTTACACCTTGTTTTTTTGCAACGGCAAGATAAAATGCGAAAATCATTGCAGCCGGAGAGTTAATCGTCATTGATGTTGAAACTTGATCAAGCGGAATTCCATCGAACAATGTTTCCATATCCTGCAATGAAGAAACAGCAACGCCGCATATTCCAACCTCACCGAGACTGGAATTGTCATCAGCATCAACGCCCATTAAAGTCGGTAAATCAAACGCGACAGATAAACCGGTTTGTCCGTTCTTCAACAAATATTTAAATCTCTCGTTTGTATCTTCAGGCGAGCCGAAACCGGCAAATAGCCTCATAGTCCAAACTTTACCTCGATAACCGTTCACGTGAATACCTCTTGTGAAAGGATATTCCCCCGGAAAATTTATATCCCGCATAAAGTCGGTATCTTTTATGTCGTCGGGCGTATAAAGCGCTTGAACTTCTTCACCTGAGACAGATGTAAATTTCATCCCGGTTGTTTTAGCTTTATTTAATTTATCTAAGTAAGCTTCTTTGGCTTTAATATATTCTTCGTTATTCATTCCATCCTCTCTGAGATTCGAATAAACTTTTGTTAAAAAATAATAATTGAACTATGTTCTTCCAAACCTTTTGTCCAATTCGGTTAAAGGAATTTTTATTACAATTGGTCTGCCGTGGGGGCAAACATAAGGCATCGAAGTTGCGAAAAGCTGATCGACTAAAATTCTCATTTCTTGCTCTGTGAGTTTATCACCTGCTTTAATTGCAGCTTTGCACGAAAATGATTTTGCAACATTGTCTCTTACATCAAGTTGTTTTTGCTGTTCATTGATTCTGTATTCACTCAAAATTTCAAGAAGTGTATCTTTCTCAGAACCGATTTTAACATCCGAAGGTACACCGCTTATGGCGATAACATTTTTTGCCATAAACTTAATTTCAAAACCAAGTTTGTTAAGGTATGGTTCGAGTTCTTTTAATAACTCATAATCAGCCGGATCAACACTTAGCTTCTGCGTAAATAAAAGTTGTTGTGAAAATGGAATGTTCGCATCAAACGAGCGTAATGCTTTTTCGTAGAGGATTCTTTCGTGTGCAACGTGAGAATCGATTATCATCAAGCCGCTTTTAATTTGCGAAAGAATATACTTGTTATGAAGTAAAACAATAAATGAATTATCCGCATCCGACGATTCTTCCCTTTTATTTTTTTGATGATATACTTCGCCGGTCTGATTATCTTCGAAGGGATGCGTAACTTCTTCAGCGGGTGTATCTACATTTATATCTCGATTAAGAGAATCAAAAAGCCGGTCAATTTCGTCTTCCGTAAACACACTTCCGCGATTGGACTTTTTGTCTTCAATTGAGAAAGTCGGTCTATCAGAAAAGTCACCTCGTGAAACTCTGTTTGGCATAGTAAATTTCAAGCGTTCGTTTTCATCAACAGCTTCGTTAAAGGTCATAGACGGAACAAGATCATGACTGCCGATACTTTTTTTAACTACCGCACTGATAAAAGAATAAATATCTTTATCGTCTTCAAACTTTACTTCCAACTTCGAGGGATGAACATTTATATCGACTCTTCTCGGGTCTAATTCTATAAATAAAACGAAGAAAGGATAATTCCCTTTCTCTAAAATATTTTCGTAAGAACTAAAAACAGCATGATTAACCGTTCGACTTACAACATAACGTTGATTAATAAAAACGTATTGATCACTTCTATCTTTTTTTGTGAAAGTAGGTTTACCCACATAACCGTAGAGTGAAATAAAATCGGTTTTTTCACTGACAGGTATTACCGCATCCAAAATATTGTCGGCAAAAACCTGCTGTAATCTCTCTTCAAAAGTACCGGATGGAAAATCAAAAATAAGATCATCGTCATTATAAAATTTGAAAGAGACCTCCGGTCTGCTTATTGCGGTTTTCTTAAATGTTTCAATAATGTGTTTTAGTTCGGTAGAATTTGTTTTGAGAAAATTTCTACGTGCGGGTGTGTTGTAAAATAAATTCTTAACAGCAATAGAAGTTCCTTTAGGGAATGAACCTTTTTCTTTCGTAAAAGAACCGGACTCATCATTTTTAATTAAAGTACCTATTTCGGCATCGTGAAGTTCTGTTTTGATTTCAATCAAACTGACTGCGGCGATAGAGCTTAAGGCTTCGCCCCTAAAGCCGTAAGTCTTAATTGCTTCAAGATCTTCAACAGTAGAAATCTTACTTGTTGCATGCCGCTGCATACAATGTTCGGCATCTTCTTCACCCATCCCGTCGCCGTCATCAACAACTTGTATTAAAGTCTTACCGGCTTGCTTAATAAATACTTCAATATTTTTTGCACCGGCATCAATAGAATTTTCCAACAATTCTTTCACAACGGACTCAGGTCTTTGTACTACCTCACCAGCGGCAATTTTATTCGCAATATTTTCAGGTAATATCTTAATCTTACTCATAATCTTAATCTCTTTGCGTTTTAGCGTCAATGCGTTTGATAAATGAAAAGCAACCGCGAAGACTCAAAGCAACAAAGTGCTATTTCCTTTTCCTATATTTTTTTAGTACAAAATCAGAAAATTGAATTTCTTCAGCTACTTCCCAAATATTCTCATCAATTTTAGGAAAAAATGTATCACCCTCCGCTTCTACATTCATTTCACTGATTAGAAGTTCATCAACGTTATTGATTTCTTTTTTATAAATTTCTCCGCCGCCGGTTACAAAAACTTTTTCGTAATTTTCTTTTTCGCAATAATCATATGCATCTTCGATAGATGAAAAAACAACAACATCTTCGTGCGGCTTTGTAAAATTTTCATCTCTTGATAAGATAATATTCAATCTTCCTTTCAAAGGTTTACCGCCCATAGAGAAAAATGTTTTTCTTCCCATAATCAACGGAAAGCCAATCGTAGTTTCTTTGAAATGTTTTAAATCTTCTTTAGAATGCCATGGCATAATACCGTCTTTACCTATGACATTATTCTTTGCCACTGCTGCTATAATTATTTTTTTCATTTACTTAGCTTCAAGTGAAATATAAACTGATTTTTTATCCATTGCCTCAACATGCAAACTAACTGTTGAATCCCGGAATCCGTCTAACCTAAGAGTCAACAAGTATGTTCCGGGATCAAGATATTTTAATGTGTCGGGAGTTGTTTTCCCGGTAAAATTATTGTTCAAAAATATTTCAGCCTCTCGGGGAAAAGAATTTACATAAACATCTGCAGTTGATTGCTCAAGCGAATACTGAACCGCATCTTCGCGGCATCCGAAGAATAAAATCATAAAAATTAAAAAGAAGAATTTTTTCATTTATCCCCCCGGATAAATTTTCTTCATTGTTATTTTATTTAATCAAAATCAGATTAATAATTTTGAAAAACGTTGAAACGGTTACAAATTGTATTTCTTTCTTCTTCACTGCGGGATTAATCCCATGGTTAACGGTAACAAAAATTAGCTCAAACGTTTTAACGGTTTAAAAATCGTTGCTGCTTAAACAAATCTTTTAATTAAACAGCGACTTCAAATTTTATCCTCGGATGATGCTTGTAGCCTACCAATTCAAAATCTTCAAATGTTAGTTGATCCAAAGGTTTTTTTGCAATTTTTAGTTTCGGTAATTCATACGGTTCACGAGTTAATTGTTCTTTTAATCCTTCAACGTGATCATATTCTTCCATCTTTGAACCTTTATCTGCTACATAAATGTGTGCATCAATAATTGTATGTGCAAAACAGCCTAATTCCAGTCCGGCTTCTTGAGCAATAATTTGCGTAAGTAAAGAATAAGCTGCAAGATTAAAAGGAATCCCCAATGCAATATCACCTGAGCGTTGTGTCAAATGACAATTTAATTTTCCGTCGTTTACATTAAAAGTAAAAGTATAATGGCACGGCGGCAGCTTACTAATAACTGCATTTGCCGGATGCCAAGCCGTCACAACCATTCTGCGTGAATTGGGATTATTCTTAATCTGGTCAATCACCCATCCGATTTGATCGAAAGTCAATGAACCGTTTTTTTCTTTCGTAACAAACGGATGGTTTTCATCTACAAAAACTTCTTCACCAAATGCGGCACCTTTTTCGGGAACAGGATATCTTCTCCAATACCTGCCGTAAGCAGTTTGCAAGTTACCATCCTCGTCAGCCCAAGCGTCCCAAATTTTTGTATGCTCTCTTAAATTGCGTATATGATCTTCTCCTGATAAATACCACAAAACCTCGTAAAGCAAAGATTTCCACATCATTTGTTTTGTTGTAAGGAGTGGAAATCCCTTTGAAAGATCTACCCTGTAAAACGCTCCGAAATATGATAGTGTATCTACACCAGTTCTTGATTTTTTACGAACACCATTATCTAAAACGAGCTTAACTAAATCGTGATATTCCTTCATTTAACGCCTTTTTACCAATTTTTCTACAATTTTAATGATTTTTTTTGATTAGGAATATACATAAAATCACCGAAAAAGAAGAATTGCCTTGAAGTAAGAAGAAACGGAGACGGATATAATAAGAATTAAAAAATTTTCCCTAATAACTCAATAACCAAATAACACAATAACCAAATAACTAATCACTATATTCGTCAAAAGCTCTAATCAAATCCCTTTTCGTCTCAAGCAAATCTTGTGAAATAACTTTGACCTCACCGAGAGTGGGCATAAAGTTGGTATCGCCATTCCAGCGAGGAACTATGTGAAAATGGATGTGCTGATCGATACCTGCTCCGGCTGCTTTTCCTATGTTTGCGCCGATATTAAATCCATGCGGTTTCATCACATTGGTTAAAACTTTTTTCGATAGTGTGAGCAATTTTGTGATTTCGGAAAATTCTTCTTCAGTTAAATCTTCTAAATCGGACATATGGCGATACGGAATAATAAGCAAATGCCCGCTGTTATATGGATACAAATTTAACATTACGTAACACAATTTAGATTTATAGACAACTAACGATTCATCATCAGAAATATCAAACTTTGGTGCAGTACAGAACACACATTCCTCATCATCACTTTTGTGCTTGAACGATTGAATATAATTTGAACGCCAAGGTGACCAGAGTTTATTCATTGATTGCCTTAGAGTAGATTACTAGTTTTAATATTTCTTTCGTCATTCCCGCTAAAACCATGCGGCAATGACATTTGCAGTGTATTCAAAAATAAAAAAAGCGGAAGTGATATTCTTCCGCTTTAATGAATCTATTGATGTTACTCTTCTTCTTTTGATTTTTGGTATTCTTCAATAATCTTAGCCTCAACATCTTTCGGTACTTCTTCGTAATGAGAGAACGCTCTTGTGTGCATTCCCCTGCCGGATGTTAAAGAACGCAAATGTGTTGAATACTTATATAGTTCCGATAACGGAACTTTTGCTTTGATAACCTGGAACGGACCTTCAGCATCCATACCGGAGATTTTCCCTCGTTTACTTGAAATATCACCCATTACATCACCCATGTATTCTTCCGGAACTTTAACGGTGATATCATAAATAGGTTCAAGTATAACCGGTTTTGCAGCAAGGAATCCTTTTTTGAATGCTTGTGATGCAGCAATTTTGAAAGATACTTCATCCGAATCCACATTGTGGAACGAACCATCAAACAAAGTAACTTTAACATCTATTACTTTACTGCCGGTTAATATTCCCTTTGATGTGATTTCTTTTAATCCTTTTTCTACAGCTGGAATAAATCTTCCGGGCACGACACCGCCGACAATAGCATCAACAAACTCGAAACCAGTTCCTCTCGGAAGCGGTTCCAACTTTAAGAGAACGTGACCATATTGCCCTCTGCCGCCGGATTGTTTTTTGTGCTTATATTCTGCTACATCGCATGTTGCTTTAATTGTTTCACGATAGGGAATTTTCGGTTCTACAAGATCAACTTCAACACCATATCTGTCCTTCAACAATTTAACCGCAAGAGCTAATTGTAACTCACCTTGACCGGTAACAATAGTCTGTCCAAGTTCGGGGTCGAAGTGAACACTTAGAGTAGGATCTTCTTCGTGAACTGTATGTAGACCAGAAGAAATTTTATCTTCATCACCTTTTGCTTTTGGTTTAATTGCACCTCTAATAACAGGGTCGGGGAATTTGATTGGTTCAAAGACTACCGGATAATTTTTACTTGTAAGAGAATTACCGGTGTGAGTATCTTTTAATTTAACAACAGCACCAATATCACCGGCAACTATTTTATCAACTTCCGTTCTATGTTTACCGTTAAGGAATGAAAGCTGTCCCAATCTTTCCGATTTTTCATTACTTGCATTAAGTAAATCCATTCCGGTTTCCATCGTTCCGCTGTAGACCCGGAAAATTGAAAGTTCTCCGACGTGCTGTTCCGATAATGATTTGAATACAAGCGCAGCTACTTCACCCTTGGGATCACATTTTACTTCAACTTCGTCTTTACCTTTCATTTTTGCTTTAGCCGGAGGAGCTTCAAGCGGAGATGGGAAATAATTAACAGCAAAATCTAAAAAGTTATTTAAGCCAACGCCTTTCGTTGCAGACACAGCGAAGACAGGAACAAGAGAACGATTCAGAATTGCTGCCTTTAATCCTTTTTTCAAGTCATCTTCGTTGAGTGTTCCTTCCTCAAAAAATTTGTTCATCAACTCTTCACTTGACTCGGCAACTTTTTCAATCAATTCTTCACGCATCGTTTCTACTTCTTCCTTCAGATCGGCAGGAATTTCCTCTTCGGTAACTTTCTTAGAACCGGCTTCACCGTATGTAAATGCTTTCATCTTGATAAGATCAACAACAGTGGTGAAATTTAGACCTTCTTTTACAGGAAGAGTAATAACAGTAGCATCACTGCTTAAATGATCTTTAACAACTTGAACTGTTTCTTTGAAAGTTGAATGCTCGTTATCCACCTTGTTAATTATAACAGCTCCGGGAAGTTCATATTGTTTTACATAATCCCAAGCTGCTTCCGTGCCTACTTCAACTCCTTCAGCCGATTTGACAACTGCCACTGCAGTTTCCACAACGTGTAAACTACTAATAACTTGACCGATAAAATCCGAGTATCCCGGAGTATCAATCATATTAACTTTAGTATTATTCCATTCCAAATGAAGAGGTGCCGAAGAAATTGAAATCTGTCGTTCAATTTCATTGGGGTTATAATCGGAAGTAGTGTTTCCCTCTTCAACTTTTCCTATACGATTTATTTCTCCTGCAGTGTAGAGTAATAACTCTGCTATAGATGTTTTTCCACTTCCTCCGTGACCAATGAATGCTAAATTACGTATTGCATCCGGATTAAACTCTTTCAAGATATTTCTCCTCTATATTTCGCTGACAACATTTAAGAATTATACTTTTCCCAGAATGCAGAAATCCCGCGGGAAATTGCATTGAGGTTTTTTACTAAATTCATTACGGGGTTTTGATTTGCACCTTCTTTAACACGAGTACTGAGCGAATTGATTTTCGTTTTTGTATTTGAGATGAACTCATTGAAATCAGCCATATGTCTTTCTGCATCGTCTGCTACATTGGCTAATTTTTCGGAAGCTTTATTAAGATTTTCAACAACGGGAATAGTTGAACCAATCAATTGATGCAAATCCGCACTCAATACATCAATTGACCGATTCAATTTCCTCAGAGTAATAAACACAAATACAATTAATGCGCTTACAAGAAGAAGCAATATTATCGTAAGAATATCTATTAATAACATAACAGATTACGCTTTTTCTGATTTATATGTATCAATGCCGGCTTTAACAGCAGACTTCAATTTATCACTTTCTTTTTCAATTTTGCTTTTGCCTTCGCCGACATATTTGTTTGTTTTATCTTTGGCTTCATTAAGCACTTGTTCAGCCTCTTTAATTAAGCCGTCAACTTTTACTTTTGCATCGGCAATAAGTTTTTCGGATTTCTTTTTGCCGTCGTTAATAAGTTCAGAAGCTTTTACTTTGGCTTTTTCAAGATATTCTTCCGATTCATCAAGAAGTTCTTCGCCTTTGCTTCGTAATTCACCTCGTAATTCTTTGCCGGATTTTGGAGCATACAATAATGCAATTGCAGATCCTATAAGAGTTCCGGCTAATAATCCGAGGAATAAACCTTTACCTAATCCATTTTCATCAGCCATAACTTCCTCCTAATATATGTTTAGTTTATAGTCTTTCTAAAATAGTAAGCAAACACCCTAAAATCAAGGATATAGAAGTCTAAAGATACCCCTATTAATGCGTATTGCCGGTATTTTGTTCCCTTCAAAATGCAAATTGTTAATTACATTAAAAGGAAAATGATAACAAAAGTAAAGAGAAATGTATAAAAACCAAAGTAAAACCGGAATGTGCGTTAAATATACACTTAAATGATTTTTTGCAGTGAAGAATATAATTTTGATAGAGGCAAGCCGACTACATTATAATAACAACCGTTAATTTTACTGACGAACACTGCGCCGAAATCGTCTTGAATTCCGTAAGCGCCTGCTTTATCCATTGGGCTGCCGGATAAGATGTAATCTTTAATTTCTTTTGTTGTCAGTTTTCTAAAAGTAACCATCGTTTTTTCGTATTCAATAAGTAGATTGTCTTTTTGCGAATTGTAGATTGCAAATCCAGTATAAACTGTGTGTGTTTTACCGCTTAGTTTTTTTAATATTTTCTCAGCGTCTTTTTTGTTCTTTGGTTTACCGATGATTTCTTTATCCAGCACTACGATAGTATCGGCGGTAATAACTATTCCATTCTTAACTTTTTTTACAGCTTCATCCATTTTATGAAGTGCCAATCTCTTTACGGTTTGAATTGGATGTTCACCGTCTAAAACTTCTTCGTGTAAATCAACGGAAATAGCTGTGAAATTAAGACCCAATAGATTTAATAATTTTCTTCTTCTTGGTGATTTAGAGGCGAGATAAATTGGTAAAGTGGAATGAAACATTGTAATTAGCGGAAGAGAGCTTTTATACTTCCCCAAGTTTTCTTTACGCTGGAAATATTATCGTGCAGAACGGGAGCTTCATTTGAATAAGTATAATTACCATTGTTATCCACAATTTTTACTCTGTAGGTGTAAAGTGTACCGGAAGCTTTGTAAGCTGTTTCGTCAACGTATTCGTAGTATTTATCTTTTTCCGGAAGAACAACTCCGATTTCTATAAATTGACTGTCTTGGGTTTTTCTTTCAACTACAAAGTTCTTTACGTTGTTTTCTTCGAGGGTTTGCCAAGTTACAAAGACATTATCTCCGCTGCTTCTTGCGGCAAGTCCGGGCTCAGCTATGGTTGCACCGGCATTTAGTGAAATTGCGGTCAAAATTAATAGAATTGCCGTATACTTTATCTTTTGCAAATTCATAGTCGTAATATATTGGGTCAATTAAATATTGTCAAGTTATAAATTCTTCTAAATAAATCGATTATAAGAATCACTTAAACTTGAACCACCTTACTTTCTTTGCCGTATTTGAATTTAATAAATACAATTGATGAATAAACAACAACATAAAACGGAAGAGCAGACCAAGCACCGATAAGACCAAAATCCAAAATAATACCAAGATAATAAGCAAGAGGTACAAATATCAACCAGTTTGAGATTACTTCAGCCATCATCACAAAAAATGTTTGCCCCATTGCCTGAAGACCGTTTGCAAGAACGACACCCACAGCGTACAAAATTTGTCCGAACCCGGCAATTCTTAAAATTGGTACGGCAGTTTCAATTACAACCGAGTCATTTGTAATTAGTATTAATATTGCTTTCGGAAGAAAAATAAAAATCAGCCCTACAATAAAAGTATAAACGAGCGCAACTTTACTTGTTTCGAAACCGTAGTACCGTGCAAGTTGAAATTTTCCGCTGCCGAGTTGATTACCAACCAGTGTCTGCACTGCAATCCCAAAACCAAAGCACGGCATAAGCGAAATCATCAATGATGAAAAAACAACTTGACTTGCCGCCTGTTCAACCGTACCGATTATACCGGTAATAGCCACAAAACTTAAAAATCCTACAAGCAAAAAAACGTTTTGAAATGAAACGGGTAAAGATATTCTTATTATTGATTGAGCAAATTCTTTAACAAATCTAAAGTTAGCAAAGTAGTTATACTTTTTGCGGTAACCTTGTAAGGAAGAAACACTCAAGTAAAATAATGCATCAAATAAAGTAGCGAGAGAAGAGCCCAAGCCTGCACCGGCTAATCCCATTCCCTCAAAACCGAATGCACCGAAGATAAAGAAGTAATTGAAAATAATATTCAAGAAATTCACCAGCAGTCCGGAAAACATAAAAATCTTAGTCTTCCCTATTCCAAAGAAAAACCCGCGGTAAGAAACAGAAATCAAAAAGAAAGGTAAACCCATAAAGCGATAGAAAAGATATTCACCTGCATATTCACCAACCAAATCGTCGGCTGCAAAAAAATGTGCAATAGGGAATGAGAGTCCTACAATTAAAGCACCGACGACAATCCCCGTTATAAAAGAAATGATCAACGAAGTATTGAGCACATCACCGCAACCTTCAAAATCTTTAGAACCAAAGCGGCGGGCAATTAAAACGTGAGTTCCAGTAGCAAGTGAAGAGAAAAAGCTTATAAAAGCCCAGGTGGCAAGTACACCCAATCCCATTGCCGCAAGTGAATATTCCGCATTTGGTAAGCGACCAACCATTGCCGTATCAACCAGCGACACAATCATTTGCGTTGATAAACCTGCAATAGCCGGCAGCGCTATTTTTAGAATGTACTTATATACAGAACGCTCAGCAATAAATTTCATAGATATCAAAATTATTCAATTACCTCTTTTTTTGAAAGTGAATTAATTATTAAGTCGACATACTCAGTTCATTGTAATATCCTAAAATCGTTTAATTAGCCCGTTTATGATTCGCAAAGTGAAGATTTTTTTCTTATTTTAATTAATCAATAAGTCAACTTATGTGGTCTTAATTGACTCGACAAGAAGAAATCAAATATCTTCTTCACACTTTTGGGATTAAACAAAGCTGGTTAGCCGAAAAACTCGGCCTCAACAACCAAACACTCACCTATTTATTAAACGATGCTCCTCTAATTGATGAAGACCTCTATAACAAGGTGAAGGATATTCTTGATGATTATCAATTTGACCTCGCTCTTTTTGATGAAGATGAGCCGAAAGATACATTAGATTTATTTGAAGAAGGCAAGCTCCAAGAAATTATGGGTGAGCGAATTAGAATTTTTGCAAAACGGAAATACGGCACATTAAAAAAACTTGCCGAAGAAATGCGCATCTCTCCGCAGCAATTGCAGCAATACATCAGCGGTAAACGCGAACCCGGCTCTAAAATTTTAGCCAAACTTTTACGTCTCGGCTGTGATATTAATTGGTTGCTCGGCGGAATAGAATCGATGGAAGCCTATAGAACTTACCTGCTTGAAGCAGAACTCCGTAAACTCCAAACTGGCATAGATCAAATAGCACAAATTGTTAAAGGGTTGAGGGGAAGTAAGTAAGTCAACACCCTAACTCTCACAGATTCTTCCACTTGTTATAAATCAAATCAGACATCAGGGTGTTTGACAATAAATAGCTAAGTACGTTAATTATTCTTCAAATAATATTTCTTCCGCCAAATTCCTTCCATCTTCTCATACTCTCCAGGGCATGTTGTTAGTCGTTAAATTAACGGAGGGACAGCATGAAGCAACCACTAAAACTTTTAGTTCTCATTTCATTATTTACTTCACTGCTTATCGCACAAAATACGCACCTGCCTAAAATTGATTCAACCATAATTTACTTGGCCAACAAAGTTAAAGTTACTCTACTTTCCGACAGCACAGCAGTTGTTTCCGAATTACTCGTACAGCAATACAAAAACAATCAATATGTTAATATTTACAGAGCATTGTACAGCTATAACAGTGATGGCAAGGAAACAGAATATCTGAGTCAAACATGGAATAATTCAGCTTGGGAAAACAGTTACCGGATGCAGAATACTTATAATGCTCAAGGACTTTTAGCCACATCAATATTTCAATACTTCGATATGGGTTGGCAGAATTCGAGTAAAACTGAACAAAGCTATAACTCTTACGGTAATTTGCAGCAAACAATTGATTCTTACTGGATGAACTCAGCATGGGAACCGAATTACAAATCCGATTATTCTTACGACGGTATGCAGAGATTATCAGAGTATATTAGTAGTAATTATAATTATTGGCAGACTCCGCCTGCTTGGGTTTTTAATTACAAAATGACTTACAAGTATAATGCAATATCCAAAGTTGATTCTGATTTTGTTTTTTTCCATGACGGTATTGATTGGCAACCTAATAGTAGAACAATTTATACCTACACGGCGTCGGGTCAGCAAGAAACCAGTTATACAGAAGAACATGATTCCGGATGGGTTCCTCTCTCAAGCGATTCATCTGCTTATAATTCTAATCATAATTTAACTTATAACCTTTATAAGCGGTATAACGGAACGGTTTGGCAAAATATTGAGCAGACAGAAAATTTTTATCAAAATAATTTTTTAACCGAATCTGTTCAGTCTTCATGGATGTATGATCCGTATGAAGAATCAAAATATAGAGATATATTTTCTTATAATGGCACTATCCTCTCCAGCCAAACCTCACAAATTTGGAAAAACAATCAATGGGTTAATCAGGGTCTAACTAATATGTCTTACGACATAAATAATAACGTAGCAATTATGGAAATGTTTATATGGAATGGTTCAAGTTGGGTTCCCAATTATAAATATTTTTACACATATACAACCGTACTTGGTTTAGATGATGAAGCTATTAAAATGGATTTTGATCTGTTTCAGAATTACCCGAATCCCTTTAACTCTTCTACAAGAATTATCTATACGATTCCCGCAACTACGGATGTGAAATTAGTCCTTTATAATTTACTCGGTGAAAGGATCAAAGTTCTTGAACAAGGGGTTAAATTATTGGGTAAACATGAAGTTTTGTTAGATGATAATTCATTAAGCAGCGGTGTTTATTTTTACGAACTTCGAACACCAAACAGAACTGTTTCCAAGAAGATGATACTTTTGAAATAATATCAAATGACCAAAACTATAAATTAATAATAAAGCCCGTCAATTGACGGGCTTT
>NPIE01016642.1_pt1 | contig 22825 bp, 17 predicted proteins | sample 8637661 | NCBI WGS metagenome assembly NPIE01 (sample SAMN07420842, study PRJNA396082) | bioreactor metagenome | isolation source: sample BA12 brine-fed electro-methanogenic bioreactor BA | place: Japan: Kochi | collected 2016-12-09
GCTGGCGCTCGCCGCCGGACAGCTGATAGGGCTTGTGGCGCAATCGATCGCCCAAGCCGAGCCGACCCAGCAGCGCCCGGGCCCGCGCGGTCTGCGCCCCGCGGCTTCGCAGCCAGCCGACCACCCCCGTGGCCGCCATCGCGGGCACCAGGGTATTCTCCAGAACGGTCAACTCGTCGAGCAAGTGATAGAACTGGAACACGAAGCCCACGCTGCGGTTCCGAAAGCGGTTCAGCCGCGCTGCGCTGAACCCCTCGACGGGCCGATTCTCGAAAAAGACCTGTCCCGAATCCGGACGATCCAGGGCGCCGAGCAGGTGTAACAGCGTGCTCTTGCCGCTGCCCGATGCCCCAACCACCGCCACGAATTGCCCCGCCTCCACGGCCAGGTCCACCCCCTTGAGCACCTCGATGCGGGCGGCGCCCAGGCGATACGTCTTGAACAGTTTGCGGGCCGACAGAATCTTGCTCATGCCACCTCTCACACCTGCGCGACTTGAAGAATCTCGACCGGACGTCGGCGGGCGGCCTGCAGCGTGGGCACCAGCGCCCCGATCAGACACGCCGCCACGGCCGCGGCGGCGATCACTCCGATCACCGGCCATTCGATCTGGTCCGGAATGCGCCCGATGGCGTAGACCTGGCGGTTCCACAACTCCCAGTGGAAACGGGCGTAAAGCCACCCCTCGAACGCGTTGATCCGCGTGATGAACAGACACCCGGCCGCCGCCCCCGCCCCCGCCCCGATCAGGCCCACGAGCAGGGCAAAAACCAGAAAAACCCGGGCCACGCCCAGCGAGGACACCCCGACGCCCTTGAGGATGCCGATGTCGCGCGATTTGTGCCCGATGATCATCGTGAACACGACGAAAATGATGAACACGGTGATCACGCCGAGCATCAGGAACAGCAGGATGAGCATGGTCTGCTCCTTCTGCATCGGGGCGATGGTGCCGCGGCGGTTCGTGATCCAGTCCTCCACGCGGACGGTATCAAACAGATGGGCCAGCGGACGGTCCCGGTGATCGGCCACGAAGGCCTCCCACAGGCGCTGCACGGCCCGCGTGCCTTCGCGAAGGCCCGCGCCCGGTTTGAACCGCAGATGAATCGCCGAAATCCGGGGCGCCTCGCCCGTGGTGCCGGCCATGCCGAACAACCGCTGAGCCCGCTCCAGCGGCAGGTAGATGACGTTGCCGTCCACCTTGACCAATCCGGTGTGGCTGTCGTCGCTGTAGACGAATGATTCGGTGAGCACCGCATCCAGATCGGCCCGGGCCAGCGCCCCTTTGGCCGTCAGCGGAAACGTACTGACGGTCAGCTCCATCGGCGGCGGATCATCGGAATGCTGATACGTGCCGTCCCGCTCGCGGGTCCACCACATGCGGTCGATGCCGATGACGCAGCCGGGCCGCTCGGGCGCATACGACGGCACGAACGCCTCGGCGGGATGGTCGCGGTGGTAATGCAGCGTCCGGCCGAAGCCCGTCGCCCGGCTGTGACGCACGGGATCGATCCCGATGATTTCCGTGCCGTAGTTCTGCTGCGACCCCGGACGGCTCAGCAGCCCATAGCCCCGCACCACCGGGCTGACCGCCTCCACGAACGGCGCGGCGGCCAAGCGATCGAGCAGGTCCTCGTAGTACGCGAAACCCACGAGCGAATCCGTTCCGATCACGCAGTCCCCCGCGAAACGATGGTTCTTCTCGCGGAAGTTCTCCACGAGCCCGTTCATCACGGTCATGACCACCACGACGATGAACACACACAGTCCCACCGACACCATCGCCAGCAGCGCGATGCGTCGTCGCAGCAGGTAACGCCTTGGAAGAATCCATGCCAACATGCTATTCGTATCGCAGGATCCGAATGGGCTGAACCCGCGCCGCCGCCACGGCCGGGATGAGCGCCCCGGCCGCCGCGGCCAGGACCGCCGCCACCGAGACCCAGAGCACCGCCGAGGCGTTCACCTGGTTAGGAATCTGACTGAACATGTACGTGCTGCTCTTCCACAGCTTCAGCCCGAACACCACGCTGATCCAGTGCTCGATCGTATTCACATTGTGCGTAACCGCCCAGCCCAGCACCACCCCCAGGCCCGCCCCGGCCAGGCCGATCACCAGCCCGAACACCACGTACAGGCCCGCCACGCCCCAGGACCCCAGGCCATAACTCTTCACGATGGCGATGTCCTTCTGCTTGGTCAACACGATGAGATAGAAAATGCAGAAGATCAGCAGAATCGCGCCCGCGCTGACCACGCCGAAGATCAGCATGAGCATCCACATCTGCTTCTTGTATTCCACCGCCAGGGCCGCCTGATGCTCGCGGGCCGTGCGGATGACCGCCTGGGCCGCCCACGGGTCGCGGCCGGCGGCCCACTGCATCCAGAGCCGCCGGACCACCTCGCGGCCCTGCTCCTGCGAAAGGCCGTCGGCCAGGCGGACCTGAATGCTGTCGGCCACGGGCCCCCGCCCCGGATGGAGCGTTTCCGAGAGGACCTCCAGCGGCACGTACACGTAGTGACGGTCAAAATCGTCCAGCCCCGTGAACACCACGTCGGTGATGGTGAACTTCACGGTTCGGCGCTTGAATCGCACGCCGCCGGCCGTCCCCTCCAGCGGCTCGCGCTCGGCCCGGCCGGTGGTCAGCATGGCCCGGCGTCCCAGGTACTCCCGCAGCACCGCCTCGCGATCATATTCGTCGGTCTGCTCATCGGGGCTGGCCAGCAGCCCGATCCCCACGAAGCCGCCGCCCAGCGGCTCGACGTCGGGGGCGCCGAACGTCGGCTCGATCGAGGCGCTCTGGTGAAGCAGGAACTCGCCGAATCGGCTCATCCGGCACCGCCCGGCCAGGTCGATCCCCCAGATCTGGGCCGCGCGGACGTTGCCCTGGCCGATGAGCAACAGTCCCTGTGCTTCCAAAACACCGCTGGCCGCATGGATGGCCGGGTCCGCCTCGAGCGTGCGCACCAGGTCGTCCACCTCCGCCACCGGCCCCCGGTAGGGCACGATCATCACGTCGCCCATGTGCTCGGCCTTGGCGGCCTCGAACGCCGCAATGAACGCCGTAAACAGACTGGCCACGCTGATGAGCAACGCGCACGACATGCCCACCGCCGCGATACTCAACAGCACAATCTTCTTGCTGCGCAGGTAGCGCAGCGCCAGGAATACGATCAGGTGCCTCATCGTCTTGCGCTCGCATCTTGTCGGGGCGACCGGCTGCTGGCGCCGCCGGGTCAGGTCCCGCGCGCGGGCTTGAGCAGCGGAAACAGGATGACGTCCCGGATACTCGTCGCGCCGGTCAGGAGCATAATCAAGCGGTCGATGCCGATCCCCAGCCCTCCCGCCGGGGGCATGCCGTACTTCAGCGCCGTCACGAAGTCCTCATCCATCGTGGCCATCGTCTCGGTCTGGCCGCGAAGCTGCCGGCGGAAGTTCTCCTCCTGCACGGCCGGATCGTTCAGCTCGGTATACGCGTTGGCCAGCTCCATCCGCCCGATGTACAGCTCAAACCGCTCGGCGTACCGTGGATCGCTCTTGCTGCGCCGCGTCAGCGGGCACAACTCCGCCGGATAATCCAACACGAACGTCGGGTCCACCAGATTCGGCTCGACCGTCTCCTCGAACACCGCGTTGACGACCACGGCGTCGTCCATGTTGGTCTCCTCGATGCCCAGCGAGCGGGCCTTGGCCCGGACCCGCGCCGCATCGTCGGGGACGCACCCGGCATACTCTTGCAGCAGGTCCGCGTAGCGGGCCCGGCGCCATGGCCGCGTGTAGTCGATCATCAAATCGCCGAAGGGCAGCTTCGGGCCGTGGCAGCAGGTCTCCACCAGCCAGCCGATCAGCGCCTCGGTGATGTCCATCATCACGTGATAGTCGGCGTACGCCTGGTACAGCTCGAGCATCGTGAATTCGGGATTGTGGCGCGTNNGCGGTTGATCTCGAAGACCCGCTCCATGCCGCCCACCAACAGCCGTTTGAGAAACAGCTCCGGGGCGATGCGGAGGTACAGGTCGAGGTCGAGCGTGTTGTGATGCGTGATAAACGGCCGCGCCGCCGCGCCGCCGGCGATCGTCTGCATCATGGGCGTTTCGACCTCCAAAAAACCCCGCTCGCTCAGGAATCGCCGAATGCCCTCCACGATACGGCTCCGAAGCCGAAAGCGGTGCATGACCTCCGGGTTGGCCCACAGGTCCACGTAGCGTCGGCGGTACCGCAGGTCCACGTCGGCCAGACCGTGGTACTTCTCCGGCGGCGGCAAGAGGGCCTTGGCCAGCAGCGTCACCCGCTCGGTCCAGAGCGTCAGCTCCCCCGTCTTGGTGCGTCCCAGTGTGCCGTCGGCACCGATGATGTCGCCCAGGTCCAGCGCTTTGGCCAGGGCCCACTGATCGCCCAAGGCCTTCTTACTCAGACCCAGTTGCAGCGTGCCCGTCGAGTCCCGCAGCGTCAGAAAGATCAGCTTGCCGATATCCCGCAACAATACGATGCGGCCGGCCGCCCGCGCTGTCTGTTCGTCCTCCTCTTCCACGTACCGGGTGCGAATCGCCTCGGTTAATTCAACGTCGTCGAACCGCTCGCCGTAGGGATCGACGCCCTCGGCGCGCAACATCTCCAGCCGTTCACGTCGCTGTTGCTCCAATCGGCTGCCGCCGGTCATTTCGTCCACGCCGATGTCTCCTACCGAGCCGCCCCGGCCGGCGAGCCGGAAAGCCGCCGCTGCACGATCTTCGACCGCGTCACCACCAGGGCGGTGGCCAATTGCGGATCCGACTCCAGCGTCTCGACCAGGGAATGACGCACGACCGGGTCCGAGGCATTGTCGTGATCGGCCTTGACGAGCACCTCGTTCTCCCGCTGCACGTCGATCATCCGGCGCAGCTCACTGATCGTCAGGTCCACGGGCACATCCGGCGCGATCCCCCAGTCCGTGCGGCCTTCCTTCTCCATGAGGTAGCGGTTCTTGACCGGCTGGCCGGACGGCAGGTGATAATACGCCATCGTCATCTTCAACTGCGAGCCGCCCCCGGTGTACTGGACCACCACCTGCACGCTGCCCTTGCCGTAGGTGCGGCTGCCCACCAGCGTCGCTCGGTTGAACATCGGGTCCTGCAACGCGCCGGCCACGATCTCCGAGGCGCTGGCGCTCTGCTCGTTGATCAGCACCACCAGCGGATAATCCGGGTGGGTATCGCTGCGGCGGGCCCGCTTCTCATCGGGCCAGCCCCGCCCCGGCCGCGGCCGACTGGTGACGATGACCCCTTCATCCACAAACAGGTCGACCACCTCGGCCGCGCTGACCAGGTAGCCGCCGGAGTTGAACCGCAGGTCGAGAATAAGCCCCTCCATGCCCTGGGCCTCGAGCCGGCGCAGCACGCCATTCAGGTCGGGCACGGTGTTCTCCGTGAAGGTCGTCACCCGCACGTATCCGATTTTGTCTTCGGGATCCAGCATGTATTCCCAGACGCCGTCCTGCGTCCGCCGCCACCCCCGCAACGGCGGCACCACGATCTTGTCGCGACGGATCGTAATGTCCTCCACCTCGCCGGTCACGGCGTGCTTGACCGTCAGCGTCACGGTCGTCCCCTTGGGCCCGGTGATCTTGCTGACGGCGCAGAAGATCGTCATCTTGTCCGTGGGCTCGCCGTCCACCGCCAGGATGATGTCGTCCGCGTCCAGGCCCGACCGATACGCCGGCGTGTCCGGCAGGAGGCTCGACACCTTCAGCACGCCCGTCGCCTTGGAAATCTCCACGCCGATGCCATAGAACTCCTGCTTCATGTTCTTCTCGAAGTCCCGCACGTTCCACGGCCAGACCAGCATGGTGAACGGGTCCAGCGCCGCCAACGCGGCCTCGGCGAATTGCGCCACCACGATCTCGCGGGGCAATCCCAGGGTCACGGCGTTGAGCGCCAGCACCTCATCGAAGACCAGCAGCAACTTCTGCTTGCTCACACTGCGCGCGGAATCGCCGAGTTCGGCCTCGAACGTGTCGATGCCCGCCAGCCACCGCTCGTGAGCATCGGGGTCGTCCACGTGGAAGGCCAGCGTGTCTCGGCTGCGGCGCAGCACCTCGCTGAGAATCCGGCACCGGGCCAGGGCCTGCCGCGCCATCGCCCCGAAGTCCGGCTCGGTGACGTACTGGAAGTCCAGCGCATCGACGGCGCGCTGAAACATGACGGGGCGGATCCCCTCGTGGCGATCCACGCTGGTGTCGCCGCAACTGTCGTCCTTCAGGACCATCTCCACGCCGGCCTTCTCGATCAGCGCCTCGGTCCGCGCCTTGTATTCGGGGTCATCCTCATCCAGGGCGTTGAGCCAGTAGTAACACTGCGCATAGGCATCCACCCAGCGTCCCTCGGCGTCGAGCCGATCGCCGTGACGGCGCGCCGCCTCGATGACCCGCTGCACAAACGAATCCTGCAGGATCTGGGCCGCCCGCGCCTCGTCGGCGTGCTCGCGGGCCTTGATGACGACCCCGATCACCTCGCCGAGATCGTTGACGTCCATCGGCTCGGTCCCGATCTCGGTGCGGAGCCGGTCCAGCTCGGCGAGCTCTTCCTGGAGGGTCTTATCACGAAAGGCCTGCCGCTGCTCCGCGACGCGATCCTGCGCCTCCAGCAGAGCCGCGGCTTGCGCCAGTGGCCCGTCCAACGGCTCGGAGGCGTTCGCCAGGGCCTGCCGCGCCGCGTCGAAGCGGCCTTCTTCGATCATGGCGCAGACACGCGCCGCCTGAGGATCGGACGGCACCGTTCGTTCCGCCCGTTGTTCGGCAGTCGGCGGAGCCGAAGGGCCGGTCTGGTGGTCCTCGCGCGGCTCACAGCCCGGACCGAACAGCAGCCCCGCCGCGAGTATTGCCGGGACCAACAAGCCCGCGACCGCGAAGACGCTTCGTTTGGCTTTCATTCCCATCGTACGCACGCCATCCCGCACATAAACACTGGACCGATGTCTGCCCGCCGGCCCCGGACCGAATTCCGGCCCGCTCGGGGCGACTCATCACTGGTCTCCCACGAGCGGTTTACAGGCATTCGGCCGCCTTGCCCGCACAGCCCAGGACGTGCAGCTTGTGCTTGACCATCTGGCGGATCGCCTCACGCCCCGGCCCCAGGTACTTGCGCGGGTCGAACTCGGCCGGCTTCTCGGCGAACACCTGCCGGATCTTGGCCGTCAGCGCCATCCGCAGGTCGGTGTCGATATTCACCTTGCAGATCGCCATCTTCGCGGCCTTGCTGACCGCCTCCTCCGGCACGCCCATCGCATCGGGCATCTTGCCGCCGTACTTGTTGATCAGATCCTTGAACTCCTTGAGCACGCTGCTGGAGCCGTGCATCACCAAGGGGAAACCCGGCACCCGCTTTTGGATCGCCTCGATGACGTGGAACGCCAGCTTCGGCTCGCTCTTGAACTTATACGCCCCGTGGCTCGTCCCGATCGCCACCGCCAGCGAATCCACGCCGGTCCGCTCGATGAACTCCACCGCCTGGTCGGGATCGGTCAGGTGCGCCGCGACGTCGTCGACGCCCACCACGTCCTCTTCGATGCCGCCCAACTGGCCCAGCTCGGCCTCCACCACCACGTCGTGCTCGTGGGCGTAGTCCACGACCTGTTTGGTCAGCCGGATATTCTCCTCGAAGGGATGGTGCGAGCCGTCGATCATCACCGAGGTGAACCCGTCCTCCACGCACTGCTTGCAGATCTCGAACGTGTCACCGTGGTCCAGGTTGATCGCGATGGGGATGTCGGGATTCTCTTCGACCGCCACGTCGATGATCGCCCGCAGGTAGCTGATCGACGCATACTCCCGGGCGCCGCGGCTGATCTGCAGGATCAGCGGCGCCTTCTCTTCGGCGATCGCGGCGACGATGCCCTGCGTGATCTCCATGTTGTTCACGTTGAAGGCCCCTACGGCGTAGCCGTTCCGGTAGGCCATCTCAAACATTTTTTTCGTGTTCACCAATGCCATCGCGTTGACTCCCGTATTCGTCCCGTGTTCTCATTTCGAAAGTCCGGTTCGCGGACGCCCGCGTTCCCGGCTCCCCGTTACTCTTCCAACAGCGGCCCCGTGATGCCCACGTATTTGCGCGAGCCCAAAGCCAGCTCCTTGACCCCTTCGGGCCAGATGCTGACCATGACCGACTGCCGGTCCCGGCTCTGGTCCAGGGAGATCGTCAGTCCATAGTACAACCGATGGTACCGCCGCAGCAGCGTCAGGTCGCTGCGGACGCCCTTGCCGAAATCGAAATTATACTCCTGGCTGAGCGTGGCCGTGTACCGCTCGTTCAATTGATACGTCACCGCCGCCACCAGGGCGTTCGAGCCTTGCTCATAAACCCCGTCCGCGGGCCAATTGATGACCACGGGCTTGAGATATCGATTGCCCACGTAATAGCTCAGGTTGGGGTACACGTATCGGGCCAGCCCCATGTCGAACTGCTGGACCGTGCCGGCGCGGATATCGTAGTTCAGGTCGCTCAATACGGTCATCGTGTCGCTGATCCGCCACTCGTAGTCCACGTTCACCGAGTCGCGCACCAGGCCGTACTGCCACATATTCCGCCGCACCAGCATCGGAATCGCCGGGTCGTTCCACATGAACTTCGCCGGGCCCGCGGCGGGTTCGTCCGGATTTCGCACGAACGTCGCATCCACGTCCAGCCGCATCCAGTCCAGGCTGCGGAGCTTGTCCTTCTCACCGCGGCGGGTTTGCCAGCGCTGCGACAGCCCGACGTTCATCATGTCCCGCATGTCGCCGGCGCGGTGGCCGGCGTCAAACGTCACCGCCTCGAAGTGCGGCCGGATGATGTGGCGGATGCCGTTCAGGTCCCAGAAACGGGACCGCACGAACTGGTTGGCCTTCCAGAACATCGTGGCCACCCGGATGCCGGCCTCGTTGAGCCAGAGGTCCTTCTCGGCCGGCGTCAGGCCCCCGTCCAGGGTCCGCTGGAAACCGTACTGGCCGTCCTCGTAGGCATACGTCGTGGCCACGTAGGGCACGATCTTGTACGCCTCCAGCCGCAACGGCCAATCCACCTCGTGCCGGCTCGACGCGAAGGTGTAGAACTGCTCGCGGGTCGTCGTGTCCGTCGAATGCCACGGCAACCGCTCCCGCAGTCGGCTCACCTGCGTGTCGCCGTAGTACGTCAGTTGATGGTCCCAGAAGGATTGCCCTTTGACGTGAAACTCCACACCCGGCAACTCCTCCGTGGTGCGCTGGAAGTCGTTCAGCCGCCACTTGGTCAGGAAGGAAAAGCCCCAGTTATCCGTGATCCGCTTGAGGTGAACGAGCGTCTCCTGCTCCTTGCCCACGTTGAACTCGCTGGGGTACATCGCCTCCAGGAAGTGTTCATCCGACAGGTAGCTCATCTCCACCGTGGCCTGCCAATCGTGGGGCAGGTACTGGCGATGCTGCAACCGGAACCGCCCCCGGATATCCTCGTGCGGATCCCGGTTCTTGCGGGAGGTGATCCGGCCCAGGTCGTCCTCCCCCCGGTCGCCCATGATATACCCGAGCAACGTCCCGTAGTAGTCGTTGCCTTCGTATTCGATCTCCGCGCCCGAGCCGATGCCCCGTTCACTGTAGAAGTCCAGGGCAAACGTGCTGTCCACGCCCTCCGGCTCGACGCGGCCCAGCAGCCGCGCCAGGTACCACCGCGTCTCCACGGCGAACCCGAGGTCCGAATCGTTCCCGATCCGCACGCGGCGAAGGGCCGTGTCCGGCCGCTCGAAGTTCGTGCGGATCCTTGGCCAGGCAAACACCTGGGTCTCGCCCACGCGAACCCCCACGTCGTGCAGCACGCCGTCGTAGCTGCTCTTGCGCGTGCCGCCGCGCACCCGCGCATCGACGTTGGTCCGGTCCGTCAACACGAGTCGGCCGGCGGTCAGCGACACCTGCGGCAGATAGAATTCGCTCGTCGTCAGCGTGATGTTCTCCGCCTCGAAGACCGTCTGCGACACCTGCCGCAGTTGCTCGGCCCGGATGTAGATAGGCAGCCCCCGCTGCTCATCAAACGTCCGCATCTCCGCCTGGACCGCCAGGGCCTGATTGGCCCCGAAGTCATAATAAATCTCGTCCGCCCGGATGGTCCGCCGACCCTCCGTCATCACGATATTTCCCTTCAGGTACACGGCGTCCACGTTGCCGCTGGCGAAGATGCCCGTGGAGCCGTGGTCCTCGGTCGGGCCGAAGCCCTTGCCCCCGTGAAACACCACCGCGCTGTCCGCCTGAAACTCGAGGATCGCGCCGGCCTCGTCCCGCTGCTGCCACAGGTAAAACCGGCCGATCACCGTCGTCACCCGCGAGCCGTCCTCAAGGACCGTACTCTCGATCGTGGGCGCCGGTTTCCACAAATCCACGAAGTTCACCGGATATTCGTAGGTTTCGCCCGGCGCCGGCGTGGGCGCGACGGGCTCACCGGGCCCCGGCGGCTCGGAGGGTTGCACCAAATCGCTGATCCGCCAAGGCCGGGCCACCCGCGGCCCCGTCGGCGCCGGCCCCACGGGCGGCGGAAACGTCGGCACCTGGGCCGTTACGGGAATCTCCGGCTCGCTGCGCAACGGCACCGTCGCCGACACCGCCTCGGCCACGAGAGGATGCGCATCCGTCTCGGCCGGCGACACCTCGCGCCGCTGCAGCGCCGTGACGAACAGCCCGCCGGTCACCTCGAACGCGGCCGCCAGCGCCTCGCCCTGGTCCACCACCACCGTGTCCAGGCCGCTGGTCAATCCCGTCGGCCCCCGCTGGGCCCATACCTGTTCGCGAAGGTACACCACCACCCGGTGGCTCACCACTGTCCGTCCGCGGTGCTCGCGGCGCTGCGGCTCGATCCAGACCACGGCCCGCTGGGCCGACATGGCATTCGAGCCGATCGAGAGGTTCACACCGTCCTCGAAGATGAGTGTGTGTCGCCCATGGAGACCCTCCTGGCGCGACATCGTCAGCGTGCCACCCGACACGTGAAGGTCCTGCCCCGCGAACGCCGAAATCAACTCATCCTGCCCATGGGCCATCGGCGCCCACACCGCTATCGCGGCCACGACCACTTGAATTGTGCTCCGCATCGCCATGGTCCTTCCCTGTGCAGGGCCTGCCATCCGCCATATCCGTCAGTGGAAGCCACCCCGGACCGATCCACACGCCGGGAACCGCGGATCGAGGCTCCACTGACCGGCGCAGGCCCCCCTCGCGGCCCCCGCGCCGAGACCGGTTCCAATCGGAAGCAGGATTATAGCGGGCCGGACCAACACTTCCAGCCAAAAACCCACATTCCCGGCGGCCCTGCGTGGAGAAATCCCGACCACGCCGTGGAGCATCGACGCACATCAGCGGCCGGGGGTATCAAAGATGCTTGGGAATCCAAGGGTCGTTATCGTGGACCTCAAATATGATATGTGAGATCTGGAATAGGAGCTGTGGGATGCCAAGGACTGAAATCTGGAATCCGCAGGGCCCTCGCCCTCGAAACCTGGAGCATTTCCCCGTCCGATGCCCTCCAGGCCGGCCCATTCCGCGAACCGCGCAAAATGGCCCGTCGCGGACCGGTCAGAGCTGCTCATATCGCAGGACCGCCCGATACATCCCGTTGACCCGTTTGGGATCGACCGTGATCGGGGGGTACTTCTGGTTGCGTGGCTGCAGACGGACCTGGCCATCAGGCTCGAAGTACACCCGCTTGAACGTGCTCTCATGGGGTCCCGTCAGCCGCACGAAGCAATCGTCCCCACTGGCCACATGTGCGGCGGGCGAGAAGATCACAATATCGCCCTCGTGGAACTTCGGCTCCATCGAATCGCCCGTGACCCGCACCGCAAAGGCGTTCGGATCGTGCAGGTCCGGGCAGCGGACGTAATCATCCGCGAAGCCCACGGGGTAGCCCAGGTCATCGAAGTCCATGAAGTCGCCCGCCGAGGCCCGGTTAATCACCGGCACGAGGCGGCCCGCCGTCACCGTCTCCCGCGGTGCATCAAGCCGCACATCGTCCAGCAGCCCGCTGATCTGCTCCCCGGCCGCCTTATCCTCCAGCAACTTACGAAACACCTGCCGAAACTTGGCGTTCTCGGCCTGAACCGCCTCATAGCTGCCCCGGATGTCCGCCGGCATCCGCTCCAGGTGGGCCATGTGCCGAAACAGCCCTGCCTCGACCCCCAGCACCTCTTCCAGCCGCATCAGGCACGTATCGCTGGGGGGGTTGCGGACCTTTCCCGTCTCCACGGTAGAGAGATACGGCTTTGAAAACGAGATCCGCCGGGCGACCTCGTCGAGCGTCAAACCCAGTTCCTCACGACGTTTGCGAATAATCTGTCCCAGGCTCATGCCCAAAGTCTATCCGAGTTTTTGCCCAACGCAAGCCCTTTTTTGGTAAACACACAACTTTTTTGAGGACTTCCCGTGTCCACGCCTCACTGGCCCGTTGCACGACCTGCAACCCTGCGGTAGAATCCGCGGGGTTACGATTCAAGACACCAACCCAGCGGGAAGGGGAACATGAACCCACAGGACCTGGAAAAATACAGCTCGGCCATCACGCTCTCGGACATGGAGGTGTTCGTCTTTCCCGAGCTGATGTACAGCCTTGTTCTGGCCAACATCATGAGTCCCCTCATCTGGCGATGGCGGGAGGAGGACTGCTTTCGGCGGCTGGCCGACAAGAGCCCGTACAAGCGGCTCATGCGGCTCAAGCAGTACATCATGGACGAGTTCGAGTTCAACCTGGACCTGAACACCTGGGGTCTGACGCACAAGGACGTGGAGATCGCGCGGTTTTCCCCGTTCCTGTCGCCCGAGGCGATTGCCCGGTCGAACGCCCTGTTCGGCTACGAGGGGGACCAGTACTACTTCGACGTGGACATCCGGCGGCACTTCGGGCTGGATCAGTATGAGGGGGACGTGATCCCCTACTGGAAGACCGAGACGGTCGAGGCGATGGCCGCGTTTCGCCTGAAGGAAGGCTACAAAACCGGCGCCGGCGAGTGCGTGTCGCTGTCGACCCTCTACGCGGCCGCCGCGTTTGTCGTCTGCGGCATCCCGCTGGAGGACATCTTCCTGGTCCTCACGCCGCTGCATTCCCAGAACTTCATCGACATCAGCGACGGTGTGCTGACCAACAACCGGCGACTGGTCACCAAGAGCATGTGGTTCAACGGCACGGAGATCAGCAACAAGGCCCAGCGGGCCCTGCGCAACGAGCAGGTCACGATCGTCGCCCATCCCACCGGCTATGTTCATTGCCTGTACGAGCAGGCCACGATCGATCCGACCGCCTACGAGCGCTTCCGCGACAGGCTGGCGGCGTACCTCTCGGCCGACCTGGATGCGCTGATGTTCGCCAATTTCCTGCGCACCCACCAGGAGTACCATCGTTACTTTCAGTTCTGCCGCCACAACCGCGGCCGGGCCATGTTCGTCAAGGCCGAGGTGCTCTACAAGTACGAACACGGCAGCCCCTACCGCATCGCCGACCACACCTTCGACAAACTGCTCGACGAGGTCTCCGGCGACGATTATTCCGTCAGCAAGTGCATTGATCGACTCTGCGCCGAGCAGATGATGGCCTTCATCCGGTACGAGAAAATCGACATCCACCGTGCCGAGGATCGCCGCAGGTTGGCGACCTATGTCAAGGCCTTTATCCCCGATGCCGAGGCGTTTGCGGAAAAACTCTACGCCTTCATCCATCTCGAACCGCGCCTGCCCGACTCGGACAAGCAATACCTCAAGACCCCGCCGATTCAAGTCGACCCGGAGATGGACCGGCAACAGATCATCGAAGCGATCGAGGCCCTGCGACCGCACAACCCCACGGCCGATCTGGCTTTCTACGCCTATCGCGATATGACCCGGTGCCGCTGGGAGCCGTTTATCAAGGCCGCCCTGGAGCGCAACCCGGTTTCCGTGGAGCATTTCGCGCAGCGGCCCCTGTCGCAGGTCGTCGAGGCCCTCCGTGGCATGCCCGATCAGTCCATTTATGATGGGCCTCGGCTGGCCCAGCCCGATGAGGTGGTGAACTTCGGCGCCGGCGACGGCGTGGAAAAGGCGATCACACTGGCCAACGTCATCCACGCGCGGCGGCCGCAAGCACGCCTGGACCTGGACATCGAACCCAACCAGGCCGTCGTCCGCACCGATGACGCGGCCTACGCGTTCGCATCCACCAAGGGCCTGCGTCATCGCATGCCCCTGGGACCCGGAGCGGACGGAGCATGATCCCGCCGAGGTCCTCGCGTATCGATCCCGCTGCCACGCTGGCCACGCTGGGGGCCTTGGTGTGCTGGTCCGTCGCGCCCATCTTCATCAAGCTGCTCACCGGCCCCGTCGATAGTTGGACGCAGAACCTCCTGCGTTACGGCGTGGCCTGCCTGTTCTGGCTTCCGTTCCTGGCCTGGTCGATCCGCACGGGCCGGTTCCACCGTCGGATCTGGCTGCTGGCCCTGGCGCCGGCCATACCGAACATCGTCCTGCAGGCCTTCTGGGCGGCGGCGTTCTACTACGTCGATCCGGCGTTCATGGACCTGATGGTCAAGTCCTCGTTCATCTGGATCGCCGCCCTGTCGCTCTTTCTCTTTCCCCAGGAGCGGGCCCTGATCCGCAGCCGACGCTTCTGGGCGGGCATGGCCCTGGGCGTCACCGGCGTCGTGGGCGTGATTCTGTGCGATCCCAAGTTCCAGACCCCGCGGATCACGGTGGGGACCGCCATGGCCCTGGCCGCGTCGTTCGGATGGGCGTTATACGCCCTGAGCGTGCGCATCGCGTTGCGGCACGTCGATTCACGCGTGGGGTTTTCCGTCATCAGCCTCTACACCACCGCCGGCCTGGCCCTGTTGGCCGCCCTGTTCGGCAATGTTTCAGAGTGCGTCGGCATGCCCCTCAAAGCATGGATCTGGGTGATCGTCTCGGCTATTTTGGGCATCGCCCTCAGCCACGTCCTGTTCTATAGCGCCATCAAGCGCATCGGCGCCACGATCCCCTCCCTCGTCCTGCTGGCCACGCCCGTGTGCGTCCTGGCCCTGTCGTCGATCATCATCGGCGAGGCCTTTGCGCCGGGCCAGATCGTCTTCGGCCTGGTGCTGCTCGGTGGAGCCGCCCTGGCCATCTGGGCTCAGGAGCACCTTGGTCGACGCAGGATTTGAGATTCCTCCGGAATGCTGTTGTCCGTGCGTTAGCCAATCCCCGCCGGCCGTGATGGAACAAGCAACGGCGGCGCACGAAAACGTCCCTCGCGGGCGCCCATGCCCGGAGGGACGTCGCTTGGCATGTGTGGAAGTCCGCCGCTATTCGAGCGGCAGCAGAATGTACTGAATGTAATACTCCGTCTGAATCCGCAAGAGCACCCGGTCGCGCGCCTTGTCTACGACTTGGTTAAACTCCTCGACACTCTGCACTCGCTCCCGGTTCACGCTCAGGATCAGCATCCCCGGCCGAATCCCCGCCTTGTAGGCCGCGCTCTCGGGCGCCACCTCCGTGATGATCACCCCCTGACCGGGCCTGTAGCCGAATTCCCTGGCCAGTTGCGCATCCAGATCCTGCACATGGATACCGAGCCGGTTGACGGCGCCCTCGGCGTGGGCGATCTCTTCACGGCTGCCGATGGTGACCGTGATCGTGCGGCGCTTGCCGTCCCGCCAGATGAGCAGCTCCGTGGTGGCGCCCGGCGCCATCATCCCGATCATCGTGCGGAACGCGTCCCAATCGCGGACCTCCTTGCCGTCGACCTCCAGCACGACGTCATCCGGCTGCAAGCCGGCCTTCTCCGCGGGCGAGTCCGGCTGCACCGTGGCGATCAGGGCCCCGCGGTTACTCTCCAGGCCGAACTCGCGGGCCAACTCCTGCGTCAGGCCAAACCGACTGGTACCGACGCCCAGGTAGCCCCGCACGATCTTGCCCCCGCTGAGGAGCTGGTCCTTGACGAACTTGGCCATGTTGATGGGAATCGCGAACCCGATGCCCATGTAGCCGCCGCTTTGGCTGTAGATCGCGGTGTTCATTCCCACCGCCTCGCCGTTCAGGTTGAGCAGCGGACCGCCGCTGTTGCCCGGATTGATCGCCGCATCGGTCTGGATGAAGTCCTCATAACCGCCTTCGTCACCGAGAATGCCGACGGCCCGACCCTTGGCGCTGACGACGCCTACCGTCACCGTCTGGGCCAGGCGGAAGGGATTGCCCACGGCGATCACCCACTCGCCGATCTCCAGCTTGTCCGAATCCCCCAGAGGGATCGTCGGCAGGTTCTCTCCCTCGATCTTGATGAGGGCCACGTCGCTCTTCGGATCGGCCCCGATAAGCTTGGCCTCGAACTCCCGGCCGTCGTTGAGCGTCACTAGAATCTTATCCGACTGCCCCACCACGTGGTTATTGCTGAGAATGTAGCCGTCGGAGCTGATAATAAATCCCGATCCCTGGCCCCGCTGGACCCGACGCTCCGGCGTCGGACGGCCGCGGTCCCCGAAGAACCGACGGAAGAACTCATCCTCGAACGGAGAGCCAAACCCATACGGACTGTTGACCTCCACCGTCCGCTCCACGTAAACCGACACCACCGCCGGAATCGCCTTCTTGGCAACCGCCGAAAAGGCCTTGCTCGTCTCCCGCAACGTCTGCAGCCCATCGTCGGCCCGCGCGCCGAGCGCGACCGGTCCGCACGCCATAACCATGATCAGCAGTCCCAGCAAAGTTGCCTTTGTTGCTTTCATCATCGTTCCTTCCTTTCGCTCATTGCTCCGCCATACAGATTTCGGCCGAGCCGTGTCGGCTCGGCCGCCTTGTCGAATCTCACCTCATCCCACGTGAACGGGAATCGTCTTGACGCTCTCTTCTTCGTGCGCCGCCTTGGGCAACTTGATCTTCAGAACCCTCTTGCGGAGTTTCGCCTCGGCCTGGTCCGTTTCTACTTCCGCGGGCAGACCGATAACCCGCTCGAAGGCGCCGCAGCGAATCTCCCGTCGGACGCAGTTGTCCCCGTGGGATTCGTGGTCTTCCTCGCGCCGGCCGCGGAGGATCACCCGGTCCTCATGGACGGTGACTTCGAGATCCTTCTCATCCATGCCGGCCACCTCCGCCGTCACGTAGACGTGTTTGCGATCCTCGGTGACGTTGACCCGAGGGGCGAAGTCACCCCCTATACGGTCCCACCAACTCCAGCCCCAGGGCAACACGCCGCCGAAGACGTCCTCGAACAGGTCGCCGGCCCACTGCTCCATCGCCCAGAAGGGATCCGCCGCGGGCCGAACCGCGAGGTTCCGTTTCTTCCCGAAGGGGATCAACGCCTTGAGCCTTTTCATCGCAAAACACCTCCTTTCGCTCTGTCTTCAGTGCTACGTCATTCGCAACCGATGTGTGCATTTTTTGCTGAGCCATTGGCCGCAGAAGAAAGTGGTACAAACGCCGTGCCAGAAAAAGGCCCATTGTCTGCAAGCAGTTTTTGGAACGGCACTTACGTAGACGCAGATGGAACAGGGTTCTTACACAGATCCTGCCAGTTTTGCAGAAAGGCGGCAGTGAGTGTAAGGCGGCGCTTAAAGTGGCTGTAAGGCGGCGCTTAAAGTGGCGCAGAGCGGCGCTAAAATGGCACAAGGGTAGGCGCAAAAAATCTCCGCTCCCAGATTGCCCATTTTCTCACGATCCGGGCAACCGGAACGGCCATGAATGCGTTTTCAATCCCCCTTTTACCGGCGATTAAACCCTTCTGAAAAAGACCGGGCGGCGAGGGCGATCAGCCGCCCGACCCCACCTGAAAGGAAGCGTCATGGACTACGCCTTGACCAGCTCCTCAAGCCCCATCCCGGCGGCGTCGAACGTCGCCTTGGCCCGGCGGCTCAAGAGGCACACCGCACACAGCGCGCCCCCCGTCGCGTTGCCCGCCGTCGGGGCATTGATTCGCATGTACCGCTTGTGCGTTCGCCGAAGATCCACGTGGATCCCGAAGACCTTGTTGTCATCGTCCGCCGCGATCACCGCCGACAGGGCGGCACCATCGACCGCCGTATAACTGCCGCCGGTCGTATCGCATTCCTCAATGAACGGCTCGGTGGACGTGTCGCCGCTGCCTATGGCCACGTCGGTCGCCCCGACGGCCAGCAGGAACAGGGCCTCGTTCGCCTCGCTCGTATCGACATACGTGTTCCCGTCAAACGCGCCGTTGTTCTTCACCTGCGGCGGGACCAGGACCACGACCTTGCTTTCCAAAATGCTCTGCATGATTCACCTCACATTCTCAAAGGGTGGGCCGGGGACCGAGGCCCCCGACCCGCCAGGACCGCAGCGGCCTGACGAACTGCGGCCCGTCGCCTGTTTAGGACGCGGCCGTGATCAGACCGACGACGGCCCCCGGATTCGTGGTGTCGCCCACGTTGAAGACGTTCACGTCAATCCGCTCCACGGCCCGAATCCCCGTCTGATAGCTGTCGAAATACCGGTCCGTGCTGCGCTCCAGGGTCAGGCCCTTGCGCTCGGCCAGGTACGCCGCCGTTCGCAGGTCGCCCAGCAGGGCGCAAATCTGGCTGTTCGCCGCCGTGCTCGGCATGGCCGACGTGAACACGACCGGGTAGCCGTACAGATACCGGCCCTTGCGATCCGACAGAATGTCGAACAGGTTCGCGATTCCGGCGGCCTCCGCCAGCGGGTAGACGACCGAGTAGAAAAACTTCTTGCTCATAAACCACGCGGCGTCCTCGTCCACGTCCTCCGGCAGCAGCTCCACCACGCCCCGGAAGTCGCCCAGGGTCAGCTCGCTGTAGGCGTTGCCCGTCCCGACCTTCAGACCAGCGATGTCGCCGATGGTGGCATCGACGTTTCGCAACGCGCCGACGATCCCGGTCATGCCGAAATACGCCGCGGTCCCGTCGCCCACAAAGCCGACCAGGTCTTCCTGCTTGGCCATGCTGCGGGCGGTGCTGCGGCCGACAATCTCGCCGACGCCGACCATCGCGTCCTCATCCAGCTCGTTGCTGACGGCGGTCAGCGCGATCCAGGTCTTGGGCAAAAGCTTGACCTGGCTGAACGTCACGTCGCCCTTCGTCGCCGCTTTGCCTTCGCCAGGGCAACAGACCGGCAGGTCCGTCCGGAGCCTCGGGACCGTCGCCGACCCGCTGGTCATGGGGACGACCGTGGTGTTGGCCCGAAACTTGCCGTACCGGCCCAGGGCGTCGATCCAGGGCAAGCGCAGCTCATCGGGCACCAGCACGCCGCCCGCCGAGGGCACCGCCTCGCCCAGGTCCCGATGCGCGTACGAATCCAGGCTCTTCTTGCCCAGGGCCGCCAGGATGATTTCGCCGAAATACTCGGCGTGCTCATCCGTCGGCCAGAACCGCCGATACGGCTGGCCGTCCGGGGCAACGCCCGTCCGGGCGACCTCTCCCAGCAAGCGCAGACGATCCAGCGCCCGGGACTTTCTGAGCAGCACCTCGTTGACCTCGGCCAACTGGTTCATCTGGGCGTCAATCCCGTCGAACCGCTCGCCGACGGCCTTGAAGCCCGATGCCACCTTTTCCGCAAACTGCGTATCCATCATTTCATCCTTGATTGTGGGTTGACCACGGAAAGAAGGGCCGGTCCGTGGTGTCCCGGCCCGATGCGGCGCTTGCATGACTCCCACGGGCCCGCTTATCGGCGACGCGTAACCGGCGCAGTGGCGGGACACCCGCCCCGGCAAGATCAGCCGCCGATACACCGTGTGTGGTGGGTCTATCCATGACCGCGCACAAGCTCCACAAAGTCGGCCGTTCCATCGGCCGACGCTATAGCCTTTTGACTCATCCCCTCCGCGTGGCCGCCCCCGACAAGCTTCGCCAGGTCGGGCGCATCCGCCGGCTCGAGCTCGCAGTCATCATCGTCGGGATCGCATACGCCCTCCGGCAAAGGGGCCTGCCCCAACAGCATGTCCGCGAACAGCCGATCATCGAATGCCTTACGCTCGCCCGGAGGGAATAAATCCTTGCGCAGATCGGCCGGGCACTCCTTAAAGGATTCGTACACCTCCGCCAGGTCGGGATCGAACGGATCGACCCCGCCGCCCGAATCCCGCATCGCCGCCCGCACCTCCAGCAGGTGCTCGCGGCGCTTCCGGGCGACAAACTCCCGCTTGCGTTGCGCCGCCCGCGACAGGGCCTCCGGATTGCTCGGCAAGGGCACGCAAGAGATTTCAATCATCTCCACATCGGTATAGTGGCGGACCCGCCTCTGCTGGCCGCCCACGTCGATCCAGCGGTCTTCCCAGGTTTTGGGAATGAATCCCACGCTAAAGGCCCGTTGGAAGCCGCCCTCGTACAGCGCCCGGTACTCCTGGCCCAGGGCCGTCGGGGCGAACTCCACCGTGATCAGGAGCCCGTCCTTGCTGAGCTTGGCGTCGATGCACTTGGCCACGACCGGCGACCGTCCATCATCCAGCCGATCCTTGTGACAGGCCAGGATCACGGGGTTCTTCATGTACCCTGCGAGGCATTTTTCAAAGGCCTGCGGCAGGATCACCTCCCCGTCCCGATCCAGCGCCGCCGTGGACGCCCAGGCCGTCACCCGGCCGCGTTCGCGGTCCACGCTCTTGACCTCGAACGCGCGGACGACGTGCACGTCGCCGCCCGTCTCGGCCGTTACGCCTCGAACCAACTGTCCGAAATCGAAATCGTCCATCGTCGCGACTCCGTTCGCAACGCCTCCGGCGCTGCGTTCACACCATCAGGCTGATGGTCCGGGCGAGCATCGCCAGGCTGGCCGTCTGCGCCTCGCCCGCCGTCGGGGCCATGGCGCCGGCCAGGGCCTCCAGGGCCCGGTCCTGAGCCGTCCGCTCACAGTCGTCCAGCAGCTCGCGGCCCAAGGCGTCCAGCGCCCGGGTTTGATAATCCTCTTCGACGTTCGTCGCCAGCAAGAGCTGCTGCAAGAGATACGCCATGATCTTCGACCGGTCGTCCAGGCGATCCGCCGCCTGGCGAATCGCGGCGATCATGTCCACCAACGCCGGGTCGCCGGCCACAGCGGCCGCGTCCTGGCCGTTGCCGTGCCCCGCCGCCGTCGCTTCGCGGACGTAGCCGCGGATCGTCTCGCAGGCCGCGTCAACCCTCTCCCGATCCGGGTCCCTTGTCTTCTTGGCTTCCGCGTTCATCGTTCGATCCTTCCCATTTTCGATAACCCTGTTCATCCTAACCCGCCCAGGCCGCCGCCTCCCGCTCCTCTTGCTGGCGCACCTGCCGGTAGGCCATGGGCAACCAGTCCCGGATCGGAAGCGCCAACTGGTCCACCGCCGACAGAATCGCCGGCCCGTCGATGTACCCCCGCTCGGCAATCGTGGGCGACATATGCAGCGCGCTGCAGATATGCCCGCACGTCCGCAGCCGCCCCGTCCGGGGCGTCTTGCAGATACGCCGAAACGTCTCCACCGCGTCCGACTTGAGCACGATCCCGCCGTACTCGTACAACGCCCGGATATCCTCGGCCGTGTACAGCCCGCCGTCGTCGTCGCCGGCCACTTCATCCAGGTTTAGAATGCTCATCAAACGGCTATTAAACTGGTCTAAACTGGCGTGCCCGTCGCGATAACCGGGGTCCTGCAACGTCTTAAGCAGGTCCGCGTTGCCCGCCAGAATCACCGGACACCGCGCCTTGATCACCAGCACCTGCCGAAGCCGGTTCAGGTCCCGCACCCGCAGGCTCGATGCTTCGTCGATCAGCACGATCACCCGCCGATCCCGCAGGCCCTTGACCAGCCGCGCCGTCACCGCCGCCAACGAACCGGCCGACGGCAGCCTCACCGCCCGCGCGATCTCCGCGAACAGACGGGTCATGGTCATGCAATCATCGTAGGCGATGTACACCGCGTTCTTGTCCGCCTCGGCGTACTGCCGCAGACAGTGACTCTTGCCGTGGCCGCCGTCCCCGATAATCACCCCGATCCGCCCCTCGGCGTCACTGAACGCCTCGGTCTGCACGATCAGGGTCCCGATCCGCCGGGCCACCGTCGTCGAAACAAACGCCTCGCCCTTGTCCCGACGCTGCTTGCGGGCCTCACTGTTCATCATCCAGACCAGCTTGCCCGCCAGCTTCTCCAGGTCGCCGTCGTACCGACCCGCCAGGAACGACGCCACCACCGAACGGCTGTATCCGATCCGTCGCCCGATCTGCGCGTGGCTCAGACCGTGGTCCGCCTTGAACCGCTTGACCGATTCGATCAGGGCGGCAAGCTCCGGGACCGACAGCTTCTCCGGCACCCGCTCGGCCACCTGCCGGGCGTCCTGTTCCAGACCACGATGGAGGTCGTCACTCTGCATTCAATGTCCAGCTTCACGTCACGGGATTGGGAAGTCCGGCCAGGGGCTATATTCGCGGGGTTCCGGTTCTGTGTCGATTTCTTCGGGCCAAAGTGTGCTGAGCGGTGGAAGCTCTGGCGGATGGTTCATCTCGTAGATCGCTTCTGTGTCGATTTCAAGGTCGGGGATATTTGTGCCCTCGGCGCCGGCCGCTCGCTGCATGGCCCGCTTGATCGCCTGCCGCCGCCCTTCGCGCCGGACGGCCTTGGCCTGGCCGTCTATGGGTGTGGCGACCGGTTGGACGTCCACGCCCGTTTCCTCCGGCTCCGGCCGCGTGCGGTCGGCCATGGCCTCAATCGCCAGGTCGGTTATGCGGGTATGCCGCCGGCGGGCCGCCGGCCCCGCCGCCTCGCGCACGGTCCGTGTCGCCCGTGCCTTCTTGCGCATGGCTTCGCGCAGGTCTTCATCCTTGACGGCGACGCCATACCGCACGAAGTCGGCCTGCTCGACGACGGCCAGAAACTCCCAGGTCTCGGCGTCGTAGACGTGGACGCGGCGGAGGTCATCAGGGTCATACTACTCCGAGCAGAAAATAAT
>NPIE01001416.1_pt3 | contig 22817 bp, 18 predicted proteins | sample 8637661 | NCBI WGS metagenome assembly NPIE01 (sample SAMN07420842, study PRJNA396082) | bioreactor metagenome | isolation source: sample BA12 brine-fed electro-methanogenic bioreactor BA | place: Japan: Kochi | collected 2016-12-09
CACTTTCGGGGGGCTCTGAAAGTGCCTCCAAGAGTGAAACAGTACACTAGTCTACCGCCCCAGTAGTGTCCGCAGTGCCGCACGCAGGGCCTCGGGGGGCGTCGGTCCCGGCAGGACCGTGCATGCGCCGGCCTGTTCGCAGTACTCCCGCAGCGCCGGATCGGCATCCGCCGCGAGGATGGCCACGACCGGGAGGCCGGCGCCCGCGGGATGGCCGTGCAGGCGCTCCAGGCCGCCGGCGCCCTGCAGCTCCGGCAGGTGCATGTCCATCAGCGCCACCTCGAACGGGGCGTCGCTGTCCAGTGTCTGCAGGGCCTCCTCCAGGCTGCCGGCCGCGGTGACCTCCATGCCCCAGCCTTCCAGCAGCGGCGTCAGGCGCAGCAGTTCGCGCACGTCGTCATCCACCAGCAGCACCCGCCGGCCGCGGAATTCACGGGATTCACCCGCGCCCCCCGGCTCCGCGGCGGCTGGAGCGGCCGCCGCGCGCGGCGGCGGGGCCGCGGCGGGGGGCAGTGCCGGCTCCGGCCCTTCCTCCCCCTCGCCTTCACGATGGACGTTGAAAAGCTCCGCGTCCAGCCCGCTGGTGTCGAAGGTCAGCGGCAGAAGGAGCGTGAAGGTGGTCCCCAGGCCCGTGTCGCTGTCCAGTTCGATGCGGCCGCCCATCAGCTTGGCCAGCTCGTTGCTGATGGCCAGGCCCAGGCCGGTGCCGCCGTGGCGGCGGTTGGTGGAGCCGTCCACCTGCCGGAACGGCTCGAACACCATTTCATGCTGGGACGGCGGGATGCCGATGCCGGTGTCGTGCACGCTGATGGCCAGCGGCCGTTCATCGGCGTCCCCGGCGCGGTTCCGGCCCACGGTGACGGTGATGCCGCCCCGGTCGGTGAACTTCACCGCGTTGGCGAGGAAATTCTTCAGGATCTGGCGCAGCTTGTCCTCGTCGGTCTCGAGGCTGGCCGGCGCCTGCTCCTCCACCACCAGGTCCAGGCCCAGTCCCTTGTTGTGCACCTGGGGCCCGATGAGCTCCACCAGGCCCCGGCAGAGGGCCGCCGGGTCCACATCGCGCAGATAGACGGAGGTGCGGCGGGCCTCGATCTTGGACAGGTCGAGGATATCGTTGATGAGCGTGGCCAGGTCGTTGCCGGCGGCATTGATGACCCGGGCCTGCTGGCGCTGCTCCTCGGTGAGATTGCCCGTATCGTTGGCGGCCAGGAGCTTGGAGAGCAGGATGATGGAGTTGAGCGGGGTGCGCAGTTCGTGGCTCATGTTGGCCAGGAACTCCGACTTGTAGCGGTTGGACGCCTCCAGCTCCGCGGCCCGGGCGATGAGATTGCGGGTGTTGGTGGCATGGGCATCGGCGAGCCGGGTCAACTCCCGCCCCAGGTCCTGCAGCTCCCGCGGGCCGCGCCAGGCGAAGACCACGCCCTGCTCGCCGTCGAGCACCCGGCGGATATTCTCCGTGAGCGCCGCGCCGAAGCGCTCGGCGCGCAGGCCGAGCCAGCGCGCGACGACCAGCACCACCACGATCAGCACCATCACGATGATCACCACCTGGCGTATCAGGTCGGTGCGGAAGGCATCCATGTCGGTGGGATCCACCCGTCGCCCCACCCACAGGGATCCCCCTGACTGGGTCGGGAACAGGGGCATCCAGATCACCTGGTTGCCCTGGCGGTCCTCGAGGATGGCGACCTGGGGCTGGGCCATGATCTTGCCCAGGCCGGGAAAATCCTCCAGTGCGCTGCCGGTGCTGGCCTCTGCGCGGGGATTGCTGGGCAGGTAGCGGCCATCGTCCAGCGCCCACAGGTTGTCCGGGTAGGCATAGGCGAGGCCGCCGGCGTCGATGTTCACCAGCACCACGCCCCGGGGCTGCTCGTCGCTGCCGAAGATGGGCGTGGCCAGGCGGATGACCATCGGATGGAGTGCGTCCGTGTCATCGGCGGGGGCGAACTCCAGCGGGCTGAAGTAGACCCCGTCCCGCTGCATGGAGATGGCGGCCCGGAAGTAGGGGGTGTAGTCGGCGTCGGGATCCGGCGGCGCCGCCTTCAATTCGGCCCCCACCTGGCGCCGTTCCAGGCGGTAGTACTCGCGCCCCGCGCGGTCGAGGTAGACGACCCGGAAGATCTCCGGGCCGCTGCGCAGGGTATGGTTGATCCAGTCGGTGAACTGCAGTTCGCTGTCGGGAGGGTAGGTGGAAGTAGTCTCACCCTCGGGGGAGAGGGGCGGCAGGTTGGCGAGAAAGCGCACCATCTCCTCGCGGCTGGCCAGGTAGCGGTGCAGGTCGCCGAACTCCAGCCGCAGGTTCTGCAGGTGGGCCCGTTGCACCCACAGCCCGAGCCGGTCCAGCACCATGGGCAGATTCAGGGCGACCACCGCGGCCACGGGCGTGAGACCGACCACGATCAGGAAGATCAGTATCAGTGTGCGCAGCTTCATTTGGCGATCGCGGATGGCGTCCCGGACATGGGTCTGGATTCTGCGCTCCGCGCCCGCCCGCAGGCAAGGCGGCGGGGTGCATAACGTCTTCTGCCACGAAGGCACGAAGGGCACGAAGAAAGACGATTCAACCGCAGATTCACGCAGATTTCGTTGTTGGAGGGGGAGGACTGGGTCTGCGGCCGCAACCCCCCCCGGTGCGCGTGGCCCTTGCCTGCCCGGGCTTATCCAGTAAGGATCCGCCGCCGAATGCTGATTGGACTCCGCAAAGCAATCTGTGGAGGAAGCCTCTTGAGCTTTCTTCGTGCTCTTCGTGCCTTCGTGGTGAACAGGATGGTAAACCGGGAGTTCGTGCCGGCCCGGCAATCTTGCCTTGCCGGCTTCTTGGGCGGTATAAACGATCTCTGGATCCCGTGGAGCTGGTGGATGGATGGACAGTGACAGTAGCATAGCGGCGCAATTCCTCGGTGAGTTCGCCGCTTCCGTCAATGCCAAGGACTTTGCCGCGCACATGGCGCTGATCTCCGAGCGGGTGAGCATCAAGGGTCTGCCCGGTTTCGATGCCATCGGCTACGAGGAGTGGGCGCGGCAGTGCAAGCACGAGTTCGACGAGGGCATCCTTGACCACGTGGACTACAGCGGCCTGGTGCTGCGGGAGCACGATGCCGGGCGCATCGTGTTCGCCACCGTCGAGACCGTGCGGGCCAGCGACGCATCGGTCAACACCATGGGGCTGGAGATGGAGATCGCCCGCGAGGAGGACGGCCACTGGCGCATGATCCGCCAGCGCCTGCTCGAAGAAGAGGAGATCGGCACGCTCCAGCTCGTCGCGGAATAGGGCGCCGCAGCTTCCGGTCGCCCCGGATGCGCCAGGTTCCCACCGACCGGCTCCCGTGTTACGCCGCACCTTGCGGAGACAGCCATGCCCTTTGAGCACCTGGTGGACAGCCGCACCCTGGCGGCACATCTCGACGAGCCCGGCTGGATACTGTTCGACTGCCGCTTCTCCCTCGCCGATGCCGGGCTGGGCCGGCGTCTGTACCAGCAGGGACACATCCCCGGTGCCCGCTATGCCCACCTGGACGAGGATCTCTCCTCGCCCCCGACACCCGATACGGGTCGCCATCCCCTCCCGGATCCGCAGGCCCTCGCCGCCCGGCTGGGCGCATGGGGGGTGGAAGCGGGCAGCCAGGTGGTGGTCTACGATGATGCGGGCGGCGGTTTCGCGGTCCGCCTCTGGTGGCTGCTGCGCTGGCTGGGCCACCGCTCGGTGGCGGTTCTCGACGGCGGCCTGCCCACCTGGCTGGCGGAGGGACGCCCACTGACCGTGACGGTTCCCGCGCCCGAGCCGCGGCGCTTCGAGGCACACCCCGATAGGCAGGCATGGGTCGGCACCGCCGAGCTGGCCGCCGCGCTGGGAACGGGGCGCTACGCCCTGGTGGACGCCCGCGCGGCGGAGCGCTACCGCGGCGAGATGGAGCCCATCGACCCGGTGGCCGGTCATGTGCCCGGCGCCCTGAACATTCCCTTTGCCGGCAATCTCGATGCAAACGGTCACTTCCTGCCGCCCGGGCGGCTGGCCGAACGGTTCCGGGCCCGGCTGGGCGGGGTGCCCCCCGCACAGGTGGTCCACAGCTGCGGCTCGGGGGTCAACGCCTGCCACAACCTGCTGGCCATGGAGCTCGCCGGGCTGACAGGATCGCTCCTCTACCCGGGATCCTGGAGCGAATGGATCCGCGATCCCGGGCGCCCCGTCGCCACCGGCTCCGAATCCGGCTGAGACCGCATCCGCGGGTTCCCCTGGCGGCCGGATGGGCTGACGGTTCCGTTCCGGGCCGGGTCGATACGGCCCTCATTTGACCACCCGGGGGGCACGTGCTAGACAAAGGGTGGGGTCGCCGCCGGTGACGGTCGCCGTCGACAGGGCAGCGGCCGGACAACGGCTCAATCAGGAGTTTCCTCTAAGGGAGGCAAAATGGCGTCCATCAGCAACGACCAGGAATTCAAACAGGCCTTGGAGAAGCTCTCGGCGGTCCAGAAACGGGTGTTGGGCGCGATGTTCGTGGAGCGGGTGCTGGATCTCAGCGACGACTCGAGGGTACGCCGGGCCGTCGAGGTGGCACGCAAGCCCGATGCCCAGGAGACCGAGCTCGATGGCGTCAACCGCGACGCCAAGACCGCCGCGGTGGAGAGCTACACCGCCTGCGGCCGCGATACCGACTGGCACGCCCAGGCCGCCCATTTCGTGGCCACCGCCGCCGCCGACTGCTCCGTGCCCCCCTCGCGCAGCGCCCAGGCCAAGAACGCCGCCTGGGATGCGGCCATGTTCGCCCGCATGGCCCGCACCTGTCAGAAGATCGCCCAGGGAGATACCGAGGTGCATGACGAGGCCGAGGCCCAGCACCGTCTGCTGGAGCAGTTCCTCGCCAGCGCGGCCTGAACGGGCCGGTCATCCCGCCCGGCCCGGCCGGGCGGGTGGTCCCATTCCTGCCATCCCTTTCCCGGACGGACCGCTTCCGCGGCGCGGGCCGTCGGCCTGCAGTGATCCTGTAGCCTCCCCGGGGCATCCGGGGTAAGCTGCGCCGGCACGCCATGGACGCACTGCTCGCACAACTTCCCCCCCGCACCACCGTCGTCACCGTCAACCGGCGGCTGGCCCGCAATCTGCAGCGGGCTCATGACGCGCGCCGTCGTTCCGAGCTCGGCGACAGGGCCTGGGAATCCCTCGACATCCTCCCCTGGAACGCCTGGCTTTCCCGTCTCTGGGAAGGGCTCATGGGCGTGGACGCGCATTCCGCCGTCGTGCTGGATCCGGTCCAGGAACAGGCGGTGTGGGAGCAGGTCATCGGCGCCGGTCTCGCGGCGCTGCCGGGGGGGGCGCTGCTGCAGGTTCCACAGGCGGCGCGGCTCGCGGCCGAAGCCTGGCGGCTGCTCCATGGCTGGCGGATTCCCCTCGCCGGGCACGATTTCCTGAACGATGATGGCCGCGCCTTCAGCGACTGGGCCGGGCGCTACCAGGCGCTCTGCGCCCATGAGGGCTGGGTGGACGCCGCCCGGCTTCCCGATCTCCTCGCCCAGCGGCTGGAGCAGGCGCCCTGGCTGCTGCCGCGACACCTGCTGCTGGCCGGCTTCGACGAGCTGACGCCCCAGCAGAGGGCATTCGTCGATCATCTCGGCCGCCTCGGGACCGAGCAGATCGAGGCGGGGGCTGCGGAGGCGCCGGGGCAGTGCGTACGCCACGCTTTCACCGATGCCGAGGCCGAGGTCGAGGCGTGCGCGGCCTGGGTCCGCGCGCGCCTGGAACGGCAGCCGGAGGCCCGTATCGGGGTGGTCGTGCCCGATCTCGCCGGGCAGCGCACCCGCATCGCCCGCTGCTTCGACGACGCCCTGCGACCGGGGGCGCTGCTGCCCGGCGCGGAGGGGGACCCGCGCCCGTTCAATCTCTCCCTGGGGGCGCCGTTGCTGGACCAGCCGCTGGTGAACGCCGCCCTGGGTGTGCTCGAGCTGCTGCGCCGGCCCGTGCCGCTGGAGCGGGTCGGCCAGCTGCTGCGCTCCCCCTACCTGGGGGAGCCGGATGAACTGCCGGCGCGGGCGCTGCTGGATGCCCGCCTGCGCGAGGATGGCGAGCTCACGGTGACGCTCCGGCGCCTGCTGGCGCTGGCCGGGGCCGTGGATGGCGAGGGGCTGCCCCGGCCATGGAGCTGTCCCGGCCTGGCCGGGCTGCTCGCCCGGGCGCGGGAGGCGTCCCGCCGCGAGACGCCGCCGCGCACCGCCGGCGGCTGGGCCGAGCATTTCAGCCGGCTTCTGGAGCTGGCCGGCTGGCCGGGAAAGCGTACCCTGGACAGCGCCGAGTACCAGGTGCTCGGCGCCTGGCGCAACTTGCTGGAGCGTTTCGCCGCCGTGGAGCTGGTGGAACGGCAGCTGGGGCCGGGCGCGGCCATGACGCGTCTGCGCCGCCTGGCCGCCGAGAGCGCCTTCCAGCCCGAGGGCGACACCGCACCGGTGCAGGTGCTGGGCGTGCTGGAGTCCGGCGGTGCCCGTTTCGATGCCTTGTGGGTGCTGGGGCTGCACGACGAGGCGTGGCCGGCCCCGGTCCGGCCCAATCCCTTCCTGCCCTACAGCCTGCAGCGCCGGCTGGGTCTGCCCCACGCCTCCGCCGAGCGCGAGCTGGCCTATGCCGCCCGCACCCTGGACCGGCTCCGGGCCAGTGCTCCCGAGATCGTCCTCTCCAGCCCGCGGCTCGATGGCGACCGGGATCTGCGGCCCAGCCCGCTCATCGCGGCCCTGCCGGAATCGCCGTTCCCGGACCTCGCCACGCCGCGGCTCGTGGCGCACATCCGCGGCGCGGCCCGGCTGGAGCCGATGGCCGAGCCGGTGGGGCCGCCGCTGGAGGGAAGCCGGGCGCCCGGCGGCGCACGCCTGCTGCAGCTCCAGGCCGCCTGCCCGTTCCGTGCCTTCGCCGAGCTGCGCCTCGGCGCAACGCCGCTCGGCGAACCGCAGCCGGGCCTGGACCCCCTGGAGCGGGGTTCGCTCCTGCACCGCCTGCTCCAGGCACTGTGGGAGCGGCTCGGTGACTCGGAGGGATTCGCTGCCGTGGCGCGTGACGGCGGGCTCGCGGCCCTCATCGACGCCGTGGTGGACGCGGTGCTCGCCGAGCTGGAGCGGGAGCGGCCGCAGACGGTCACCGCGTCCTTCCGCGCCCTGGAGCGGAAGCGCCTGCTGCGCCTGCTGGGAGAGTGGCTGGAGGTGGAGCGGGGCCGCCCGCCCTTCACCGTGGCGGGAGTGGAGCGCGAGCGCCAGGTGGTCTTGGGCGGCCTGGAGCTGCGGCTGCGGATGGACCGCATCGACCGGCTGGCGGACGGACGCCTGGCCGTCATCGACTACAAGAGCGGAAGGACCCGGGTGGCCGGCTGGTTCGGTGAGCGGCCCGACGAGCCGCAGCTGCCCCTGTACGCGGTCACCGCGGCGGCGCCGGTGGCGGCGCTCGCCTTCGCCCAGGTCCGGCCGGGCGAGTGCGGCTTCCTGGGCCTGTCCGACGGCGCGGAGGTGCTGCCGGGGGTGGAGGCGGTGGACGCGGGCCGGGTCGCCGGTCTCACCGGCGGGGAGTGGAGCGCCATGATCGCCCGCTGGCGCACCGTCCTGGAGCGGCTGGCCGCGGAGTTCCGCGCCGGCGATGCGCGGGTGGCGCCGAAGCACTACCCCGCTACCTGCGCCTGGTGTCCGCTCCCCGCCCTGTGCCGCGTCCACTCCGTCGCACCGCCGCCCGAGGCGGAGAACGGCGTTTCCGGGGAGGCCGGCGATGAGTGAGGCGGCGCTGCCGGATCGGGTCCGGGCCGACACCGCCGCGCGGGCCGCGGCGCTCGATCCGGAACGCTCCTTCATCGTCCAGGCGCCCGCCGGCTCCGGCAAGACCGGCCTGCTCACCCAGCGCTTCCTGGCGCTGCTGGTGCGGGTGGAGGAGCCCGAGGAGGTGATGGCCATCACCTTCACCCGCAAGGCCGCCGGCGAGATGCGCGGGCGCATCCTGGAGGCGCTGGCCGCCGCCGGCGGGAGCGAGCCGGCGGCGGCGCACGAGCGGCGTACCTGGGAGCTCGCCCGGGCGGTGCTGGCGCACGCCGAGGAACGCGGCTGGCGCCTCGCCGCGACTCCCGATCGCCTGCGCATCTTCACCATCGACGCCCTCAACGCGGCGCTCACCCGGCAGATGCCCGTCCTCTCCGGTTTCGGCGCGCCGCCGGCCATCGCCGAGGATGCCGCGGAGCTCTACCGGGAGGCGGCGCGCGAGACCCTGCGCGAGCTGGACAGCGGGGCCGCCTGGGGCGGTGCCGTGGAGCGGCTGCTGCTGCACCTGGACAACAACTGGGGGCGGGTGGAGTCGCTGCTGGCGGAGATGCTGGCCCGGCGCGACCAGTGGCTGCGCCACGTGGCCGATCCGGACAATCCGCGCGTCCGGCGCGAGACCCTGGAAGCGGGCCTGCGGCGGCTGCTGTCCGATGCCCTGGAGACCCTGCACGACGCATTCCCGTCCGCGTCCCTCCAGGCGACGCTGTCCGTGGCGCGGGCGGCGGCGGAGAACCTCGCCGCCGCCGGGGTGGAGAGCCCGGTGCTGGCCTGCGCGGGCGTGGCGGCGGTGCCGGAGGGCCTGGAAGCGGCCCGGTCCCTGTGGCTGGGGCTGGCCGAGCTGCTGCTCACCCGGAGTGGGGAGTGGCGCCGGCGGGTCGGCCAGGCCCAGGGCTTCCCGGCGCCGAGCGGCACCCGGGACGCCGCCGAGAAGGCGCGCCGGCAGGCGCTGAAGGACGACTTCGAGCGCCTGGTGGCGGAGCTGGGCGCGCACGGCGACCTGGCCACGACCCTGCACGCGGTCCGCGACCTGCCGCCCGCCGCCTACGACGAGTTCCAGTGGGCCGTGCTCGAATCCCTGTTCGAGCTGCTGCCGGTGGCGGTGGCGCAGCTGCGGCTGGTGTTCCAGGCCCGCGGCCAGGTGGACTTCACCGCCGTGGCCTGGGGGGCGCTGGAGGCCCTGGGCGAGCCGGAGGCGCCCACCGACCTGGCCCTGGCGCTGGACTACCGCATCCGCCACCTGCTGGTGGACGAGTTCCAGGACACCTCCGAGGCCCAGTTCGCCCTGCTCGAGCGGCTCACCGCCGGCTGGGAGCCGGGTGACGGCAGGACCCTGTTCCTGGTGGGCGATCCCATGCAGTCCATCTACCGCTTCCGCGAGGCGGAGGTGGGGCTGTTCCTGCGCGCCTGGCGCAGCGGCATCGGCATGGTGGCGCTCGAGCCGCTGCGCCTGAGTCGCAATTTCCGCTCCCAGGCCGGGGTGGTCGAATGGGTGAACGAGGCCTTCGCCCGGATCCTGCCCGGGCACGACGACATCGCCTCCGGCGCCGTGGCCCATGCCGGGGCCGTCGCCACCCGGCCCGGGCTGCCGGAGCCGGCGGTGGAGGTCCATCCCTTCCTCGGTGCCGACCCTGCCGCCGAGGCGGCCCGGGTGGTGCGGCTGGTGCAGGCCGCTCGCGCGGAGGACCCGGGGGGGCGGATTGCCGTGCTGGTGCGCGGCCGCACCCATCTGGCCGCCATCGCGCCGGCCCTGCAGGCGGCCGGACTGCGGTTCCGCGCCATCGACATCGAGCCCCTGGGCGATCGGCCGGTGGTGCAGGACCTGCTGGCGCTGACCCGGGCCCTGCTCCATCCCGCCGACCGCATCGCCTGGCTGGCGATCCTGCGGGCGCCCTGGTGCGGTCTGGACCTGGCGGCACTGCAGCGGCTGGCGGGGGACGCGCCGGAACGGACCCTGTGGACGCTCATCAACGAGCCCGGGCGGCTCGACAGCCTGGACCCCGATGCCCGCGAGCGCCTGGAGCGGGTGCGCGCGGTGCTGGCGGCCACCCTCGCCGGGCGGGGTCGCCGGCCCCTGCGGCGCTGGGTGGAGGGGTGCTGGCTGGCGCTGGGCGGACCGGCCTGCGTGGAGGACCACACGGCACTCGCCGATGCCCGGGTCTACCTGGAGATGCTGGAGGGGCTGGAGGAGGGCGGCGACCTGGCCGATTTCGAGCGCCTGGCCGAGCAGACCGGAAAGCTGTTCGCCCGCCCCGACACGGAGGCCGACGAGTCGCTCCAGCTGATGACCATCCACAAGTCCAAGGGGCTGGAGTTCGATACCGTGATCCTCCCGGGGCTGGGGCGCAGCCCGCGGCGTGAGAGCGAACGGCTGTTCATGTGGCTGGAGCGGCCCCGCGGCGGCGGGGCGAGCGACCTGCTCATCGCCCCGATGAAGGGCAGCGGCCGGGATCGGGATCCCATCTACGCCCACCTCCACGCCCTGGACCGGGCCAAGGGCCTGCACGAGGATGGACGCCTGCTCTACGTGGCCGTCACCCGCGCCCGGCGCCGGGTGCACCTGCTCGGCCACGTGAAGACCGTCGAGGCGGGAGATGCCCTGCGCGCCCCCCCCGCCGATTCACTCCTGGCGCGCCTGTGGCCGGTGGTGGAGGGGACCTTCAGCGCCGCGCTGAAGGCGCCCGTGGCGGCGGACGACGCGTCCGTCCCGCTGCCGCCGCCGGCCCAGTTGCGCCTGGTCAGGGACTGGTCGCGGCCGGAGCCGCCGCCGGCGGTAGGCTGGCGGGCGCCCGCACCGCCCACCCCGGTGGAGCCGGAGGTGGTCTTCGAGTGGGCGGGCGAGACGGCCCGGCACGTGGGCACGGTGGTGCACCGCCTTTTGCAGAACATGGGGCTGCAGGGCGGGCACTGGTCGGCGGCGCGGCTGGCCTCCCTGCGGCCGGTCTGCCGCGCGGCGCTGGCCCGGCGCGGGGTGGCGCGGCCGGCGCTGGAGCAGGCGGCGGACCGGGTCATCGCGGCCCTGCACCGCTGCCTGGAGGATCCGCGCGGACGCTGGATTCTCGACCCGGGCCAGCGGGAGGCCCGCTGCGAATACCCCCTGACCGGGGTGCTCGGCGGCCACCTGGTGCACGTGATCATGGACCGCACCTTCATCGACGCCGACGGCGTGCGCTGGATCGTCGACTACAAGACCAGCGCCCACGAGGGCGGCGGGGTGGAGGCGTTCCTCGATCGGGAGCAGGAGCGCTACCGCGACCAGCTCGAGCGCTACGCCCGCCTCATGGCCCTGCGCGAGGACCGCCCCATCCGCCTCGGCCTCTACTTCCCACTGCTCGCCGGCTGGCGGGAGTGGGCGCCGGGCGACTTCGACGGGTGACGGGTTTTTGAATAGACAGGATTTACAGGATGAAACAGAAAAGACCTGTTATCCGCAGATTACACAGATTACGCAGATGGTGAAAAGCGGAAGGCAAGCTACTCCGACAGTCGTGATGAATGACTTGAGCGCATGCACTGCTCCAACTGCCCGACGACCGGAATGAAACTTATCACCTAATACCTAATACATCCTTAATCCTGTGAATCCTGTGAATCCTGTCTATAAAAGTCTGTAGGTCATTCGTGGTTTAATAACATCATGGCCGTGGATCTCGGTGACAAGCTAGTGGTGGCGATCTCCTCGCGGGCGCTGTTCGACCTGGAGGAGAGCCATCGCGTGTTCGTGGAGGAGGGGGTGGAGGCCTACAGCCGCTACCAGATCGAGCACGAGGAGGTGCCGCTGGATCCGGGCATGGCCTTCCTGCTGGTGCGCAAGCTGCTGGCCATCAACACCCTCTCCGGCGACAACCCGCGGGTGGAGGTGATTCTCCTCTCGCGCAACAGCGCCGACACCGGGCTGCGGGTCTTCAACTCCATCCAGCACCACGGGCTGACCATCACCCGGGCCGCCTTCAGCAGCGGGGATCCGCCCTACCGGTACGTGGCCGCCTTCGGCGCCCACCTGTTCCTCTCCGCCGAGCCCGGCGACGTGCGTGCCGCCCTGGAGGCGGGCTGCGCCGCCGCCACCATCATTCCGGCGCGCACGGAACATCCGGATGAGGGCCCGCCGGGGCCGCTGCGCATCGCCTTCGACGGCGACGCGGTACTGTTCTCCGACGAAGCGGAGCGGGTCTTCAAGACCGAGGGGCTGGCCCGGTTCGCCGAAAGCGAGCGCAGCGCGGCGCGCACCCCGCTCGCCGGCGGGCCGTTCAAGAACTTCCTCGCCGCCCTGCACCGGATCCAGAAGGAGTACCCCGACCCGGCCCATGCGCCCATCCGCACCGCGCTGGTCACCGCCCGCTCGGCGCCGGCCCACGAGCGGGTCATCCGCACCCTGCGCGCCTGGGACATCCGCATCGACGAGGCCATCTTCCTCGGCGGCATGGACAAGGGGGAGTTCCTGCGGGTGTTCGGCGCCGACATCTTCTTCGACGATCAGCAGGGGCACGTGGAATCCGCCGCGCGGCACGTCACCGCGGGTCATGTCCCCCACGGCGTCGCCAACGAGTCATGAGCATCGATCCCGTCGTTCCCCGCGGCGAGCCGCTGCGCCGGGCACTGGCGTGGATCGCCGAACAGGGGCGCTGTGACGCGGCGGTCGTGGAGGCGGCGGCGCTACGCTTCGACCTCGCGCCCCGGGACGAGGAGTTCCTCCTGCGCCAGCTGGTCCACCATGACGGGGTGGGGAGCCCGGAGCGCGACGCCTGAGGCGGCAGCCCGCGGGTGCATCGACCTGCCCTTTACCCATAAATCAGTCATCAGAGCCCCCCGGAAGCGCCAGGACAAGGCGCGGTGCGCAGGGAAGGGTGGTTCCCTTTCCAAGCGCCGCAACGCAGGACTGGCGCTTCCGGGGGGCTCCCTTCGGGCGAGCCGCTGGGCGGTTATCCGCGGCGTTGCATCCTCTTGAGGCAGAACAACTGCCCCGGCAAGGATGCGCCTTGCGCCTGACCGCCCAGCGACTCGCTGAGGGCCGATTTGTGGGTGAAGGGCAGGTCTACTCGGGTCGGGTCAGGCCGTTGCGGGCATTGGAAAGGAGGTACTCCAGGATGTGCACGTCGCGCCACTCGTCGTCCAGCCGGGCGTGGCGCTGGTAGGTGCCGACCACCCGGAAGCCGAGGCGCTCCAGCAGCCGCAGCCCGGCGCTGTTCTCCGGGAACACCCGGGCGACCATCTTCCACATTCCGGCCTGTTCCGCCTCGGTCATCAGCCGCTCCAGGGCCAGTGTCCCGGCGCCCTGTCTTCGCCATTCCTTCTGGACGTAGATGCAGAACTCCGCAACTCCCTGGTAGCAGGGGCGGGGGCGGTAGGGAAAGCAGGCGGAGAAGCCGGCGATGGCCTGGTCCGCCTCCACCACCACGACCGGCATCGCCTTCTCCATCCAGTCCAGGATGTTTTCCAGGCTGCGGTGCTCGGTCTCGAAGGTGGCGGAGCGCTCCTCGATGACCTGGTTGTAGATGCAGGCGATGTGCCCCGCATCCTCTCGTCTGGCCAGGCGTGTGAACATGGATGGCACCTTTGCGGTTTCGTTGCTGCTCCGCTCAAAGGCCATAGGGAAGAGGGGCGGAGCAGGCGCGGCAAACGGAGTGTCATGGGTTGACTGGCGGGTATTCCACCCGCCTGTCGTGACTGCCGCTGTCTCCCCTACAGCCTAAAGCCTGGCGGGGTTTCCGACAATACTGCTGCGAATTGCGGACCGGAGGGGGCGGGTCGGCACCCGCAAGCGACCGGTCGCCGCCTCCCGGCAGGAGGGGGGTCCGGTATTCCGGACGGCGGTGTCATCCCGGGCGCAGAGGGCGGATCAGCCCGCATCGCGGAAGGCGATGAAGTGGTCCACCACCGCGCGCAGGCCCACCGTGGCGCCCGTGGCGAAATCCTGGCGGCTCGGTGCCAGCATCAGCAGCTCCGTACCGCTCGGCAGGCGCAGGGTGTAGAGCGTCTCCGCGCCGCGGAAGGCGCGCGCGGTGACCACGCCCTGTACCGGGGATTCCGGGTCCGGCACCAGGTCATCGGGCCGCAGCAGCAGTTCCACCCGTGCACCACGGGGCCATGAGTAGGCCACGTTGCCCCGAATCGTGCCCAACTCGGTCTCCACCGTGTCCGGGGCCCGGAGGTGCCCGGCGAGGAAGCGCCCCTCACCGATGAAATCGGCCACGAAACGGCCGGCGGGCTCGTGGTAGAGCTGGTAGGGCGTATCCCACTGCAGCAGGCGGCCCTGGTGCATGACGCCCACCCGCTCGCCGAGCAGGAACGCCTCCTGCTGGTCGTGGGTGACGAACAGCGCGGCGATGCCGCGGCTCTTCAGGGCGGCGCGGATATCCTGGCCCAGCCGTTCGCGCAGCTCCACGTCCAGGTTGGAGAAGGGTTCGTCGAGCAGCAGCAGGCAGGGAGCGGGCGCCAGGGCCCGGGCCACCGCCACCCGCTGCTGCTGGCCGCCGGAGAGCTCGTGGGGGTAGCGCTCCCCGAGCCCCGCCAGCCCCACGAGATCCAGCAGTTCGGCGGTGTTCTCCCGGCGCGCCCGGCGCGAGAGCCCCTTCAGCCCGAAGGCGACGTTCTCCGCAGCGGTCAGGTGGGGAAACAGCGCGTAGTCCTGGAACACCATGCCCACCCGCCGCCGGTCCGGCGGCAGGCCGCCGGCGGCGGTCGCCAGGGTCCTGCCCTCGAGCGCGATGCGCCCGCCGCGCAGCGGTTCGAGCCCGGCGATGGCCCGCAACACCGTCGTCTTCCCGCAGCCACTCGGCCCGAGCAGGCAGCCGATCCCGCCCTCGTGCAGGTGCAGGTTCAGGCCGTCCACCACCGGCTCCGCCCCGTAACTGCAGGCCAGTTCCTCGATCTCCAGCAGGGTTTCCATTTTTTTTAATAGACAGGATTAACAGGAATTACAGGATGAAAAACGAAACCTGTTCTCCGCAGGTTACACGGATTGCACCGATGGTTGAGCCCGAAAGACAGGCTGCTGTGAGTTTTTGTGATGCAGGGTGTGGCCATATGTAAAGCTCCCATTGCCAGTCGCCCATCATGCAGTTGAAAAATCCTGAACCACTCTCAATCCTGTCCATCCTGTTAATCCTGTCTATTCAATTCGATATCAATTTCCCGCCGAGCGGCGCACCAGCAGGACCACCGGCAGCAGGCCGGCGAGGACCAGGGTGACGGCGGGCAGGGCGGCGCGCTCCCACAGGCCCTCGGAGGTCAGCTCGTAGATGCGCACGGCGAGGGTGTCCCAGCCGAAGGGACGCAGGAGCAGGGTGGCGGGCATCTCCTTCATCACCTCCACGGCCACCAGCAGGGCCGCGGTGAGCAGCCCGGGGCGCAGCAGGGGCAGGTGGATCCGGCGCAGTACCTCCAGCGGCCCGGCGCCGAGGCAGCGCGCCGCCTCCGGCAGGCTGGGGCGCAGCCGTTCCAGGGCGCTGCCCACCGGCCCGTAGGCCACGGCCATGAACCGGACCAGGTAGGCCAGCAGCAGTCCGGCCAGGGAACCGGCCAGGAGGGGGCCGTGGGCCTCGCCGGTGACCAGGCGGGAGAGGGTGTTGAGGCCGTTGTCCAGCGCGGTGAAGGCGAGCATCACCCCCACCGCCAGCACCGAGCCGGGCAGGGCGTAACCGAGGGTGGCCAGCCCGGCGGCGGCGCGGGTGAGCGGATCACCGTCGACCCGGCGGGCATGGGCCAGCACCAGGGCCGCGGACACCGTCACCAGCGCCGCGCTGCCGCCGAGTCCCAGCGTGTGCCAGAGGAGGCCCAGGTAGCGGCGGTCGAGATCGCCCATGGCGTCGACGGCCCAGATCAGCAGCTGGACCATGGGCATGACGAAGGCCAGCCCGAACACCAGCACCGCCGCGGTCACGGCCAGGGTGGCGCGCCCGCCCCGCAGCCGGACCCGGGGCGCGGGCGTCCCGCGTCCGCCCTCGTGGTAGCGGGCGCCGCCGCGCAGGCGTCGCTCGGCATAGAGGGCCAGCGCCACGAACAGCAGCAGGAAGGTGGCGAGCTGGGCGGCCGCCTGCAGGTTGAACAGGCCGAACCAGGCCTTGTAGATGGCGGTGGTGAAGGTGTCGAAGTTGAACACTGCCACGGTGCCGAAGTCGGCCAGGGTCTCCATCAGGGCCAGCGCCAGGCCGGCGACGATGGCGGGGCGGGCCGTGGGCAGGGCGACCCGGAAGAAGGTGGCCCAGGGGCCGAGCCCGAGCAGGCGCGCGGCTTCCAGGGTGCCGCGGCCCAGCCCCAGGAAGGCGGCGCGGGTGAGCATGTAGACGTAGGGATAGAAGGCGAGGGTCATCACCGCGATGACCCCGCCGGCGGAGCGCACCTCCGGCAGCCGCAGATCCTGGCCCAGCATCCCCCGCAGCCCGGTCTGCACCGGGCCGCTGAAATCGAGCAGCCCGAGGACCACGAAGGCGAGCACGTAGGCGGGTACCGCCAGCGGCAGCATCAGGGCCCAGTCGAAGAAGCGGCGTCCGGGAAACTCGCAGCGGGCGGTCAGCCAGGCGAGCCCCACTCCCAGCAGCAGCACGCCCGCTCCCACCCCGGCGATGAGCGCCAGGGTGTTGTTCACCAGGCCGCCCAGCACCGTGCGGGCCAGGTGGCGCCAGATCTCGGTCTCCGGTGTCAGCCAGGCGGCGAACACCACCAGCAGCGGCACCGCGGTCACGCCGGCCAGCCCCAGGGCGGCCAGGCGCCAGAGCGGGACACGGCGCAGCCCGCGCCGGGCGGCGCGGGCTGCGTTCACGGCCGGTGCGCCGGTCATGGATCAGCGGTAGCCGGCCCGGTCCATGAGCATCACCGCCTGCGCCTGCAGGCGGCCGGCCTCGGCCACGTTGGCCGGGTCGGCCCTGAACCCGCCCCAGGCGGCCACCGCCGGGTCGGGCGCCACTGCCGGGTTGACCGGGTACTCCATGTTCAGGCTGGCGAACAGTCCCTGGGCCTCGGCGGAGGCGAGCCACTCCAGCAGTTTTCCCGCCGCTTCGCGGTGCTTGGCGTGGCGGGTGATGCCGGCGCCGGAGACGTTCACGTGCACGCCGCTCTCGGCCTGGTTGGGCCAGAACAGGGCCAGCCGGATGCCGGGCTCCTTCTTCTGCAGCCGGCCGAAGTAGTAGGTGTTGACGATGCCCACGTCGCACCGGCCGGCGGCGATGGCCTCCATCACCTGGGTGTCGTTGGAAAAGGGCGCGGTGGCCAGGTTCGCCACCCAGCCACGCACGACGGCCTCGGTGCGCTCCTCCCCCAGGCGGGCGATCATCATGGCCACCAGGGACTGGTTGTAGACCTTCTTCGAGGTACGCAGGCACAGCCGTCCCTTCCAGTCCGGATCGGCCAGCGCCTCGTAGGTGGAAAGGCTGGCGGGATCCACCCGCTCGGTGCTGTAGACGAGGGTGCGGGCCCGGACCGAGAGGCCGTACCAGCGATTCTCCGGATCGCGCAGGTGGGCCGGCACATGGGTCTCCAGCGTCCCGGAGGCGTAGGGCGCCAGTACCCCTCGCTCGGCTGCCTGCCACAGATTGCCGGCATCCACCGTGATCAGCATGTCGGCCGGGGTATTCTCGCCCTCGGCCTGCAGCCGGGCCAGGAGCGGCCCCTCCTTGTCGGTGATGTACCGGATCTCGACTCCGGTTTTCTCGGTGTAGGCATCGAACAGGGGCTTGATCAGTTCTTCGGTTCGGGCGGAGTAGACGATCACCTCGTCGGTGGCGGATGCGGGCAGCGCGGACAGGGCCAGGCAGGCCAGCAGCAGGGTGCGGACGGTTTTCACTAAGGCTTCCTCCAGCAGTGTTGTAACTGACAATGCAAACGATAACGATTCTCGTTAAACATGGCAACAGTTAAATTCAGTGCCCATCCGTATGCCGGGTGTTGGAGAGACGGGTCGGGGTTTGCTATACAAAACCGATTGCGTCCGGGAGGGGCGCCGTATCATAAACAACAACAGCCGCCGGCCGGACCGGCGCACAACCTAGAGCATGAGGAGGGGGCGGAATGGACGCGCGCGAGGGGGTCCTGGAGCTTCCCGGATCGGGCCTTGAACCGACGCCGGCGGAACTGCGCCGGGAAATCGACGAACTGGAACAACGCATCCAGTCCGGCAACGCCGTCAGCGAAGACTACACTCGCCTCGAGCACCGGCGCCTGCTGCTCGATGCCCTGCGCGAGCTGAGCGGCGATCCCTGATCCGGACCGCATCCTTCAATTCCCTTCCCGATCTTCCCCCCTGTCCGCGCCCCGGGCGGCCATTCGGCCGCCCGGGGCGCCACGTCGATGTGATTGCGGGCCTGTTGCGGCACGGGGCGGAGCGATGTCCAGTGCGGCCGCCCCGGGGTCCGGTTGCAGGCCAATCACGGTTGTCTATGCTTCATTTGTGCAGAGGACAACTATCGTCATTGCTGCCCCGGGTTCCTCTGACCGGGTCTGAACGGAGACACCCGGAGGGGTGGCGGGGGCGGTTCACGGGGGACTGTGACATGGCCGAAAAACGCAAGGAGAAGGAGTTGAAAGTATCGAAGGCGCCGGAACAGGAGCTCCAGCCGGCGGGCCGGCGCGGCGGCCTGATGGAGCCCTTCGACGAGTTCGATCGCCTGTTCGACAGCTTCTTCCGCCGCGGACTGATGCGCTCATCGCTGTTCGACTGGCCCGAGATGCCGCGCCTGGCGACGCTGGAGGAGCGGATGCCACGGGTCGACATCGTCGACCGCGACAAGGAACTGGTGGTGCATGCCGAACTGCCCGGGGTCACGAAGGACGGGCTGGAAGTCACCCTCGGCGAGGATACCCTCACCATCCGCGGCAGCCGCAGGCACGAGCAGAAGGAGTCGGGCGGGAACTACTACCGCAGCGAGATACATCGCGGCGAGTTCTGCCGCACACTGCGCCTGCCCGCCGCGGTGGACGGCGACAAGGCCAAGGCGAAATTCACCGACGGCGTGCTGGAGCTTACCCTGCCGAAAGTGGAGAGTGCCCGGCGGCGGACGGTGAAGGTCGAGTAGGCGTCCGGTGAGCCGCTGGTCGGCCACGGAGGTTTCAGGGAAGACAGGGAGCGGCGTCGCGTCAGCCAGGGGCTGTGCGGCGATTCCCGCTGCCGCTGCGGCCGGCGGTTCACCCGGTCAGGATGGATCTTACCCACGCGCGGAGAGTACCCATGACGGATATCGTCGGTTTGCTCGGTAACGAGGCTGAAAACCTGCTCAAGCACCGCTGTTCAGGCATACCCGCGGAGCAGATTCATGCCCCGGGACCCGACTACGTGGAACGGGTGGTTTCCGCCAAGGCCCTCAAGCCGACCGTTCTCCGCAATCTGCAGCTGCTGTTCAACACCGGCCGCCTGGCGGGAACCGGCTACCTCTCCATCCTGCCGGTCGACCAGGGCGTGGAGCACTCCGGCGGCGCCTCCTTTGCGCCCAATCCGGCCTTCTTCGACCCGGAAACCATCTGCCGGCTGGCCATCGAGGGTGGCTGCAATGCCGTGGCCTCGACCCTGGGGGTGCTGCACTCGGTGGCGCGCGGTTACGCCCACCGCATCCCGTTCCTGGTGAAGATCAATCACAACGAGTTGCTCACCCACCCGGCCCTGCACGACCAGACCCTGTTCGCCAGCGTGCAGCAGGCCTTCGACCTGGGCGCCGTGGCGGTGGGCGCCACCATCTACTTCGGCTCGCAGGAGTCGCGGCGGCAGATCCAGGAGGTGAGCGAGGCCTTCGAGCTGGCCCACGATCTGGGGATGGTGACCGTGCTCTGGGCCTACCTGCGCAATCCCAACTTCAAGCTGGGCGGCGTGGACTACCACACCGCGGCCGATCTCACCGGCCAGGCCAACCATCTGGCCTCCACCATCGGGGCGGACATCGTCAAGCAGAAGCAGGCCGACTGCAACGGCGGCTATACCCACCTGCAGTTCGGCAAGACCCACCCCTGGGTGTACGAGAAACTCACCTCCGAGCATCCCGTCGACCTGGTCCGCTACCAGGTGGCCAACTGCTACATGGGCCGGGTGGGGATGATCAACTCCGGCGGCGCCTCCGGCAAGGACGACCTGCACCAGGCCGTGCGGACCGCTGTCATCAACAAGCGTGCCGGCGGCATGGGGCTCATCTCCGGGCGCAAGGCCTTCCAGAAGCCGATGGACGAAGGGGTGAAGCTCCTCAATGCCATCCAGGACGTCTATCTCGACGGTTCCATCACCCTGGCCTGAGTGCCGGCGCGGGGCGATTCCCGCGGCGGTGCGCAGCGGGTATCCTGTCGCTCTCTCCTGAGCGGCACGTATCCGGTAGCGCCCCATGGCGAAACGAACCAGTTCCCTCTACACCCAGCCGTTCCATCGGCGCGAAACGCTGCGTTTCGAGTGCACCGGCTGCGGTGCCTGCTGCACCGGCACCGAGGAGAGCCATGTCTTCCTGGAACCGGGTGAGGCCGAAGCCATCCGCCATCATCTCGGTCTCTCCACGGCCTGGTTCCGGCGCCGCTACCTCGCGCGGACCGGTGAGGAGGAAACGGTTCTGGCCTGGGGTGCCGAGCCGGGGCGCTGCGTGTTTCTCGGCGCCGACGGGCGCTGCCGCATCTACCCGGTCCGCCCCCTGCAGTGCCGGACCTATCCCTTCTGGCCCGAAGTGGTGGCCACCCGCAAGGCCTGGGAGCAGGAGGCGCGGCGCTGCGAGGGCATCGGGCGCGGGGCGCCGGTACCGCTCGCCCGCATCGAGGCCGAACTCGAGCGTCAGCGCTGAAACGCCCCTGGCAGCCTCAAGTCCGACAGGCTGCTAGTAATCCCTTTCCGCCAGGCCGTCCTGGAACCCGCATCAGGTTATGATGTCAGGATAGGCATTCCGTTGAGGTGGCGAGCGGTCACGAACATGCGTCTGCAGATCATCCAGCTACTACAGCAGGCCGCCGAACCCGGCATCGAGGGTGATGTACCGCTGCGCGAGAGGCCCCCGGCCAGCGCCCCGCTGGTCCAGGCCGCGGTGCTCGTGCCGCTGGTGGATCATCCCGCCGGAATGACCGTGCTGCTCACCCAGCGCACCCGGCATCTGCGCGATCATGCCGGACAGGTGAGTTTTCCCGGCGGGCGGGTGGAGGCCCACGATGCCGACCCCGTGGCGACGGCACTGCGCGAAACCTGGGAGGAAGTGGGGCTCGCCCCGACCCAGGTGGAAGTGGTGGGTGAGCTCGAACCCTATGCCACCATCACCGGCTTCCTCGTCCATCCCGTGGTGGGCATCGTCACCCCCGGCTTCATACCGGCACCGGATCCCTTCGAAGTGGAGGCGGTCTTCGAGGTGCCGCTCCACCATGTCCTGAAACCCGGCAACTACCGCAGGGAACAGCGTCGCCACCGTGGCGAGCTGCGCGAGTACTTCGTACTCGACTACCCCGACTTTCACATCTGGGGCGCCACCGCCGCCATCCTCGTCAACCTGCGCCGCCGCCTGGCGGGGGCATGAAGAGCATGCTTACCGCAGATTGACGTTGATTCGCGCTGATTGTTTGCAAGACGGCGATCAGTGTGTTGCCGGGATGGGGGGTTCGAAAGGAAGCGCACATCCGGGGGCGGCAGATCCCCGACGGTGCCGACGCCACCCAGGGACCGGGTTCACTGCATTTGCGGTTCGCGACAGGTCGACCTCATACGACGCTCCACGCCAGGCGTAACGACAAAGGTTCGTCCAGTGGCGGAGAATCAACGTCAATTCACGCCAATCTGCGGTTCAAGAGATTCAGATGATGTTTTTATAGGGCGCGGAGGCGTTCATCTCGACCATGTAGGCCTCGACGTAGGCCTGTTCCTGGCGGGTGTGGCGCTCGATGGCGGCGCGGAAGGCGGGATCGCGGATCCAGTGGGCGGACCAGGTCGCGGTGGGGACGAAGCCGCGGCTGACCTTGTACTCGCCCTGGGCGCCCGGTTCGAAACTCCGCAGCCCCGCGCGGATGCAGTACTCGATGCCCTGGTAGTAGCAGACCTCGAAGTGGAGGCTGTGGTAGTCGCCGGTGGTGCCCCAGTGGCGGCCGTAGAGGGTATCGCCGCTCATGAAGTTGAGCGCGCCGGCGACGGTGCGTCCCTCGTGCCGGGCGAAAACCAGCAGGGCCTGCTCGCCCATCCGCTCGGCCACCTCGAGGAAGAAACCGAGGTTGAGGGTCGGAACGCCGTACTTGTCGTCGAAGGTGCGGCGGTAGAAGGCGTCCATCTGCGCCCACTGGGACTCGTCGGCCCGGTCGCCGCGCACCACCTCGATCTCCACCCGCTGATCCCGGACCCGCCGCCGTTCCCGGTTCACCTTCTTGCGCTTGGCCGCGCTGAAGGTGTCGAGGAAATCCTCGAAGTCGCGGTAGCCGGGATTGTTCCAGTGGAACTGGCAGCCGAGCCGCGGGATGAGTCCCGCGCCGGTGAACAGCGCCATCGCCTCGGGGCGGGGGAAGAGCCAGTGCGCACCGGAGATCCCGTGCCGTTCGCAGGCTTCGATGATTCCGTGCACCAGGGCCTCGGCCACGGAACGATCGGCGCCTGCGGCCAGCAGCAGCCGGGGCCCGGTGGCGGGGGTGTAGGGCACGGCGTTCACCAGCTTGGGGTAGTAGTCCAGGCCGTGGCGCCGGTAGGCGTCGGCCCAGGCATGGTCGAACACCAGTTCGCCATAGGAGTTGGACTTCAGGTAGAAGGGTGCGGCGGCCAGTGCCTCGCCGTCGCGGTAGAGCACCGCGTGATGGGGGCGCCAGCCGAACTCCGGGCCGGCGCAGCCGTGTCGCTCCAGCGCCGCGAGAAACTCGTGGCGGGTGAAGGGGTGGTCGATCCCGGCCAGGGCGTTCCAGGTCGTGGCGGGGATCTCCTCCAGGCTGTCGAGAAAGCGCAGCTCCATGACCTAGTGTACTACTCCACTCTTGGAGGCACATTCAGCGAGTCGCCGGCCGGTCAGATGCAAGGCGCGCTTGCGCAGGAATGGCAGGCCCCCTTTCAAGCAAGCGCAACGCCGCAAATGGCCGGCCGGCGGCTCGCCCGCAGGGAGCCCCCCGAAAGCACCATGACGGCGTTGCAGCGCTTG
>NPIE01000516.1_pt1 | contig 22805 bp, 21 predicted proteins | sample 8637661 | NCBI WGS metagenome assembly NPIE01 (sample SAMN07420842, study PRJNA396082) | bioreactor metagenome | isolation source: sample BA12 brine-fed electro-methanogenic bioreactor BA | place: Japan: Kochi | collected 2016-12-09
CCGCCTCATTCAACGCACTCCAGGAGGTGCCCTGGAGCGATCGAGCCATGACGCACACACTGTGACTGGGCGTAAACGGCCCGGTATATTGAATGGCTTTGGCGGAAACCGCCCCCCCGGTCGACCCGGCGGTGCTCTGCAGGCCCGCCAGCGTGGCGGAGAAGAGGAAATCCGAACTGGTGGTCGAGATGTTCAGCGCCTGGACCGCCAGAACGTTTCGACCCGGGCGAAGCTCGTCGAGGTGGTCCGTGACATCGATCTCTTCGGATTCGACGGCGTTGAGGTCGGAATTCTGGGCGGCCGCCGCCGAGGTCCAAATCGGATCGCCGTCGAAGTTGCGGCGGGCGATCTCGACACCGTTGAGGTAGGCGATGAATCCATCGTCGTAGCGCACGCCCAGCGTCAAGGCGGGCAGCTCCGCGAGCGATTGCGCCGTGACCTCGAACGGGGTCCGAATGTAGCAACTCGTGTTGCGACCATACATCTGGTCCGTAACGTCGATGTCGAAAAACGGCTCGTAGCCCGTGCTGCGCTCGTAGCCCACCCCGCCGGAGCCGCTGATCCAACTCGAGTCGTCGAATGCGGCGCTGCTGCGCCACGCGGGATCGACGGGAACCAGGGGGATCAGGACCCGCTTGGCGGCATCCTCGGCCACCAGGAACGAATCGTCGCCACTGGACGCCCCCCGCGCTGGGACGCGAGGGTCGCTGCCGTCGAGCGTGTACCAGATGGTGCCGTCGGCATCGCGCATCGAAAGCTGCGTGCCGGAGCCCATGGCGCCGCCATGCTGGTACTGACCGTCGACATAGAACACAGGAGCATCGACATTGGGGTACAGACCGGCACTGCGAAACTGCTGGAGCACGATCTCGGTCCGCTGTGGCAGATAGTAATTGAGGATCCAGCCCCGGCCGGCACGGCCATCGTTGTAGCGCTCGTCCCTGTCGTACCAGTCTTCGAGCGTCAGAGGCGTGCTGTGGTGCTCGTCGCCCCATCGAGCGGATTCGCCGATGATGGCGAGTTCCACTTCGCTGGAGAGCCTTTCATATCTGGGGATCAGCGACTCGGGAGTGAGCACGCCCCCGTTGAACAGGAACCGGTGGATGCGATCGGCGAAGAGCAGGCGATATTCCGGATTATCGTCGAGATAGCGATGAGGCTCGCCGGCCGACGAAAAGTTGTTCTGCAAGGCGTTCTTGTTCAGCGGGGAGCGGCCCAGATTGTTGCCGATCGTGTTTTCGTAATCCCAGCAGTAGAACTTGAAACCGGTGCTTTCGGGCGAACGATCGCGTCCCGCCCACCAGTTCTTCCACGGCCAGTCCCAGTTGCCGCCCCAGACGTTGACGATGAGATAATCGATATAGTTCGTGACATCCAGCAGGACAGGCGTCTCCGGATCGCGTCGCCCGTCGGAAGCATTGCCCTGGAGCCGCTGGTAGGCCTCCTGCGATGTAGCGGCGCTGCGGGCGAGACTGACCATCTGGTTCCAGGCGTTGCGGTCGCCATCGGTGACTTCGTCGACGTGGACCGCGTCCCACTCGTCCTCGTCGCCGCCGTAGTAGGTGGCGGAGAAGGAGGCATCCGGACGCTCCACCGGATTGTAGAGTCCCCAGTAGAGCCCGTTGACGTAGAGGTGGACGAACATGCCATGCGGCGAGACGTTTCCGGTCGCTCTCTGCAATTCGCGTCCGAACTCGTCGCGCGTGTACTGTTCGGTGTAGCGGGCGTCGCCCCAGGCGTATCCATCGTTGGCGCCGGCGCGGAGCGTGATCGTGTTGAACTCCTCCGCTGCCTCCTCGCCAAACAGCGGATAGCGCAGCTTCGACGCGCCGTAGATACTCTTGAACAGGAGGCGGAACGATTTCTTCTTCGTGAGTCCCCAACTGCGAAACGCCCCGCCCTGAATGCGCACGCCGCAATCGACCTGGAAGCCGTCGCGACCGTCGGGATAAATCCATTCGGCCGAAGCCGGACGTTCCCAGCCCTCGCCTCGCGAGGTCGGATTTGCGTAGATGCCCCGCTGCCGATCGAACATGTCGTCGTTCGTCGTCACCAGGGACATCGTGGGAATCGACAGCAGAGACTCGTATATCCGGTCCTCGTAGCGTGGGTCGTTCACGATGGCGGGGTCCACCTCGTAGTCGGCCGAGGTCCCGCCCCAGGTGGTGGGAAACCCCGATGGCATTCGCGATTGAGCGATCACCTCGCTGAGATAGATGTACGTGTGCGTAGCGGTCGGGCTCGGCTTCCATCCGTCCTTGACGGCATAGGCCCGGATGCAGGTCGTGCCGAGCACGAAGATCGGACCGCGGTAGACCGTCCCTACCGGCCCTCGCCCCTCGTCGTCAGAGGGTTCGCGCCCATCCAGCGCATAGTAGATGGTCACCCCGGGCGTCTCGCACGTGATCGTCAGTTCGAAGGGGGCGTCGTAGAAACCCCGTTCATGACTGAACTGGAGGTCGCGGACAAAGCCGGTGTACACGGCAACGTTGGTCGCGCCGGCGGTGGGAAACCCGAGGGGCCGCCAGGAATCGGCGCCGTCGGGGAAACGTCCATAGGAGACGTCGGGAGACTGCTCAACATATTCGATACGATCGATCCGCGTCGCGCCGTCCGCAGCGTACAGGCACACCTGGTCGCCGCCGGCGTTGAGGCGAAAACCGGCGTGCAGGCCCGCAGCGTCGGTATCTCCATCGGCCCAGATCACGAGGAAACCGCGCGGCGCGATCCGCGTGCCGCTCGGGTTGTTCGTCGGGATCCGCCACTGAGTCGGATTGTCCGGATCGTCGGTCAGGTACATCCCGCCGACATCGAGGGTGCTGTCCGTGGGGTTGTAGAGTTCGATCCAGTCGTCGTAGTGCCCCTGGGGGTCTTTGACACTCTCATGGTTCGACGCCAGCAGCTCGTTGAGGACCACCGAAGGGCCGTCCGCAGCCAAGCATCTCGCCTCCGTACCGCCCAATGCATAGAGCGTCAGCACGACAACACCAAGGGTCCTGGTCGATATGCCCACCTTCATCCTCCTTTTCGAACGGATGCGTCGAAAATCGCCTTTCCCCACCGACAAAGCTGTCCGGGATACGCCCGGGGCCAACGAGTTGATTGTATCATAATCATGCCCGGCGCGTCAAATCCCGGCGTCTCCACGGGACTTGACGCCGATCGATGAGGTTGGTCGCCGTTCAAGGCGCCGATGGCGGGGTGGGATCGTCGCAGCATCGGAATCGGGGCCCTGGAATTCGAGCCAACCTCGAAGGGCCTCTGCGGTCTTGGGGCCGATGCCCTTGATCCGTTGGAGATCGTCGCACGATCGAAAGACGGGAGCGTCACCGACGGTCTGGCGGACGGCCTCACGATACGCCGCGATGGCCCGGGCCCGCGTCGGTCCGATCCCGGGCAGACGAACCAAACTGCCTACCGGAGCGGTATTGGGATTGATCCGTTCGGAGGCAGGGATGGGCCCAGCGTCGTCGGCGTCGAAGACTCGAAGGGCATATCCGCATGCCGTTGCCGCGGCCAGGCACGCGCAGACCGTCAGTCCAACGGATTGAAGAAACCGCCTGCGCTGTCCCTCGCTCGCGTTCGAAGTGCCCGGCGTCATGGGTCTGCGCCTCGCTTGGCGCTGCTGCCTTCGCTACCGCTTGAACATCGAGACGTGAAGCCGTCTCAGCGTCGCAAACGCCTCCTTCGGCTCCAATTGCTCCGTCAACAAGCCGCTGTCGGCGATCACATCGTCGTTGCTGTCGGCGAGACTGCCGTAATTGACGGCCTCGACGAACGGCTTGCTCAACACGATCTTGTAGAACCGATCCAGCCATTGGGCCTGACGGGTCTGATCCCATTTCCGATGCCACAGGCCCGCCACATCGACGTTGAACGGCCCCTTGCCACTGGCGCTGGGGATCTGGACGTCGGTGACGTACAGCGGTTTGGCCACCGGGGCAAAGCAATCCAGGATCGACGAAATCTGCATCATGTCGCGCAGGTGCATGCCGGTTTCGTCCTTGCCGAAGCGCATTTGCAGGCCAAACGCGTCGAAGCTGGTGCCGCTCTGGACGACCATGTCCATGTACACGAATGGCGGGATGCTGCCTGGGGTGGTGGCGTAGTACTCCCCCCAGGGATAGCTGACCTCGATCACGCGGACGCCGCGACTGCCGGCGGCCCGGACCGCCATGTTGGCCGCCCGAGTCATCTCGAGGATCTGCTCGAAGTTGAAGTTGAACTGGTTGATGGCGTTGAGCCCGCTGATGACGTACCAGCGGTGGACGACGGCTGCGTAACGGGAAACCACCTTCGAGATGAATTGATAGGCGGTTTCACGCATCTTCTCAAAACCCATACCGGAGCGAAGAAGCCAGTCCGGCAGGCTCTCTTTCGAGAAGCGCAGCAACGGACCGGCGCTCAAGACCGCCTTCCGCCGGCTCAGCATCGTGATACAGGCGTCGAGATCGGAGAAGTCATAATGGCCTTGTCGCCCTTCGATCCGGGCCCAGTTGACCGGTACCGTGACCGAGGCGAACAGATCGGCCAGCCTGTCGACGTAGGCCGACCTGGTCATCAGGTTCGGATCGATCCGACAGCCCAGGCACCCCCGACTGAAGCCATGGCTCTTGCGGCGCTTGTCGAAAAGGGACTTGCCATGCCGGACCGCCAGCTTTTCGGAGTAGATCATCGCCTTGCGGAGCGATTCGTCGGCCAGTTCCGAGGCCTTTTCCGGGTCGCGGATATTCTGGATGGCGTCGATGAACAGGTCCTGGGACTGCTGCGCGACGCCCTCCATCCCCTCGATTTCGTCGAAAAACGACCAATCCTCGCGCCGGTTCGTGATCTGCATGAGCTTGGCGCGCACGACCTCGACGTTGAGGTTGTAGGGACGATCGCGTTCGGGCAAACAGGTGGTGGGCAGTAGAATCCGGCCGAAGCCCTTGATCGGCCAGAGCAGGGCCAGACCCGCCGTTTCCACGTTGGGCCGGACACATTCGATATACCCCTTCTTGAAACCGATCTTCGTGCGACGGACGCTGATCCCATCCGTGCCGAAGAGGTAAGCGCCGCACAATGTGAAAGAATCGACTGCTTTGCCGTCTTGGAATACCTGAAACTTCACTACATCGCCCCGATTGCACCCATTCTCGATCGCGCTGCGCCTCGCGTAACGTTCACGCGGCGAAACTTTTGCATTATAGCACGAGCCCGCCCTGTCGCAATCTCAAAAAAGACAAGCACTTGCCGAAAGCCCCTCCTTGCGCCGTGCGTATCCGACGCGGGTACCGCTCGTGGAGGTACCGCTCGCGGAGGCGCCGGTCTGCGAGGGTCAGTTGGCGGGCGCCTCGCTGGTGGCGTAAGCGCCGTAGCACTTGACTTGGGTGTCGCTGAGCAAACTCGAGGTTTCGATCAGGCGAGCCACCAGCGCGATCTGGCCAAACAGCGCTTCGGTCAGGTCCAGGTCGGTCGCGGTCCAGTGAGAGCCGGCCTGGGGCAAGACCAGGACGAGGTAACCGCAACGGGTCTGCGCTGTGGCCAGTTGAGCGGTGGCGACCATCGTCTCGCCCGCCGGTGCAACGGCCGGTTCGACGCCGTCATCGACCTGATTCCAAAGCTCCTCGAGCACGGTCTGGCCCGGGTGCACTCGATCGAATGCCTCCGGATCGCTGGCCCAACAATTGCCGCTGCGGTCCATGATGGCCAGGATCGGGCCATTCTCTCCCAGCGCGTCGAAGACGTGCCGGGCGAGCTGTTCGCTGAGGATGTAGCTGGCCGAAAACATCGCGTCATACATGTCCATGGTGCCGACTCCTTCAGATCCGTGGGACAGACCGTTTCAACGGGAAGGACTTCGGCCAAATCGAATGGCAACTTTGCGGATAGCCCCTCGGATACCTGCCGGCAGAGCCTCCGAGGCGGACGGCGGGTCCGGACGCGCTCGGCAGGAGGATTTATGGGACCGTCCGGTCCCCGTCAAATCGGGCGGGGGAAGGCGAGAGAGAGGCGACTGTCCAGGCTTACCCGGCGGCGGCAGGATCGGGGATGGGGCGATTCTTGTAGCGAATCATGTGGACGCCGTTGCCGCGCTCGTTGTATTCGAAAAGGTGCATATAGGCGTTCATCAGCAGCAGCCCGCGGCCTTCCGGGCGATAGAGGTTCTCCCCGACACGCGGGTCCGGGACACTCTGCGGGTTGAATCCCTCACCCTGATCCTCAATGCGGATCTCCACCTTCTCGGCGTCGACGGTGTAGTCGACGGTCACGGTCTTGTCGGGATCCATCTTGTTGCCGTGCTTGACGGCATTGAGAAAGGCTTCCTCCAGAGCCAGATGCACGGCAAAAACATCCTCCTTGCCGAAGCCTCTCTCTTCCATCGCCGACAGGATCTGGCGACAAGGGTCGCTCAAGGCCGACGGCTTGCTCTCCACAGTCATGGAACACTGGATCGGCGCCTCGGACGCCATAGCGTAATACCTTCCCGTGTACAGAAGTCAACAACCAAAGCAGACCCCGTCGATCTCCTCGGGACCGCGGCGGCGGGACTCTTCCTATCGCCGGTCGGAGAAACTCTGCATCGCGCTGTTCACATCCTCATGGATATCGAATACGTTCGTCAGGCGGGTGATCTTGAATACCTCGTAGATCCCCGGGTGAATGTTGCAGAGTCTCAGTTCGCCCCCCTGCTCGTGGACCCGCTTGCTGATGCGAATCAGCAGACCCAGGACCGCCGAGGACAGAAAACGGACGTGGCGGAAATCGAGGATCAGATGAAGGCTGCCGGCCTGCTCGATCACCGCTTCGATGGATTCACGCAGCGCGCGCACATCCGTGTCTTCGAGAATCTTCTCGTCGGTGAACGCCACCACGGTGGCACCCTCGAGGTACTCTACGCTGACGCGCGGTTGAATGGCCGCCATCGTTCGGGTCTCCCAAAAACAGACCAAGGATTTCGGGCATCCTACGGGACGCTGGGGACGGTGTCAAGGATTTTGGCGCGTGCCACGATTTTTGCGTTCGCCGCCCAGAAAGAGCTCGTCGCATCGCCAATGGACGAGACCGCATGGAGAAATTCGCATTTTTCTGACAAGAAATCTCTTGCTATTCGCAGTAAAGTCTAGATACTAATACCATATTGGCAGCGATCGCCGCAGCGTTTTCGATCGTCTGCCGACGCAACAGGCAGACAATCGTGGGGTCATTGAGACGTCTTGCATTACCGTCGTTCCTCTCCCGGCCGCTTTTGTTCTGTGCGCCGGCGCGAGAGATCGGCCCCCCGAATCGGGAGGATGCGGAGGCGATCGCCTGGCAGAGGATGAAAAGGATCACCGGTAGTTCCAGAAGGACAGAAGGAGAACGACATGAGAGTCAGCAGATCGACGGGATACGCTCTTTTGGCGGTGGGGTACATTGCCAAGCACCAGGGCAAGGGGGTGGTGTTGTCACAGAACGTTTCGAAGGAATACGACATTCCCCTGGAATACCTGCTCAAGATCCTGCAACAGCTCGTCCGTGCGAACGTGCTTCGGAGCAAGCGCGGGCCGCGGGGCGGTTTCTCCCTGGCCAAACCCACGAACAAGATCACCATGCTGGAAATCATCGAGGCGGTGGACGGTCCCCTGACCGGGGAGCTGAATCTGGCGGAGCAAGCGGGCAAGGACAAGTACGGCGTCAAGGCGGAGCAGGCGTACAACAAGGCCATCTCACAGGCGCGAAACGTCTTCCAGAAGGCCAAGCTTTCGACGCTGCTCGCGACGAAATAGCCGTCGGGGCGACCGCCCGGCCGAGGTGAAGCGGGTTCTCGCGCAACACGCTTTCGTTTGCTGAGACGCTGGAGGTGCGCGCACGATGCAGGTTCATGAATTCCAGGAATTGATCGCCCACAAGTACAAGGCGCGGGACATGGAACGCGGGGTCTCGCGCACGTTCCTCTGGTTCATCGAGGAGGTCGGGGAACTGGCGACGGCGCTGGCGGGTGACGACCGCGAGAATCGCGCCGAGGAGTTCGCCGATGTCTTCGCCTGGCTCTGCACGCTGGCGAACATTACCGAGATCGACCTGGAAGAGGCGTGCCGTAAGTACACCGAGGGCCGCGTCAAGGACGGCTTCAAGCCCAAGTGACCGATCCCGTCACCGGGCGTCCTCCGATTCGGGCATCCGCCCTCGCCAGGGCAATCCGGAGAGCCCAAACGCCAGGACGTGCGTCACGAGCAACCAGCCGACCCCGAGAATGATCACGCCCGAGATCGGATAGCCTGAATAGGGGGTCGACAGTTCGCGGATCAGACTGTGGATGATGGCGATGCCCAGCGCCACGGGCGTCACGAACCGAATGCAGTACATCCACAACTGCAACACCACGTAGTTGAACAACTTGTGACGGGTCCCGCTGAGGCCCAGGTTGTTGACGATATGCGCCTTGAGCCGGTCGGTCCGGTAGAGCCAGCCGACAACAAGCGCCTCGACGATGCCCACCGTGATCAGGCCGTACTGGTTGAGGAAATGATCCACGATGTCCAGCCAGAGCAGGCCCACGTTCGTGGTGAACAGCAGCGACCCGGCGAACCCCACCAGGCACATCCCGGTGATCACCTTCTTGCGGGACACCCGAAACTTGTCCAGGACGGCCGACGTGAAGGCCTCGACGATCGAAATGGACGAGGAAATCCCCGCAATGATCAACAGCAGGAAGAACAGGACGCCGAAGAGCCGGCCGTAGGGGAGCATGGAAATCGCCTTGGGGTAGGCTACAAAGGCCAGTCCGATGCCGTCGGTCACCACTTCATTGATCGGACGGCCCTGCTGGGTGGCCATGTATCCCAGGATACTGAAGACGCCGAAGCCGGCGCAGACCTCATAGCAACTGTTGGAGAATCCGACGATCAGACTGTTCTTGAAGATGTTGGCGTCGCGTGACAGGTACGAAGAATAGGCGATCATGATTCCGAAGCCCAGGGACAGGGAGAAGAAGATCTGTCCGTAGGCCGCAATCCACACTTTCAGGTCGGTGATCCGCTCGAAGTCGGGCGTCACGTAGTGGGCGACCCCCGTGCGGGCTCCGGGCAGGAACAGGGCCCAGAGGATGATGGTCAGCGTAATCGCGAACAGCAGCGGCATCATGACCTTGGCCGCCCGCTCGATCCCCTTCTGGACCCCGCGATAGGCGATGAACCAGTTGATCACCCAGAAGACGGAGACCGCCGCCGCGATCGGCCAGCGCAGGCGGGTGACGGTCCAGACGTTCGAGTCCTCGGGCATATTGAGGAACTCGTGGAAGAAGAAGGCGTTCGGGTCGTCGCCCCACGCCTGGGTCAGCGAGAAGATCATGTAGTTGCCGCACCAGCCGATGATGACGATGTAATAGAGCTGGATGCCGAACATGACGAACAGGACCGCCCACCAGCCCAACCACTCCCATTTGGCGTCGATGTACCGGAAGGCCTTCGGCGCCGACGCCTCCTTGTGGTGGCCCAGGGCGAATTCCAGCATCAGGATGGGGATTCCCGCCGTAAACAGCGCCACGAAATAGGGGATCAGGAACGCCCCGCCGCCATTCTCATAGGCGACGTAGGGAAACCGCCAGATGTTGCCCAATCCTACCGCCGAGCCGATCGCCGCCAGCAGGAAGCCCAGATTGGTGCCCCACTTGCTTCTCTCTTCCATGATATGGCCTGTCCCAAGTGTCGTCGGTCGTTACCTCTGCGCTGTCGTGTCACCGAGACGCAGAGTCACGGGGTCTACGCTTTGGAGCGGTCGGGCCGCACTCGAAGGGTCCCGGGGATTTCCAGCACCACCGCCTGGGCGGGTGTTGTCCATTCTCCCCACAGACCCCCGTCGCACGCGGCCCCTACCGGTCTTGCCGGGCCGGCAGCGACGTCTGCGTCTTGCGCTCCTGGGGTCGGATCTGCGCGTGTTCGATACCGAGCAGTTCCAGCGAATCCCGTTCGATCACGTTTCGGATGCTGCCGCGCGGAACGGTGGGCAGCTTGGTATCGGATAGGAGCATATTGAAGCCCAGGAGGGTCTCGATGCACTCGCCGGCGCTGCTCAGTGGGAAGCCGCTGCCGAACAACAGCTTGTCCATCACCCCCCGCTCGTGGGCGGCTACGACGATATTGTAGGTCTGCCAGACCTTGCTGGGCCGAATGGTCAGATCCGCGAAGACATGGTCGTGCTTGCCGACCATCGAGAGGGTCTGCTCCATGAAGGGCACCCCCATGTTCCCGATGATGATCTTCAGATCGGGAAAGCTGCGGGCCACCTCATCCAGGAGATAAGGCTGCGTATATTCGAGAATGGCGGCGGCTTTGAGGGAATGGCTGCCATTGTGGAAGAAGATGGGCATTTGGGCCTCGCGGACCGCCGCGTAGAATCGCATCGCCCGGCTGTGCGTCGGATGGAAGCCGGACATCGAGCAATAGAGGATGAATCCCTTGAGTCCGAGCGTCTCGGTCAGTTCGACCAGGCTCTTGTCATCGATTCGGTCCACCGTGGGGTCCACGACGCCGAAACCGACCATGCGATCGGGATGTCGCCCGACGTATTCGGCGAGCCGGCGGTTGGTCTCGTCGCGTGTCCCGTCCAGGGTGGCCAGGACCACGCAGGCGTCGACCGTCTCGGCCGCGGCCAGATGCTCCGAGGTCTCGGCCTCATCCAGGGATCGAATGTGTGTATGACAATCTACGATCATTCAGGCGTTCCTCGAAATCGCGGTTGTCACCCTGTCAACCGCCATAAAGGCGTCTCATGTTACGGCTTATGACACCCTGGCGTCAAGGGCAAATCCGGGACCGCGCGGCGGGCAGATGGAGCGCCGCCCTGCTCCGAGCAGGGTCTGAAGGGAAGCCGGATAGCTCTCTGGGGCCTGGGACCGGCAAAGGTAGCGAAGACGCAGTCCACCCGCCGCCTGCGCCTTCGCTTGGTCCACAGGCCGTACTCTGGGAGGGTATTTCTGTCCACATGGCGAAATCGCCCCCCCAAATGTGGAGGCGAAAATTGGAATTTCTCACTTTTTTTTCGCATCCCTCGACAGATGTGTCCCCCGTGCCGGACTCCTGGAGGTATCTTGACGGGCGGAGAACCCGACGGTACCATGTCGTCGGCAGAGACAGGCAATGGTGCAGATGGGCGTCCCGCCCCCCGGTCGGGGCACGAAACCGGGGCAGCGGGGGCCGGAGATTGAATATTGGCTCGACTTGGGCGTCTGTACCGATAGTGAGAATGGCCGGCCCGCGACCGCGGGTCCGTTCTTGGATATAGGCACGATTCCGGAGACGCACAGATGGATTGTCCCGCATGCGGCAACGCGATGATCACCCTGGAGTTGGCCGACGTCGAGATCGACCACTGCGTTGGCTGCGGTGGAATCTGGCTCGATGCCGGCGAACTGGAACTGCTCATGGACGACCGCGAAAAGGCCGCTGCCCTGCTCGCCTCCTTCCAGGAAGCCCCTTCTGCGACCGAACAAGCTCGCAAATGTCCCATCTGTGACAAGAAGATGGCCAAGATCGTGGTCGGAAGCGGTCAGCCCAGCCTGTTGATCGACAAGTGCCGACGGGGCGACGGCCTCTGGTTTGACCGGGGCGAGTTGAAGGACGTCCTGGAACGGGGCCGGCTCGATGAGGACAGCCGCATCCAACGACTCCTGGCGGACATGTTCGCCCACGACGAATCGAAGCAACCATAGGATCCCCTCATGAACAAATCGTTCCAAACCGCCCTGCTGCTGGCACTTGCGTTCACTGCGAACCTTGCGAACGCTGCGACGCCGCCTCCGCCCAGAAGCTACTCCATTCCCGTCATTGACCTGTCGGGTCAGACGCAACGGCAGACGGTGGTCGACCGGCAAGAGGATCAATATCTGGGCCACCCGACCACCGTTCTGCTGGAAGACCAGCGAACGATGCTGGCGGTCTATCCCAAGGGACACGGGCGCGGCGAAATCGTGCTCAAACGCAGCACCGACGCCGGCCTGACCTGGTCCGAGCGGCTGCCGACGCCCGCCAACTGGGCCACCTCCCAGGAGACACCCACCATCCATCGCATGATCGATCGACAGGGCCGCAAGAGGCTGGTCCTCTTTTCCGGCCTGTACCCGATCCGCATGGCCGTCTCCGAGGATGACGGGCAGAATTGGACACCGCTGAAACCGATCGGCGATTTCGGGGGGATCGTCGCGATGGCCTCGGTCGAACGGCTTACGAATGGCAATTACATGGCCCTGTTCCACGATGACGGCAGGTTCTTCCGCGAGGAAGGCGTCCGTGGGCCCTTTCGGGTGTACAAGACCCTCTCGAAGGATGGCGGGCTGACCTGGGGGGAGCCAACGGTGATCGCGGAGCATCCCGAGGCCCACCTGTGCGAACCTGGGTTGATCCGCTCGCCCGACGGGAGTCAGATCGCGGTGCTGCTGCGGGAAAACAGCCGGAGATTCAACTCGTTCGTCATGTTCAGCGACGACGAGGGGCAGAGCTGGAGCGAACCATGCGAACTACCGGCGGCTCTGACAGGCGACCGCCATGTCGGTAAGTACGCTCCCGATGGGCGCCTCTTCATCGCTTTCCGCGACACCACGCACGTCAGCGGCACCCAGGGTGACTGGGTCGGCTGGGTGGGCACCTATGCCGACATCGTCGCCGGTCGGGAGGGCCTGTACCGCGCGCGTCTGATGGACAACACCAAAGGCGCCGATTGCGCCTATCCCGGTCTGGAGGTCCTCCCCGACGGCACCTTCGTGACCACCACCTATGGGCATTGGACGCAGGGCGAGCCGCCGTACATCGTCAGCGTCCGTCTCAAGCTCTCCGAGTTGGATCGGCACGCCGCCGAACTCGGGACCACCATGACGGACCTCTACGTCAGCGGGACCGACGGCTACGACACATATCGCATTCCGTCGCTGCTGGTGACGCAGAAAGGCACGCTCCTGGCATTTTGCGAGGGGCGAAAGAGCGGTCGGGGCGACTCGGGCAACATCGACCTGCTCGTCAAACGCAGCGAGGATGGCGGCAGGACGTGGAGCCCGCAGCAGATGGTCTGGGATGACGGCGGCAATACCTGCGGCAATCCGTGCCCTGTCGTGGATCGCGGAACCGGCACCATCTGGCTGACCATGACCTGGAACCATGGGCAGGACAAGGAAAGTCAGATCAAGCAGAACACGTCGCGGGATACCCGCCGGGTGTTCGTCACGCACAGCACCGACGATGGACGGACTTGGGCCGAGCCAAGGGAGATCACGGAGACGACCAAACGACCCGAGTGGCGCTGGTACGCCACGGGTCCGGGCGTGGGCATCCAGTTGCAGCATGGCCCCTGGCAAGGACGCCTGCTGATCCCCTGCGACCACAGCCTGGTTACCGAGGACGATCCTACCGGGTACCATTCTCACGTGATCTTCAGCGACGACCATGGGCAGAGCTGGCAGCTCGGCGGCTCGATCCGCCCTGCCGTCAACGAATGCCAGGTGGTGGAGCGGTCCGACGGGACGCTCCTGATGAACATGCGCAATTACGACCGCTCGGCCACCACGCGGGCGATCGCGACGAGCTCGGATGGAGGAATGACCTGGTCCGAGGTCCGACACGATCCGGTCCTGGTGGAACCGATCTGCCAGGCCTCTCTGGTGCGGTACGATACCCATGGCCAAAGCGGGCGGGACGATCTGCTGTTTTCAAACCCGGCGCACGGTCAGAGCGGCATGCGCCGGGACATGACCGTTCGCCTGAGCCGCGACGGTGGCGCGACTTGGCCTGTCGAACGGCTGCTCTGGCATGGACCGGCCGCCTATTCGTGTCTGGCCGCCCTGCCAGAGGGCGACATCGCGTGTTTCTTCGAAGCCGGACAAGCCCATCCGTACGAGCGAATTGTCTTCGCGCGATTCGATCGCCGATGGCTGACCGGTCAACCGTCTCAACCTTGACAAGGCGTATTCACATGACCTCCATGTTTCGGCTGTAGCACGTTTTTGGAAAGGGTCCAGGGATGAGTAGTTACACGTTGATCCTCATTGGCGTCGCTGCTGTATTGATTGTCGTGGCACTGGTCATGAAGAAGAGATCGTCGTAAACCAGGCGGAGTCTTTCCGCAACAACGAAGGGAGAACACATGGCAGGAGCATTGATCGTACTGGTCATCTTCGTGGGTCTGCTGTTCGCGGTGGCACTGATCGTGATCGGCATCTACAACGCGCTCGTCCGCCTGCGCAACCAGGTGGACAACGCGTGGTCGCAGATCGACGTACAGCTCAAGCGTCGCCACGATCTGATCCCGAATCTGGTCGAGACCGCGAAGGGCTACATGAAGCACGAACGGGAGACGTTCGAGGCCATCACCCAGGCCCGCAGCCAGGCGATGGGCGCCCAGGGCGTGGCGGATACCGCCAAGGCCGAGGGCCGGCTGGCCGACGCGCTGAGCAAGTTCATGCTCGTGGTCGAGAACTACCCCGACCTCAAGGCCAATCAGAACTATATGGACCTGCAGCGGCAACTGGAAGGAACCGAGAACAGGATCAGCAATTCCAGGCGGCAGTTCAATGAGGCTACCAGGGATTACAACACCTATATCCGCCGGTTCTTCCCGCGTATGCTGGCATCCTGGTTCGGCTTTGAAAAGAAAGCATATTTTGAAGCTGAAGAAGGTGCTGAGGAAGCCCCTGATGTTGGAGATTATTTCGACGAATAAAAACGGCATAATATGAGCAAAGCACAAGATTTTTTCTCCCGCGAACAGCGCGAGGACATCAAACAGGCCATTATGAATGCCGAGCTGGATACCAGCGGAGAGATTCGTGTCCATATCGACACCAAATGCAAGGGCGATGTTATAAAGCAGGCAAGCAAGGTATTCAGGAAACTGAAAATGCATGAAACGGAGCTCAGGAACGGCGTATTGTTTTACCTGGCGGTGAAAAACAGGAAGTTTGCCGTGATCGGCGATGAAGGCATCAATAAGGTGGTTCCCAACGATTTCTGGGAGACCCTCAAGCTTGATCTGCTGGATGCCTTCAGGGAAGAAAAGTTCACCGAAGGGCTTATCGACGGGATCGGCCGGACCGGAAACTACCTGAAAAAACATTTTCCTTACCAGACGGACGATGTGAATGAATTATCGGATGAGATCTCCTTTGGTAAAAAATAGCATTATTATGAGAATCCTTAAAACCATCATACCACTCTTTTTCATCCTCTTAGGAATGAATCTCCTGCAGGGGCAGAATGTTCCGCCCAGGCCCAATCCTCCGCGACTGGTGGTGGATTATACCGGTACCCTTTCTGCTTCTGAGGTCAATGCATTGGAGAACAAACTGGTACGTTTCAATGATACAACCTCCAACCAGATCGTAGTGGTCATGACCAACGATCTTCTGGGAAATGATATTGAAGAATACGCAACCGGAATTGGCCATGCCTGGGGAGTGGGGCAACAGGAATTCGATAATGGAGTGGTGGTGCTTGTCAGGCCCAAGACGGCAAGCGCGCAGGGTTTAGCATGGATCTCGGTAGGATACGGACTCGAGGGTGCGATCACCGATATTACCGCCGGGCACATCGTCGACTACGAGATGATCCCCTTCTTTAAACAAAACAATTACTACGGGGGCCTGGATGCAGCTACCAATGTATTGATGGAACTGGCTGCCGGAGAATACACTTCCGATGAATACAATAAAGGCAAAGGCTCGAGTTGGTGGGTCTTCCTGCCCTTTTTCTTTTTTATTCTCATCTTCATCCTGATCAGCCGCGCTTCGAGACGTTCGCGCACCATTGGCAGCAAGTCGATGTCGCCCTGGACCGCCTTCTGGCTGGGCAGCATGATGGGCGGTGGCAGTAGTTGGGGCGGCTCCGGCGGAAGCAGCTGGGGTGGTGGCGGAGGCGGTTTCGGCGGTTTCGGCGGCGGTGGTTTCGGCGGCGGCGGTGCCGGCGGAAGCTGGTAAGCCCTCATCAGATACCCCGCACCTTATCCCTCCGCGCACTTATTTAGAACCCATTTAAATCACATCATAATCAGGTATTTCAATACCTGAATTGTTGCCTGTTTTCTTTTTTCTTTTATTTTTACCTTTGGTAATATCAACAATGAATTCATATTCATGAAGAAAAAGGAAAAGACTAGCAAAAGCAGCGGAAGGCGGGATTTTTTACGTTCCGGCCTGATGCTGGGCGCCGGGGCAGTTGCCGGTTCAGGACTTCTGGCCTCCTGCAGCAGCCCGGGCGAAGAAGAGGGCGATAAGGTAAAGGTGATGACCACCGACGGCCGGCTGGTGGAAGTGGACTCCAACCAGCTTACACCGGCAGAGGTCACTGAAGAAAATTACGACGAACTGCTCAGTATGAAGCAAAAGCGTGGCCGTGAAGGACTGGTCGGGCATCACTGGGTCATGGTGATCGACCTTAGCCGTTGCCAGAACGCCCGCAAGTGCATGGAAGCATGTCAGGGAGCCCATGAACTCCGCCCCGAACAGCATCACATCAATGTGTTGCAAATGCAGGATGCTGAAGGCACGGCCCCCTACTACATGCCAAAACCCTGCTACCATTGCGATAATCCCCCCTGTACAAAGGTTTGCCCGGTTAATGCCACATTCAAGCGCAAAGACGGGATCGTGCTCATCGACAATCACCGCTGCATTGGCTGCCGCTTCTGCATTGCCGGTTGCCCCTACTCAGCACGCATCTTTAACTGGTTTGAACCGGATCTGACCCAAGAGGAAAAAGAACGTGTTTACGATGTGGAACTGAACGTGCCCCAGAAAAGAGGAACGATCTCCAAATGCCTTTTCAGTGCCGACCGCCTGCGAAAAGGACAACTTCCCTATTGTGTATCGGCCTGCCCCAATGGAGTATATTATTTTGGCGACAAACTGGAAGATGCCGTCACCAATGGGACTACAGGAGAAACCGTTTCCTTCAGTAAATTGATCCGCGATGGGGCCGGCTATACCGTGCATGAAGAACTCGGCACCAAACCCCAGGTGTACTACCTGCCCCCGAAAAACAGGAGAATGCCCTATAAGAAAGAAGAGATATTCCTGAAAGAAGAATCTCATACAGAGGCTTCCCCTGAACAAGAATCGCATTCAACCCATTAAAAACCTTAAGCTATGTCAGCTGAAACAACCCATATACCCAAAACCGGCAGAAGCCTGAAGCAGGTGGTCAGCGAACTGCTGAACCCGGTAAGGGATGAAAAATTCAGGAACAAACTCTGGACCCGGCTGCTGGTGCTCATCATCGTTGTAGGACTGATGGCCTACATCTACCAGCTTTTTACCGGACTGGGCGTTACTGCCATGCGCGATTATTCCTCCTGGGGAATGTATATCGGGCATTTTGTGTTCCTGGTAGCCGTGAGCCTGGTGGGTTCCCTGGTGACTGCCATACTGAAACTCCTGAATATCGAGTGGGCCGCACCCATCACCCGTATTTCCGAGATCATTGCCGTAGCGGCCGTTGCCCTGGCAGCAATCACCATCGTAGTGGATATGGGGCGCCCCGACAGGGTGCTGAATGTTATCCTCCACGGACGTATCCAATCCCCTATTGTTTGGGATATTACGGTGGTAAATGTGTACCTCCTGATCAGCATCATCCTGCTCTACCTGCCCATGATCCCGGATATCGCCATTATGCGCGACACCCTTACCGACCGCCCCAAATGGCAACGCAAAATGTATAACATACTTTCCCTGAACTGGAAAGGCACCGCTGAACAATGGAAACTGCTGAAGCGCGCCATATGGACCATGTGTATTGTGATCATGCCGGTGGCTTTTGCCATTCATACCGTAACCTCCTGGCTCTTCGCCGTGAACAGCAGGGCCGGGTGGGACAGCACGATCTTCGGCCCCTACTTCGTTGCCGGTGCCTTTATGGTCGGTGCAGCAGCCGTGATCGCTGCCATGTATATTTTCGTAAAAGCACGCCCGGCCTATAAGAACTACATTACAAAAAAACAATTCGACATGATGGGTAAACTGCTGGTACTTACCGGCCTGGTTTACCTCTACTTCAATATAAACGAATACCTGGTTCCAGGCTATAAAATGCAGAAACTCGACGGACAGCACCTGCTCGACCTGTTTGTGGGTCATGAATCAGGACTTTTCTGGGCAACGCAGCTTTTCGGGATGATCATCCCCATCTTCCTGCTGATATTCAAACCCTTCAGAAAACCCCTGCCCATGTTCATTATTTCGCTGGCGGTGATCTTCTTTGCATGGACCAAGCGAATGCTGATCGTGATCCCTACCCAGTTCAACCCCACATTGCCCATACAGAATGTGCCGGAGAGCTGGACCCATTATATCCCGACCTATTACGAGATCGCCATCACTTCGATGACTATCGCCATCGTCTTGCTGATCATCACCTGGTTTGCAAAGTTCTTCCCCATCATCCCGGTCTGGGAAATGGCACAGGTAAACGGGCATAAGAACCCGCATGAAAAAGTAGAACTTGAAGAAATAGTAAAAGAAAAAAATGATCAAAAGTAAACGGATCATGAAAGAAATACACAGCAAAAAACTCCTTGTCCTGGTCTTTGTTTTCAGCAGCCTCCTGCTGCTGGCCACTACGCAGTTTCCCCCATGGGATGTGCCTGCTGAAGCCAGCGAAGTTGAAAATCCAGTAGAACCGGACAAGAAAAGCATTGAAGCCGGTAAAGCATTTTATACAATGCAGTGCCAGGCCTGCCATGGAGCCACCGGGCTCGGCGACGGGGCCATTCCCTCCGGTAACATGACCACCAAAGCCTTTACCGACCAAACCGACGGAGCCCTGTTCTATAAACTGCAGGAAGGCCGCGGACAAATGCCCAGCTTTCGGACCTCCGCCGACGAGGACCTCTGGAATGTGATCAATTATATCCGCACTTTCGCGGAACCCCGGGAGGAAGTTGAACGAAAAAATGCTGCCATTTTCATTGAATTCGGCGAGGAAGACACCAATAAAATGGTCACCGCCAGGGTATATGAGGTCCTTGAAAACGGGGAAGAAAGCCCGGCCAAAGAGATCAAAATCGGTTTTTACGTTAAACGCTACTTTGCCGATATGTTGGTTGGCGGAAATCGCAACTACACCGATGAAAACGGAACAGTGAGCATTGTTTTCCCGGAAGGGATCCCGGGCGAGGATAAAACCCTGACCGTGATCGCCCGCGTCGAAGATTTTGAATTCAACCCGGTTGAAGCCAGGCAGGAAGTGGCCTGGGGCATCGACAAAGAGACCTATTGGAACGATGAACGCCAGCTCTGGAAAAACAACGACTATGTTCCCATGTGGCTGCTGTTATCTTATTTCGGTGTCACCGGTGGAATTCTCCTGACGATCGGGTATGTCCTCATGCTGGTAATGAAGATCCGCAAGGCCGGATCACAGGCATAAACGGCTACCTCTTTCTGATCATCGATTGCAAAAAGACGCCTATTGCACCAGGTGATCAATGGAGAGTATAAGCAGTACCAACAGCAGGTAAACATTCATCAGGATAAAAGCCGGCTTCACCCTGAATGATTTCAGGGAGAATACAAGAAAGATCATTCCGGCGAAAAGCCCCCCCGACAATACGATCAGTATCGCTGAAGATAGCAGGTATTGCACCCCGCTGATAAAAGGCAGCATGATCCCGGCAATCACGGTGCCCGCGATCCAGACCAGGAATATCCTTTTCACCCCGGATTCAGGGTAAATGCTTGTTAACACGGGAAGGCCCGCGTCCTTATAATCCTTGCCGTACAGCATCAGCAGCAGAATAAAATGCGGAACCTGCCAGATATAAATGAAAAAGGCCAGGAAAAGAGCCGGCCTGGCCAGGACCTCGCCACCGGCAGCAGTCCAGCCGATCACCGGCGGGATAGCACCGATCACGGAGCCAATGATCACGGCAAAAACCGTCCGGTACTTGAGCGGTGTATACAGGCCATTGTACCAGGCAAATGACAGTAAGCCCAGGCCAAGGGGGATAGGCCCGGTAAAATAGTTTAAAACAAAAGATCCCGCCAGGAAAAACACCACTACTACGGCAAAGGCGGATATGGTTCCCAGGCGTTCTGAAGGCAGCGGCCGCTTGCGGGTCCTGCTCATCATGGCATCGGTAAAACGTTCCTGGTATTGATTGAGCGCCGAAGATGAAGAAGCCAGGAGAAATACCCCGAGTGATACCCACAAAGCAGTTGTATCAATATTTCCGGAATAAAGAATATATCCTGTCAGGGTGCTCAGGGTCACAGCGATGGTGATCCTGATCTTGGCCAGTTCCAGAACAGCAGCAAAGGTACTTCCCCTGCTACTCTTCTTCTCCTGCATCGGAAAGGGATTTAATATAAAGGATGATCTTTTCCACATCCTCATCGCTGATCTGGTCGGTATAATTGGGCATGATCCCCACCGGGTAACCCTTCACGATCTCGGCATTGGGATCATAAATGGCACGGCGCAGATACGGTTTATCCACAACGATGGTCTTTTCTTCCCCGCCTTCAATAACAAGCTTTTCCGCACCATATAGATTTTTAAATGTAGATCCGACCAGTTTGCTGCCATCGGTGGAGTGGCACCCGATACAGCCATTGGCCCGGGTAATATCGTACCACACGTCGACCTGGTTCATCATGCTGTCGGGTGGAAGTTCGTACCATTCATTGAATTCTTCCGGCGAAACCACCTCCAGCTTGGTGATCATATATGAATGCCGTAGTCCGCAATATTCAGCACATAAGATGTCGTAACTGCCTTCTTTCTGTGGTATAAACCACATATAGTTATTCCCTCCCGGCACAACATCTTCCTTGATGCGGAAAGCAGGGATATACAGGTTATGCAATACATCCTGGGAAACCAGGTCGAGTTTAACGGGTTTGTTATGGGGAAGAATCAAGCGGTCGCTTTTCCGGCCGTTATCATATTCAAAAGTCCAGCTCCACATGCGACCGACCACCGTGATCTCCATGGCATCGTCGGGCACCTGTTTCATAGGTACATAGCCGATGTACCCGTACCAGAACATGAGCAACACCAGGATAGTGGGGATGATGGTCCAGATAAACTCCAGCCAGTTATTCCCCCGGATATCGGCTGCTACCGGGTGGCGTTTTTTATTATAGCGAATGATGAAGTAGATCATGACTATGGTTATCAGGATCAGCAGGAATATCGAAATCCCCATGATCACCATAAAGGCGTTGTCCACTCCTTCAACAAAATTTGATGCGCCTGAATACATAATCCTTCCTCCTATCTGAATGAATAATCAAAAAATAAAATAGCCATAAAAGAAACAAATACCAAGGCCATAATGCCGACGAAGATTCTGAACATCCGGTTTTCGAATTTCAAGTGCATGAAAAAGTATCCAACCAGGTATGTTTTAATGCTGGCCACCAGCAGGGCGATCACAACAGTCAGGTCGTGAAAATTAAACTCGGCGATCTCTATGGTCACAAAGGTCATGATCAGGAGATCGATCCAGATCAGCACATTGCTTTTATAGGGTACTACGTGTGTATTATGCTCGCTCATAGCTCTTTATTTTATGAGATACAACAAAGGAAACAAGAAGATCCAGATCACATCCACCAGGTGCCAGTAGAGGCCACTGTTCTCCAGATAGGTGTAATTGTCCTGGTTGATCTTGCGCTGCACGATCTTTATGCCCATGATAGTCAGTAATATGAGGCCGACGATAACATGAAGGCCGTGGAGGCCGGTCATGAAATAATAAAGGTAAAAGAACTGGGCCTCCCCGTGAGGAAGCTCAAAAAAGTGTTCTGTACCCGGGAAAAGCCCGTGATCGATCTTGGCTCCCCATTCGAAATACTTATTGACCATGAAAGCAAGTGCCGCTGCAATCGTGATCCCCAGAAACAGCAGGGCATGCCCTCTTTTTCCTTGCTGAATGGCAGAAATGGCCAGGGCCACGGTCAGACTGCTGGTCAGCAAAACCACGGTATTCACAGCACCGAAAGTAAGATTAAGCTGTCCGGATGCCGCGTGAAAAGCTTCCGGGTGGAGGTAGCGGTACACGGCATACACCGCGAACAATCCCCCGAAAAGGATCACCTCGGTAAACAGGAAGAGCCACATCCCCATACGGGAACCTTCATCATCCCGGTGCAGCATATGGGCTCCATGATCTGTAGTAGTGTCCATATAATTATGCATTTATCGTTTGGCATGCAATATGGTATTCTTCTTTCCATATTCCATGTTCATTATTCTTTATTTGTTGTAGATGTAAGGTCCTTCCGTTACTTCAGGCTCTTCATCAAAATTGTACAGGCTGGGCGGTGATTCCGTCTGCCAGTCGAGGGTTTTGCCCCCCCAGGGATTTTTGGGGGCTTTCTCCCCATTTCGCCCTCCCCGGATCAGGTTCACGATCATCATGATCAGCCCAATGGCCAGGATGAAGGAGCCGATGGTGGAGATCAGGTTCATGGGTGTGAATTCAGGGAGATAATCATAATATCTCCGGGGCATGCCCTGCAAGCCTACGATGAACAGCGGAAAATAGAGCGTATTAAAACCAATGAAAAGCACCAGCAAAGCCTGATTAGCCCGTCGCTTATTGTACATCTTGCCCCATATCTTCGGGAACCAGTAATGGATGGCCCCGAAAAAGAGGAACCCGGTAGCCCCGAACATCACGTAGTGGAAGTGAGCAACCACAAAGTAAGTATCATGCACGTGCACGTCGGTGGCCAGGGCTCCCACTACAAGACCGGTCAAGCCTCCTATCATAAATTGGAAGATAAAAGCCAGCACATACCAGAAGGGTGGTTGCAAGTCGATGGCTCCCTTGTGCATGGTGGCCACCCAGTTGAACAC
>NPIE01004107.1_pt3 | contig 22787 bp, 23 predicted proteins | sample 8637661 | NCBI WGS metagenome assembly NPIE01 (sample SAMN07420842, study PRJNA396082) | bioreactor metagenome | isolation source: sample BA12 brine-fed electro-methanogenic bioreactor BA | place: Japan: Kochi | collected 2016-12-09
CTCCGAGGCCGGCAGACAGGCCATCCATGGCCTGACCGCCGACTGCGGACGTCCTGTCCGCAGCCCTACGGGCCTGATTCTTCGGCCCGCCGGGCCTTCGCGATGCAGCCTCCGGCGGAACCGACCAGCCCGGGGAAGCTTGATTTTTACATGAGCGGGGGACAGGTTTTAACCTGTCCCCCGTTGGTTGAGAGAGGAGCGATGGATATTTTTCTGCAGGCCCTGATTTCCTATATGGTTATTGTCGACCCGGTCGGTGTCGCCCTGGTCTTTCATGCCCTGGCCGGTGACCGATCCGGGACCTATCGCAGGACCATGGCCGTCCGGGCCGTGCTGATCTCCTGCGGATTGGTGATATTTTTCGGCTTTTTCGGCCAGTGGTTGCTGGGTAAACTCGGCATTTCTCTCGATTCCTTCAAGATAGCCGGCGGCCTGTTGCTCTTCTACACGTCTTTCAGCATGGTGGTCGGCGCCGAATCGGTAGAGCAGCGCGATGACACTGAGGTGCAGAGCGACATATCGGTGTTTCCGCTGTCCATCCCGCTGTTGGCCGGCCCCGGCTGTCTGACTCTGACGGTGTTGCTGTTCGCCGGGGACGTGGGCGGACTGAGTGATTATCTCTTTTTGCTGGCCGCGATCGCTGTTGTCTTCGGGCTGTCGTTGTTTTGTCTGTTGGCGGCCGGTTCGGTCTCACGGGTTCTGGGAGAAACGGGCAATAGTATCATGAAGCGGCTGCTCGGCGTGTTGCTTGCCGCGCTGTCGATTCAGTTCATCGCCGATGGGGTGCGGGGATTGCTCACTGCTGCGCTGTGATCTCTATCAGCGTGCCGGAGCCGGGCTGGCGGTAACGGATCAGGGCCGTGCAATCCGAGAGGTGCACCGCCTGGTTGGCGACCAGACGCAACTGCACGGTACCCGGTCCGGTGTCCTTCAGCAACCACCTGACACTTCCTTTCTTCCGCTCGATTTTAGCGGGCTTCGGCTGGCCGGCGGTAACCGCCACACCGCGCGGCAGGAACACCTCGACGATCAGGTTGTTCGGAGCCGGCCGGGACAGGGAAATCTCGACAATGACGCTATTGGGTTGATCCTGGAAGAGCCGGGCGGAGACACCGTCGGCATGTCCGGAGGTGGCCAGCAGAAAGAGCAGAGCCAGCAGGCAACAGCCGGCCGCCGCGGAGGGGTAACGTCTGGATGTCTTCATAAAAATGCCTGGTGGTTGTTGAGATAATGGCATCGGTCCTTTACTCCCGTACGGTAAAGCGCTGCTGCTGGGCCTGCCAGACATAGCCGTCGCCCAGCCAGATATCCTCTATTAGTTCCATATCGATGCCGATCGGTTGGTCGCTGCCGGCCAGGTCGTAAACCGCCAGGATTTCCTCGTCGTTGATGCGGTTATCCCGGTTGCTGTCCGCCCAGTGATGAACCCCGGAAGTGCTCTGCCGGTCACCATCGACGGTAATCTCCGCGGTGGCGTTGTCCGGGCCTTTGACAAAGCCGTCCAGGCGCAGGGTTCCCTGGTAGGAGAGTTCGCTGCGCAGCGTATAGGCAAAGGTCGTCATGCCGCGCACCTTGGTCAGCCATTTGATCGAGTTGTCTTTCTTGTCCTGTCCGGAAATAGGGGGCAGGGCGGTGACGACATGCAGGCCCGGAGGAATGGACTCCTTCAGGATGATGGAGCGGGGCTCGTCCGCCGGCGCATCGACCTTCAGGAAGACCGGAAACGGCTGCCCGGCAACGAAATGGGGCGGCGCGATGCGGCGGACGCTGATTTCAAGTGGCCGGTCCTGGCCCCGTCCCATGAAGAAGATCGCCAGGGCCGCGCCGGACAGGAGCAGGGCGGTGATGATCAGTGTTGTTTTGATTGTCCTGGTAAGCCTGGGCGCAGGTCCGGTTGCGGGGGGAGTCGTCACCTGCTCGGGTCCGTCGTCGGCCAACGAGGTGGCTGCCGGTTCGGGCGCCGCTTCGGGCGGCTCGGGGGGCGTCTTAGGCGAGTCCGGTTCGGGGGCTTCATCCCGGTCGAGGAGTTCTACAAGGTCCACCTCGAGGGCGGCCGCCAGTTTTAGAGCGTTTTCCTTCTTGATCGTCGGATAGCGTTTATTCTCCCAGCGGGAGACGGTATCGGTGGTTACGTCGACCGCGGTGGCGATGTAGAGTTGGGTGAGGCCCTTGCTCTCGCGGAGGGCGCGGACTCTCCCCCCGTCGATCTTGACCATTTCCGGGCCGCCTGGATAGCTTGTCTCGTTCACTGGTTGTCGCTGACCGTTTGATGTTTTTTCTTCATCATAGCAGATGTCGCACGGTTTGCCATCCGTGCCGGCGCGGTAAACCACCCGATGTCGCCTTCTTTTTGGTCGATGTTGGCCGATGTCGCCTGTTCCCGGATCGATCCAGCGGCTATGGTTTCGGAAAAGGGCGGACGTCGGGTCCGGCCGCGGATCGAAAGGAGAACGAGATGAAACGAATTATTGCAATTATGGCATTGGTGATGATGGTGGCCGGCGGTGCGACGGCGGTTTCGGCGGCGAGCGCCCGCTGCGTCGTGGTCAAGGCCGAAGACAAGGAACTGGTGCTCGAGTGCGAGCGCGGTACCGACGATTTTCAACCGGGCCAGGAGGTAAAGCTCAGGGTGGAGCGGGCCCGGGCGGCGATTGAGGGGTGCTGATTACCAGTCGAAGCGGAAACTGTTATCGAGCGGGTCGACCTTGGCCGGCCTGACCATGACGCGGTTGCCCGGTTCGGGCAGCGGTGTTCGGGTGGGGGGCAGATCGATGTCCATCAGGATATCGGTGAGCAGCAGGTTGACCCGCTTCGGCCCCGTTTCGATGACCAGCGCTTCCATGTAGGTGTCGATATGGTCTTCCAGGTATCTCAGGAGCCAGTAGCGATGACGCTGTTGTTTGACGCTGTTGGCGGCAGCCAGGGTTCGGGAGATCACCGAAGTGAAGTCCTTGCACATCTCTTCGGTAAAACAGACGCTGCGCCGGCGAATCAGGTGGTTGATCTGGTGCTGCATGACCAGATCGAGCAGACGTCTGATCGGCGACGTGACCGTAGTATAGAAACCGACGCCCAGGCCGCTGTGCGGTCTGGCTTCGGTGGTCAGCTCGCTGCGCGGCAGGTGCTTGCGTTGCAGCGTGTTGAGGAACAGGTCGTCGTCGTCGCCTTGCACGAATCGTTTGGTGATCCGGCCTTGCGAACGGAACAGACCGGGCGCCATGCGATCGGAGACGAAGCGGGCGGCCTCGGTGTTGGCCAGGATCATCATCTCTGAGATGATGGTGCGCGCCGGAGTGTCGGTCTTTCCCAGCGATACGTGTACCTTGCCCTGGTTGTCGATATAGATGTTGACGTCGGGAAAGGGAAGCAGCAGTGCTCCTGCGGCAAAACGACGCTGCCGCAATTTCTGGCGCAGCATGTTGAAGATGCGTAATTCCGGATCGGACTCGATCATCTGGTCGGCATTCTCGTACGTCAGCCGCCGGGCGACCCGGATAATGGAGGGTACGATCTGCACCTTGAGTACTTCCGCATCCGGCGAGAGCAGGATCAGGTGCGAAAAGGCCGCCCGCGTCTCGTCCTGGATCAGGCTGCAGACCCCCTGCGACAGGTGCCGCGGCAGCATCGGTACCTGCCCTTCCGGAAAGTAAAGGGAGGTGCCTCGGTTGAGGGCCTCCTGGAAGAGCGGATCGCCGGGCCGGACATAATGGGCGACATCGGAGATATGGACGCCGACCAGGTAATTGCCGTTTTGTTCTTGGATGCTGAGAGCATCGTCGAAATCCAGGGTGGTAGCGCCGTCGATGGTGAAGGTGGCCAGTTCGGTCAGATCGACGCGGGCCGGATCGTTGAACAATGAATCGCTGCCGTACTGGAGGATGGCCTCCGCCCGCTGCCGAACCTCGGTGCTGAAGGAGGTGGACAGATTGGCGCGGAGCAGGGGCAGGTTGATATTGCGCGTCCAGATGCCGGCCTTGACCAGCAGGTGGAACGGATCGTGCGGTTTGTTGAAGCCGGCCTCCTTGAGAATGGCCCGGGCCAAATCGGCCTGGTCGGCATCCGAGCCGTGCAGGTAATAGTTCTGCAACAGGGTGAGGATTTCGTCCTGCTGCTCGGTGAACGGTGCGGCCGCCTGCTCCAGCCGGTCGATGCGGCGCAGCAGCTCGGCACCGTCGAGGATGACGGTTTTTTTCCAGGCCTCTTTTTCCAGCTGATTGCGCAGCTGTTGCACTTTTTCCGGACTGTGGACCTGAATCTTGCCTTCCCGGTATTTGAAGAACAGCTTGTCCTTGAACACCGAACGGAGAAAGGCGGAGATCCGGTCGTCGTCGGCGACGCGGCCGAACATAAGCTCGGTCAGGAAACGCGGGTCGAAGGTGTCCGTGGCCTCCGTGCAGGCCAGTTCCCAGAGCATTTCCAGATCGATGTCCTGCATTAACAGGTGCCGTTTTTCGGTCGTATCCCGCAGCAGTCTGATCAACGATTCCCGGTCGGAGCCGGCCGGCGGTGACGTCTGTGAACAGTGAACGATACGCGACACCGGCAGGTTCAGTTCGCGGCCGTTCTGGTTGAGCAGGCGGACGCGTTTGGGTTGGCTTTCGGTGACATAGCCACAGATAAACCTGCCGTTGTCGAGATATTCGATGAGTTTGCCGGAACTGATATGTGTGAAAGACATGTACGCCTTGATTGTCTGTTGCCGGACGGCGGTGCGGCCGTTCGGAGGGCCTGTTGCCGGGATAATCGCATTGTCTGGGCTGAAACAGGGCCGATTTTTAGATTCGAACAGAGAAATATAGTGTATTTTTGCCATTTCTCCACGGTATAATCTCAGCAAACCGATAAATTCCACCTACACGGTATAAAATATGGATGCTTTCCTCACTGAAACGGTGAGTTCCGGGATGGTTGCCCTGGTCGGCCCCCCCAACGCCGGAAAATCGACCCTGCTCAACACCATGCTCGGTCAGAAGATTTCCATCGTCACGCCGAAGCCGCAGACCACCAGGAACCGCATTGTCGGGGTTCTCAACGGGCCGGACTACCAGATCGTTTTCCTCGATACGCCGGGGTTGCATCGGAGTTCCGGGCTCCTCAACCAGGAGATGGTAAAGATTGCGATGGACAGCCTGAAGGGGATGGATGCGGTGCTGTTCATGGTAGATGCATCCCGGCCGCTACCGAAGGCGGACAGGCCCGAGAAAGGCCATCAGTATCTCTATTATTTCAACGAGATTGACTGTCCGGCCCTGCTGCTGCTCAACAAGATCGATCTGATCGATCGCCGTCAGGTGCTGCCGCTGATCGATTCCTATGCCGCGCTCCATGCGTTCCGGGCGATTATGCCGGTTTCAGCGCTGCGCGGGGAGGGGGTGGTCGAGGTGATCGATCAATTGTTGACGGTGCTGCCCCGCGGCGTCCGTTATTTCCCGGAAGACAGCCTGACAGATGCCAGTGAGCGGTTCCTTGCCGCGGAGATCATCCGGGAAAAGGTATTTCTGCTGACCGGTCAGGAAATTCCCTATTCTTCGGCGGTGATGATCGAGTCCTTCAAAGAGGATGACGAACGGAACAGCGTCACCATCCATGCCACCATCTACCTGGAACGTCCTTCGCAGAAACCGATCGTCATCGGCAAAGGGGGAGCCAAGCTCAAACAGATCGGCATTGCCGCCCGGAAAGACATCGAAGAACTTATCGGCCGACACGTGATGCTCAAGCTGTGGATCAAAATCAAGAAACACTGGACCCGGGACGAGAGGTTCCTGAAAGAACTCGGATTTTGACGGCGGGTTGAAGACGGCGGACTAGAATTTCTCGACAATCTTGCGGTAATACTCTTCGTTATGATCGATCCTGGTCGGCCGGTCCCGGCAGCGGTCGATCTTCATCAGCAGTACGTTGAGTTTATTCATCTGTACCAGCCGTTGATGGGCGTCTTCGGTCTTGGCGATCAGATCCTCGAGGCGATGCGCTTCCTTGCGCATCTCCACTTCCGGTGGCAGGTAGCCGCTGTTTTTCAGGATCTTGTAAGCCATTTTCAGATCGGCGGGGACGAACGGCTCGGTATCCATGGGCAGCGGCCGTCCGTGCCAGCCTTCCGTCCGCAGGGTTCCCTCTTCGATGGCCTGGCTGATCCGCTGTTCGGCGATAAGGGCAATGGCGTTGTACATGGGTTGTCTTATTCCCTCGTTTGCTGCCGGTTGAAGGAGGCGTAGAGAATCAGGCTCTTCAAAATGTTGTACGCCTCGCGCAACTGGTTGTCGTTTTCCACCCGGCTCCGCATCTCGTCGGAAAATTCGGGAGTTTCGTCGGCCGGCTTGTCACTCTGGTTGAAAAAATGGTTTTCCAGATCCTCTTCGCGCACTGCCGATCCTGAAGATTCCCCGGTCTCATTCGTGCTGCCGTTTGCCAATTCGATGGCGATGTCTGGCAGGATGCCGGTGGCTTGAATGGAGCGGCCGCTGGGCGTGTAGTAACGGGCGGTGGTCATTCGCAGGCCGGCGCCGTCGGCCAGCGGAACGATGGTCTGCACCGATCCCTTGCCAAAGGTCTTGCTGCCGACGATGACCCCGCGCTTATGGTCCTGAACGGCGCCGGCGACGATTTCAGACGCACTGGCCGATCCTTCGTTGACGAGGACCACCAGCGGGTAGAATGATTCGGTACGTTCGTCGCGATGCGCTTCATAGGTGAGATCGAGTTCCTTATTCCGGCCCCGGGTATAGACGATCAGCCCTTCGGCGAGAAAGAGGTCGGCGACGTTGACGGCCTGATCGAGCAGCCCGCCGGGGTTGTTGCGCAGATCGAGGATCAGGCCGCGCAGGGGCTCGTCTTTTCTCAGCTCGGCGAGATGTTCGCGAACCTCCTTGGTGGTATTGCGCTGGAAATTGGTGATACGCAGGTAGCCGAGGCCCGGCTTGATGGCAAAGGAGCGGACCGACTGCAGTGGAATCGTATCCCTGCTCAGCGTAAAATCCTTCAGCTCCTGCCAGCCCTCGCGGAAAATGGAGATCGTCACTTCGCTGCCTTTCGGGCCGCGCAGCAGCTTGACCGCATCGAAGGGTGACTTGCCCTTGGTAAAATCGCCGTTGATTTTGATGATCTTGTCGTTGGCCTTGATGCCCGCCCTGGCGGCCGGTGTGTCCTCGATCGGGGCGATGACGGTGATGACACCGTCTTTAAGCGTGATCTCGATGCCGATACCGGTAAAGGCGCCGCTCGTCTCTTCCTGGAACTCCCGATAATGTTCCGGCTTCAGATAGGAGGAGTGGGGGTCGAGGGAGAGCAGCAAGCCGTCGATGGCCCCTTCGATAACCTCCTTGGTGTCTATCTCTTCGACGTAGTGTTCCTGCAGGATGCTCAGGATGGCGGCGAAGGTTTCCAGGTGTTGATAGGTATCCTGCTGCTGCTTTTCACTGATTTCGGCCACACCGATGGCCGGTGCCGGGACGGAGAGCAGCAGGGTCAGGAGGAGGAGACGGCAACAGGTGAACAAGCGACGTTGAAACATTATTTTCTGTGGGTTGTCGGCGCCGAGAAGCAGCGCGGCGGCCTAAGGTTTTTTCGATATTCGGGATGGGTCGAGCCAGTCTGACGGATCGAGGTTTTTCGAACCGTGCCTGATTTCGAAATAGAGTCCTTCATTTATCAAGGTTGCGGTCTCGCCCATGATGGCGATTTCCGTTCGTTCGTCGACCCGCTGCCCTTTTTCGACCAGGATCCTTTCGACCCGTGAGGTGATAGAATAATACTGATAACCGTGATTCACAATAACCGTGTTGCCATAACCGCGGAGATAGCCGGCAAACATGACTTCTCCTTCGTGAATGGCACGAACCATGGTGCCCGTTGGCGCCTCAATGGCGATGCCGTTGCTCAGCGAGGTGATGCCGAGTCGGTTGGTGCTGTGCTCTTTGAAGCGGGTGATAATCATGCCGTCGACCGGCGGCGGTAGCTTGCCCTTGTTGCGGAGAAAGCTCTGGTCGAGTAGGTCTTCTTTTTTCTCGAGAACTTGCAGTGAAGAGGAGAGGGACGCGCTGGCCTGCTGCATTTCCTCGATGGCCTGCTCGTGGAGTTTTTGCTGGGTCCTGATGCGGACCAGCAGGGCTTCCTTCTCCTGCCTGATATCGTCCAGTTTTTCTCGTTCCCTGGCGTTTTGGGCGATAAATTCCTGGAGCAGCCCCTCTTCGAGTTCCAAGGTCTCGATGGCAGCCTCCAACTCGGTGATGGTATGGCGGAAGGTGGCAATCACATCGCGGTCGTACTTGATCAGGGTCTGGAAGGAATCGTGGAAGCGCATCAACTCGGGCAGGGTCTGGGCGGAGAAGGTAACGTTGATGAAGCCGATGCTGCCCATCTTGTAGTAGGCCTGGATCCGTTTCATCAGGTGGTCCTGCACTGCCTGTTTCTCGCCGCGGGTTCGCTGCAGTTCCCGCTGCTTGACCACCAGCAGCTCGCGCTGCGCCTTCATTCTTGCTTCCAGCACATCGAGCTTTTCCAGTTGTTCGCCGAGGCGCAGGTCGATATTCTGTAACTCGGCAAGCAGGTCGCGTTCCTGCTGACGGGTCCGCGTGATCTGTTCCTGTTGTTTTTTGATTCCTTCCTGGAGGCGCCTGATGTTGATCCGGTAGGTCTTGATCCCTTTGGCTACCTCTTCTTTCTGTTGCTGACGTACTTCGGGGGATTCGGCGGCGCCGGCGCCGGCCGCCGGCAGGAGCACGGCGACAAGCAGGACAAGGCCTGCAGCGGCAAACAGTCTACGCGCGGTAACAACTAGACATCCCATGACCATGGTTCCGGCTCAGATGCGCAGGAATTTCTGCATCGAAAGATAACTGCCGACGGTGCACAACAAAACGGATATGAAAATGATGGTTGCGACGGTCGGGCCCTGAAAAAATGAGAACTCGAAAATGGTGAGGATGCCCGGACCGGAGAACCTGAGTTTGATCCAATGAAAGAGCGTATAGAGCGAGATGATTCCGACTGTTGAGCCGAGGATACCCTGCAGAACCCCCTCGATCAGAAACGGAGTCCGAATATAGTTGTTGGTGGCGCCGACCAGCCTGAGCAGTTCGAGTTCCGCCTGTCGGCCGAGGATAGTCAGGCGGATCGTATAGGAAACCATGAAGACCGTGGTCATGATCAGCAGGCCGCCGCTGAGTAGCACGACGATGGACAGGAGCCGGGTGAAATAGTAGAACCGCTCGATCCAGTCCTGGCCGTACTGGACCTTCAGGGTTCCGGGCAAACGGGTGAGATAATCGGAGAACAGTTTGACCTGGCTGAGGCTGCGCAGGTTCTTCAGCGGTACCACTTCGATGGAGGCCGGCAGAAAGTCACGCGGCATGTCGTCAAGCACATCGCGATCGTCGCCGAGCTGGTCGGCAAAGCGCTGATACGCTTCGGCCTTGGAAATAAAACGGATTTGTTCGACCTCGTCAAAGGCGAGAATCTTGCGCCGGAGCTGCTCCTGCATCTCCGGACCCGGCTCATCTTCCAGGTAGACGATGAGCCGCAGGTCGTCACCGAGCTTGTCGCCGACCCCGAGCATATTCATATAGACCAGATAGAAAAAGGCGAAGATCAATACCGACAGGCTGACGGTGAGCAGCGTCATGAACTGGGAAGGCCAGGTTTGCCTGAGGTTCCGGGCGACCTGGCGGAGCACGGCGAGCCAGAAACTCATTGCGGTAGTCCCTCTCGGATCAAGTGCAGTTTGCCGCTGCGCAACTCCATGATGCGATGCTGGGTGTCGCGGTAAATTGAATCGTCGTGGGTGGCGATTATCACCGTGGCCCCGGAGTGGTTGCACTTGGTCAGCAGGTCCATGACCCGCCTGGTCGTTGTCGCGTCCAGGTTGCCGGTCGGCTCGTCGACGAGGATCAAAGTCGGCGAGTTGGCTACCGCTCGGGCCAGGGCGACGCGCTGCTGTTCGCCGCGAGACAGCTCGCCGGTGATGGCATCGTGTTTATCGGCCAGGGCCAGCCGGTCGAGCAGATCTCTGACCCGCTTTTTGATATGTTGCGGCTTTTTATAAGAGACCTCCATCGAGATGGCGATATTCTCGGCTACGGTACGATCGGTCAGGAGTTTAAAGTCCTGGTAGGCAACGCCGATCTTCTGGCGCATTCTGGCCAGTGTCTTGCCGCGCAATTTCTGGATATCTCGACCGGCGATCTCGATCAGCCCGTTGGTCGGAGTTTCCATGTTGCACAGCAGCTTGAGAAAGGTGGTCTTGCCGGCGCCGCTCATGCCGATAAGAAAGAACATCTCCCCCTGGGCGATCGACACGGATACGTCGGAAAGCGCCCTGATATCGGGTTGATATATTTTGCTCACCTTGATCATTTCGATCATGGCGCCATTGCTTTCGCTCATGGATCACGCACGGGGAGAAGGGGCAGTTGTTCGTCGGGTCGAATTTCTTTAATAATCTTCTGCTATTTAATAGGGTTGGTGGCCGGTGTCAATTTTAAAGCGACGCAATGCCCGGAAACCGCAGCGGCTGTCGCCCGGTCGGCGGGGAGAGGCCGGGGGACAAGACTTTCTGCTTGCAACTTGCCCTGTTGGTGTTATTGTACTTGGTTTCGAATAAATTCGGCCACTATTCCAGTGGTTGTCGACCTGCCTGGCGGGTCTTCCGCGAGCGAGGAAAAAGGAGAGAATCATGGACTACAGGGCGACGCTGAATTTGCCCGAAACTTCATTCAAGATGAAGGCCAACCTGACCCAGAACGAACCGCTGATGTTGAAGCGCTGGGATGCGGAAAACCTCTATCAGCGGCTCCAGGAGCGAAGCGCCGGGCGGCCCCTCTTCGTCCTGCATGACGGCCCCCCTTATGCCAACGGCAATATCCATCTCGGCACCGCGTTCAACAAGATCCTCAAGGACATCATCCTGCGTTCCAAACGGATGGCCGGTTTCAATGCGCCATATATTCCCGGCTGGGATTGTCATGGTCTGCCGATCGAACATAACGTCGACAAGGAATTGGGCGACAAGAAAAAGACCATTCCGACCCTGTCCAAACGCCGCGCTTGCCGGAGTTACGCGGAAAAGTGGATCAAGACCCAGAAAAAAGAGTTCAAGCGCCTTGGAGTACTCGGTGACTGGGAGCGGCCGTATCTGACCATGAGTTACGATTACGAGGCCACCATCGCCCGTGAATTCAACAAATTTCTGCTCTCCGGGGCGGTGGTCAGGAGCAAGAAACCGGTCTACTGGTGCTCGACCTGTGTCACCGCGCTGGCCGAGGCCGAAGTCGAATATCACCAACACACATCACCGTCCATTTACGTAAAATTTGCCATCGATGCCGGCCTCGGCGATCTCGATGATAAGCTCGCCGGGACACCGACTTTTATCGTCATTTGGACCACGACGCCGTGGACTTTACCGGCCAACCTGGCCGTGGCCCTGCATCCCGACTTCGAATACGCCGCCGTCCGGGTCGGCGACGAACTGCTGGTTATGGCCAAGGAATTGGTGGCTCGGGTCATGGACGAGTGGGGCGTGAGCGACTGGACGATCGAGAGCACCTTTGCCGCCGGCCCACTGGAGAAACGGACCTGCCGCCACCCCTTCATGAATCGCGACTCGCTGCTGGTGCTGGGCGATTACGTGACGCTCGAGGCCGGTACCGGTTGTGTGCACACCGCTCCCGGACACGGCGCCGACGACTATCAGACCGGTCTGCGCTACGGACTGGATATCCTCTCGCCGCTTGACGATGACGGTTATTACACCGCCGAGGCCGGCGTTTACGAAGGCCTCCGAGTCCCCGAGGTGAATGACCGGATCAACGAAGATCTTTCTGAATCCGGACATTTACTCCACCAGGCAGCGATTACCCACAGCTACCCGCATTGCTGGCGCTGCAAGCAGCCGGTCATCTACCGGGCGACGCCGCAGTGGTTTATTTCCATGGAACATGACGACCTGCGTCGTAAATCCCTGGAACAGATCCGTCAGGTGGTTTGGACGCCGGGGTGGGGGATGCAGCGCATCTACTCGATGATCGAAAACCGGCCCGATTGGTGTTTGTCGCGGCAGCGCGCCTGGGGCGTGCCGATCACGGTGATCAGTTGCCGGGATTGCGGCGCGGTGATCAACGACGAGACGATAGCCGGCACGATCGACGAGTTATTTCTGCGGGAAGGTGCCGATGCTTGGTTCAGCCACGGTGTGGACGATTTTCTGCCGGCCGATAAAACGTGTCCGTCCTGCGGGTCCGTGGAATTTCGTCAGGAGACCGATATCCTCGATGTCTGGTTCGATTCCGGGGTCAGTCATGCCGCGGTCTGCGAGCGACGCGAGGAATTGACCTCGCCGGCCGATCTCTATCTGGAGGGTAGTGATCAGCATCGGGGCTGGTTTCACAGCGCTCTGCTGACGTCGGTCGGCACCAGGGGCCGGGCTCCGTATAAAGGGGTACTGACCCACGGCTACGTGGTCGATGGACAGGGCAAGAAAATGTCCAAATCGGTGGGCAACGTCGTGGCCCCGCAGGAGGTGATCGAGCAGTATGGTGCCGAGATCTTGCGCTTGTGGGTCGCCAGCGAAGACTATCGTGACGACGTCAAGGTGTCCGACGGTATCCTTCGCCAGGTAACCGAGTCGTATCGCAAGATCCGCAACACGATACGCTATATGCTCGGCAATCTTGCCGATTTTCAGCCGGATCGCCACGCGGTACCGCTGGAGCAGCTCGATGAGCTGGACCGTTGGGCCCTGGCCCGATTCGAGGAAGTCAAGGAGAAGATCGTCGCCGCCTACGAACGCTACGAGTTCCACGGTGTCTATCACGGGCTCAACTATTTCTGCGGCATGACCATGAGCGCTTTTTACCTCGATATCATCAAGGATCGCCTCTACGTCTCCGGTACCGACTCGCCATTGCGGCGCGGTGCCCAGACCGTGCTCCGGGAGATCACCGAGGGGCTGCTGCAGCTGATGGCGCCGATTCTCTGCTTCACTGCTGCCGAGGCCTGGGATGCGCTGCATGGCCGCGATCGGCAGGACGATCTGGCCGGCGGTATCTTCTTTACCGATTTTCCGGCGGCCAACCGGCGCAATCACCTGGACGAGGCGACCGAGCAGCGCTGGAAGCGGCTGGCCCGGATTCGCACGGATATTACCCGGGCGCTGGAAAAGGCGCGGGCCGGCAAGATTATCGGCCATTCGCTCGAGGCCGAAGTACTCGTGGCCGGTGAAGGAGAACTAGCCGCATTTCTTGCCGACCAATGGCAGACGCTGAAAGAGATCACCATCGTTTCCGGGCTACGGCTCGTCGATCTTCAGGATCTGGCCGGGCATGAAGCAGCGGCCGGCGAAGAGGTCGAGGGCCTGCGGGTGGCCGTCGGTCCGGCGCCGGGTGAAAAATGCGAGCGCTGCTGGATCAGATCGATCAGCGTCGGGACTTCCGCCGATCATCCGACCATCTGCGAGCGGTGCCTGACCGTGATCGACACGATGAACCTGCATGAGCAGTCATAGCGGTGCGGCTCTATTTTCTGATCTTTATCGTCATCCTCGCCGGTGACCAGCTGAGCAAGTTCATAATTGTCGCCAATCTGCCGCTCTATGATGTGCGTGAGGTGATTCCCGGCCTGTTCAATCTGGTCCACGTGACCAACAAGGGAGCGGCCTTTTCGCTGTTCGCCTCGATCGATTCGCCGTTGCGGCACTACTTTTTTGTCGGTGTCAACAGCCTGGCGGTAATCGGTTTGACGGTCGCCGCCTGGAAAATCGGCGGCGATTTGAAACGGCTCTACCGCATCTCGTTTGGCTTGATCGCTGCCGGGGCGCTCGGTAACCTGATCGATCGGTTGCGTCACGGAGCCGTTACCGATTTTCTTGATTTTTATCTCGGCAGTTATCACTGGCCGGCCTTTAACGTCGCGGATTCCGCGATCTGTGTCGGGGTCGGGGTGATGGTTCTGGCCAATATCCTCGACATCCGTAACGAGAAAAGGAGAAGAACATGAAGCTTGGAGTACTCTTTCCCGGCCAGGGCTCGCAATTTGTCGGTATGGGCCGGGAGTTCATCGACAGCCTGCCCGAGTGCGCGGCGATCATGACCGCCGCCGAGGCGGTCTGCGACTTTCCGCTGCGCCGCCTCTGTCTTGACGGGCCGCTGGAGGAGTTGACCCGGGCCGCGGTCCTGCAGCCGGCCATCACCGTCACCAACCTGATGTGCTTGCAGGCCCTGCAGCCGCGTTTGCCCCGTGAGCTGCCGATTTCCTGCTGCGCCGGCCACAGCCTCGGTGAGTTTTCGGCCCTCCGTGCGGCCGGGGTGATCTCGGTTGAAGATGCGGTCCGGCTCGTCGAGCGCCGCGGTTTTTTCATGGAGCGGGAAGGGCTGAAACATCCCGGCGGCATGCGCGCCGTCCTCGGCCTCTCCATCGACGTGGTCGAAGCGGCGGTGGCTGCGTATCAGGGCGAAGGGAGTGTTACGGTGGCCAACTACAACACCCCGCAACAGATCGTCGTCGCCGGTAGCGAGGATGGCCTGGACGTGGTTTGCGCAGCGCTGGCCGACAAGGGTGCCAAGGTGATCGCGCTCAACGTCAGCGTCGCCAATCACTCCCCGCTGGTGGCCGGAGCGGTGCCCGATTTTGCCGCATATCTCGAAACCGTTACCTTCAATCGTCCGCAGCTACCGGTGTTTTTCAATGTTACCGGCCAACCGGTCGATGACCCGGCGGCCATCAAGGAGATCATGGCCCGGCAGATCATCTCCCGGGTGCGCTGGTGCGAGAGTATCATGGCCATGATCGACGACGGTGTCGACACCTTTATCGAAGTCGGGCCGAAAAACGTCCTCAAGGGGATGATGCGCAAGATCGTTCCGAAGGGGCAGCGGGTTACCGCACTGCAATTCGACAGTCCGGACGGCCTGGACGAATGTTTGCAAAAACTTGACATCAATGGCTGACAAGGATACCCGGAACGGACCTGGACCGTTGAGCGATCGGCACCTGCGGGAGGTAGTAGAGCCGATTATCGGTGGCGCGCGGTTGTCCCTGGAAGAAGCCCTGGAGCTGGCCGACAAGAACGCTCCGGAAGAGCTGTGGGCGGCTGCCGACGAGCTGCGTCGCCGGGTCCATGGCGATCGCTTCGATTATTGTTCGATCATCAACGCCCGGTCCGGCAAGTGCTCGGAAAACTGCCGGTTCTGCGCCCAGTCGTCGCGCTATCAAACGGCCATCGAGACGTATGACCGGGTGGACTATCAGGAGGTGCGGCGGCAGGCCCTGGAGAACGAGAGCCACGGGGTGGAGCGATTTTCCCTGGTCACCGCCGGCCGCGAGGTGGCGGCCGGCGATCTCGACGTCTTCGCCACCATGTACGAGCGGCTCGGAGAGGAAACCCGGCTCTCCCTCTGCGCCTCGATGGGCTTTCTCACCCCGGAAAAGGCCCGGCGGCTTGTCGACGCAGGGGTCAGGCGGTATCATTGTAATCTGGAGACCTGTCGCAGTTTCTTTGCTGAAGTGTGTACGACGCATAGCTGGCAGGAGAAGGTCGAAACCATCGAGATCGCCCGGCAGGCCGGCATGGATATCTGTTCCGGCGGCATTATCGGCCTCGGAGAGAGTTTTCGGCAGCGGTTGGAATTGGCGGTCGAGCTGCGGGATCTCGGCGTACTGTCGATCCCGATCAACATCCTCACCCCGATTCCCGGTACGCCGCTGGCCGAGCGGCCGGAATTGACGCTTGAGGACGTGCTTACCGCCATCGCCCTGTTCCGGCTGATCAATCCCGGTGCGGTGATCAGGCTGGCCGGTGGGCGAGCCCGGTTCGGCGCCGCGCAATATCGGTTTTTCCTGGCCGGCGCCAACGGGGCCATTGTCGGCAACTATCTGACCACCGCCGGCAACAGCATTGCCGAGGATATCGGTATGATCGAGTCCCTCGGCTACCGGCCGGTGGCCTGCAACAAGGAGTAAGCAGTGGAATCGAAATCGGAAATCCGCAGCCTGCTGGATTTTGACCGGGACCATCTCTGGCATCCCTACACGTCGATCAGCGAGCCACTGCCGGTCCTGCCAGTGGCCTCGGCCAGTGGTGTCCGGCTGCGCCTGATGGACGGCCGCGAATTGATCGACGGTATGGCATCCTGGTGGTCGGTGATTCACGGTTACGGCCATCCTCGACTGGTGGCGGCCCTGCAGGAGCAGGCGGCGTCCCTGAGCCACGTGATGTTTGGCGGTCTGACCCACCGGCCGGCCGTCGAGCTGGGCCGGCGGCTGGTGGCCCTCGCCCCGGACGGGCTGGAGAGGGTCTTCCTGTGCGATTCCGGATCGGTCGCCGTCGAGGTCGCGATGAAGATGGCGATGCAGTACCAGCACGCCCTCGGTCGGGCCGATAAGTGCCGCTTTGCCACGATCCGCTCCGGGTATCACGGTGATACCTTCCATGCGATGTCGGTCTGCGACCCGGTGACCGGCATGCACCACATCTTTGGCGGGGTGCTGCCGAAATACCATTTCGCGCCGCCGCCCCAGTGTGGCTTTCACGATGAATGGGACCCTGAAGATAGCGAGGCCCTGGAAGAGTTGATAGCGGGACACCGAGAAGAGCTGTGCGCTCTGATCCTCGAGCCGATCGTCCAGGGCGCCGGCGGTATGCGCTTTTATCATCCAAACTATCTGAAAGAGGCCCGCCGGATTTGCGATGAATACGACATGCTGCTGATCGCCGACGAGATCGCCACCGGTTTCGGCCGCAGCGGCGCGCTGTTCGCCTGCAACCATGCCGAGATCACCCCGGATATCATGTGCCTCGGCAAGGCCTTGACCGGTGGGTTCATGACGCTTGCCGCCGTGCTGGCCACCGATCGAGTCGGCCGGACCATCTCCGCGGCAGCGCCCGGCGTGTTCATGCACGGGCCGACCTTTATGGGCAATCCGCTGGCCTGCCGGGTGGCGGTCGAATCGATCGATCTGCTGCTCGCCTCCGACTGGCGGGAAAACGTCGCCCGCATCGAGCGTGGCCTGACCGAAGGACTGGCCACGTGCTTAGTCTTGCCGCAGGTTGCCGATGTTCGTGTGCTCGGGGCGATCGGGGTGGTCGAGTTACGGCGGCCGGTGGATGCGGTCGCCATCCAACGGCGCTTCGTCGCCAGGGGAGTCTGGGTGCGCCCGTTTGGCCGGCTTGTCTACCTGATGCCGCCCTATTGTATCGAAGATGACGACCTGCAGACGCTGTGCACCGCCGTAGCGGCTACTGTTTCCGAGGAGGGAGCTGAGCGGTGATATCGTATCGGCAGACGCTGGACCGGCTCGACGAAGCCGGGATGCTGCGCCGTCTTCGGCCCTACGGTCGCAGTGGCGGAGCGCTCATCGAAGATGGCGGCCGGGCCTTGCTCAACCTCAGTTCCAACGACTATCTCGGACTGGCCGGCGACAGCGCGCTGCTGACCGCATTCTACGAGACGATGGACATGGGTGGGCCTGCACTGTTCGAACACTTTGCCCTCGGCACTGCCTCATCGCGGCTGCTTACCGGCGATACCGCGGTGGCCCATCGACTTGAAGCTCATCTGGCCGAGCTCTACGGCCGCCCCGCGCTGCTGTTCAACTCCGGCTACCATGCCAATATCGGTATTTTGCCGGCCCTGCTCGGTAAAAACGATCTGATCGTCTCCGATAAACTCAATCACGCTTCCCTACACGATGGCCTGCGCGTCGGCCGCGCTGCCTGCAAGCGTTTTAATCACCGTGACTACGAGCACCTGCGCCGGCTCCTTGAACGTGATCGGCAACGGTACCAACGAGCGGTTATCGTCAGCGAGTCGATCTTCAGCATGGACGGCGACTGTGCCGATCTGACCCGGCTGGTGGCGCTCAAGCGCGAGTTCGACTGCCTGCTCTATATCGATGAGGCTCATGCTGTCGGTGTCCGCGGCGAGCTGGGGCTCGGTCTGGCCGAAGAAGAAGGGGTGTTGGCCGAGGTTGACCTGTTGGTCGGCACGTTCGGCAAGGCGTGCGGCTCGGTGGGCGCGTTTTTGATCTGCAGCGAGGATCTGCGCGACTACCTGATCAACCACAGCCGCTCGCTGATCTTTACCACCGCGTTGCCGCCGGTGGTGCTCTCCTGGAACCTGTTCGTCATGCAGCGCATTCCATCGATGATCGAGCAGCGGTGCCGGTTGAGAGTGCTGAGCGATCGTTTTCGGGCCGCGCTGCTGGAGCGGCGATTGCCGACCGCCGGCTCCACCAATATCGTACCGGTTATCATCGGCAGCGCCGAGCACACCGTGGCCGGTGCCGGCTATCTCCGGGAGCAGGGCTTTCTCGTATTGCCGGTGCGGCCACCGACCGTACCGCACGGGACCTCGCGGTTTCGCCTGTCGCTGACCGCTGAGTTGCACTGGCAGCAGATCGAGAGTCTGCCCGAATTGATCGCTGATTGGCTGGCCGGCAGCAGGACGTCATGATTGTCGATTGGTGTGCCCGCGGCGCAGGCCGCGATCTGATCGTCTTCTGCAACGGCTGGGGGATGGACCGGTGGCCGCTGAGCGGTTTGGCTGTGGAGCCGTTTGATGTGGTGGTCCTGTCCGATTATCATCTGCTTGACGGACTCGATCCGGTACGAGCGGAGTTGGTGCGTTATCGTTGCTGCTATCTGATCTGCTGGTCGATGGGGGTCTGGGCCGGCCAGCGTCTGTTTAGCCGGGACGAAGACCTGTTTACCCGGCGGATCGCGATCAACGGCACCCCGCAACCCGTCAATGATCGGTTCGGCATCCCGGTGGAGATCTTTGCGGCCACCCTTGCGGAGTTCTCGTCGTCGATCCTGGAACGATTCTATCGCCGGATGTGCAAAGAGCCCGGCGTCTTTCCCTTTTTTCATGAGCACCGGCCGCAGCGCAGTCTGGCAAGTCAACGCCGGGAACTGGCCGTACTGCAATCCATCGTGTCGGACGAGGCGGGGACGCCGACTTTCTATGATGCCGTGATCATCTCCCGTAACGACCTGATTATCCCGACCCGGAATCAGCAGGCCTTCTGGCAGGACCGGCGGGTTATTGAAATAGACGGTTGTCATTATCCGTTCTCCCGTTGGCAGCGGTGGTCCGATATCCTCGATCTGGTGGGCGGCGATGAGCGGTAGGGGAGGCGTCGTCAAGGAGCGGGTCGCCCGAGCTTTTCTGCGCGGCAGGCAGAGTTACGACCGCGAGGCGGTGATCCAGCGCGCCGTCAACGAGCGCTTGCTGTACCTGCTGGAACGGGGGCGGGGCAAAGTACGACGAGTTCTTGAGGTCGGCTGCTGCACCGGTATGCTCACCGAAGAGATCGTCCGCCGGCATACCCCGGACCTGCTGTTCGTCAACGACCTGGTGGAACAGTTCTTCGACACCGTCAGCGATCGGTTGTCCGAGGACGATCGGGCCCGGCTGCAGCCGTGGTTCGGTGATATAGAACGGTGCGATCTGCCCGGCGAGCTCGATCTGGTCGTCTCCAGTTCGACACTGCAATGGCTCGATGATCTCGATGCGTTTTTTGCCAGGATGGCCGGAGTGCTGGTGTCCGGGGGTCGGCTGGTCTTCTCCATGTTCGGCCGGGAGACGCTCGGCGAGGTTACCGAATTGACCGGCGTCGGCCTGAACTATCCGACGTTTCGGCAGGTGCGGGACGCGCTGGACCATCATTTTCGGATCGACCACGGCGAGGTACTCCGCCACCGGCTGTCGTTTTCAGAGCCTCGGGAGGTGCTGCGCCATATCCAGGCTACCGGGGTCGGCGGGGTTGGCGGCTATACCTGGACACCGCGCCGGCTGGAACATTTTTACCGGGAGTATCCCCGCCGTTTTGGTGATGAAAAGGGCGTCGGCCTGAGCTATGTGAGTTATCTTTTTGCTGCTGAGAAACGACCATGAACGAGAATCGGCCCACCGCAGGCGGCACGATCATTATGATCTCCGGCATCGATACCGGGATCGGCAAGACCGTTGCCACCGGCCTGCTGGCGCGCTGGCTGTATGACGGCGGCCGCCGCGTCATCACCATGAAAATGGTCCAGACCGGCTGCGCCAATCTCAGTGAGGATATCGTCCGGCACCGGGAGTTGACCGGTGTGCCGCTGCAGGAGGAAGATGCCGTCGGGCTGACCTGCCCGTACGTCTTTCCGGTACCCTGTTCACCGCATCTGGCGGCGCGTCTCGACGGCCGCCGGATCGAGCCGCGGGTCATCGTCGAACATGCTCGCCAATTGGCCGCGCAGTATGAGTATGTGCTCGTTGAAGGGGCAGGCGGTCTGTTCGTTCCCCTCAACGAAGCTGCGCTGCTGATCGACCTGCCCGCAGCGCAGCAGTGGCCGGTGGTACTCGTCACCAGCCCGCGGCTCGGTTCGATCAACCATACGCTGGCAGCGCTTGAGGCGCTCGAACATCGCACCATCAGACTGCAGGGGCTGGTCTACAACCTGGCCGACTCCCCGGACACCGATCCGCGCATTGTCGACGACTCTCGGCACCTCTTTGCCCGGCGACTGCAGGACATGAAGCGTGCCGGCCGGCTGTGCGACCTGCCGGCGGTAGCTTGCACCCCTTCTTATTGTGTTGATTTTTCGTCGCTTTTTGATTGAAGGGAACCCTGAAGAGAGCAAACGCTTGCACTACTGATTTTGTCAAGGAGCATGGAGCGATGGTAAAGATCTGTCTCAGCTGTATGTTCTTTCGCCTGGAAAACCGATATTCCGGATACTGCCGTGTCGATCGCGGCAGTATCGATCCCCGGGCCTACCCGATGAAACTGCATCAGGATCAGTGTGATCGCTGGCAGGATGCCGGCCAGCGCTATTTTATCCGCACCGGCTGGCTCAAGAAGCAGGCTCAGCCATAATGTCCCGGGGAAGGGTTAGGGAGAATACCTTCGGCTCGTGATGAAAGGTACCGCCCAGGTGCGTGATTAATGGCAGGAGCCTGGCGTCCGGAGCCGGCAGAGACCAGGATGCGTGCCGATCAGACGGACGTATCTCGACAACAATACGGGATGCTTGTTCCCTCCCTTCGATCAGCAGCTCGGCCTCTTCCTCCTCGGCGCTGTTGTATACCCGGCAAAACAGTTCGTAGAGTAGCGCTTCAAAGGCCATCGGTTTGGTCCGGCATTCGATAGTGGGCGGGCAGGTGTGGGTGACGGCGACTTGTTTCATTGCCGCCTGGCGCGAGGAAAGATCGACCACCAGGCCCAGAACTTCCTCTAGATTCACCCAGGCGATGGGTACGTCACCGCTATGGGCGAAGCGATTGAGATTCTTCATGATAACGTTTGATCGCTTGACCTGTCGCGCGATGGACGACGTCGCTCCCTTGATCCGCTCGCCTGCTACTCCCCCATCGTCACCGGCCATTGCGGCGAGGTCTTCAAGCAGCCCGGCATTCTCGTTAATGATTGACAAGGTGTTCTTGATTTCGTGGGAAATCGATGCGGCGATACGGGCAAACGTGTCGATGCAGATCTGAGAAATGGTCGCGTCTTGTTGTTCCATGGGGTTTCGTCTCTTCAGGGGTGGTCAGAAGTGGATATGTGGCCGCTCCGATGTCGAACCATCCGGCCGGCCGAGATATCTTGCCGACGGCAAACACGATATTCTCTTAAACTCCAAGGGCGTCTTCCATCTTCTTTACAAGACGGTTGAGGTCCACCGGTTTCATGATGTAATCGTTGGCACCGAGTTTCATTCCTTCTTTTCCGGTTTCAAACGAGCCGTAACCGGTCAGGATGAACACCGTTAATACGGGATAAATACAGGAGAAATTCGGGATCCGTTTTGGCAGAAAATATCATATTTTCCAGCAAATACAGTAAGTTAATAGTGAATGCGAGGCCCAATCATGGTATATTGTAAGCGCAAACAAACCAAATACCAGAGGAACCTCGCACGCTCATACTACACTCATTGCTCAGTGAACTCAAAGATGAATTTGGCCAATCAAGAAAAGGTGAAGAACGGGGTATCTGGTTTATCCACACGCTGCTCGCTATCATCTTGTCTTTCACTTGATCCAGAACATCCAATCTCCCGCCTGTTAAATGAGCCGACGGAAAAATGGATTGACAATCATCGTGGAAGAGGATAAACAGAATTTATTGACTGACCACTCAGTTTTTTTATGGCGCTTGTCTGAGGAAAAAGGTGCTTATGCCAAAAACAAGAAAAGCAAAAATGAATACCTCGCGAAAAGACGCGATACTGGAAGTGGCCACCTTCTTTTTTGCCGAAAAAGGTTTTCGTGACACGGCAATCAATGATATTGCCAGAATGATTGGAGTAGCAGACGGCACGGTGTTTTATCACTACAAGACCAAGGAGGATCTTTTCGTCGCAGTGTTGGAAAACTTTAAAGACACATTGATGCAAGAAACCAAAGCGCACATGGAGACCTGCGAAAATATCAGTGGTTTGGAGAAAGTTGAACAATTGATCTCTTTTTACATAAGCCTGGCAGCAAATCTGCGGCAGCGGTTTTTATTACTACATCGCCATTATCCTTATGAGTTGGCTCAAGATAATCCGGGTTGTCGTCGTCACCTGGAAGATATATACGATTTTTTCATTGGAATTTTTGAAGAGGCTATTTTGGCTGGACAACGTGACGGATCGATACGGGACCTAGCTTCACATAAAGTAGCTTTGATTCTTTTCACAATGGTCGATGGATTGGTGCGAGTCGGGACGTTCCGTCTCTATCAACCTGGAACGGTAAGCGATGAACTCCTGGCGTCTTGCCGACGCATGCTAAAGAAAGACAATTGAGCCTTTTGCAAAACTTAGA
>NPIE01000991.1_pt2 | contig 22773 bp, 20 predicted proteins | sample 8637661 | NCBI WGS metagenome assembly NPIE01 (sample SAMN07420842, study PRJNA396082) | bioreactor metagenome | isolation source: sample BA12 brine-fed electro-methanogenic bioreactor BA | place: Japan: Kochi | collected 2016-12-09
ATTCGATTTCTTTTGGACAGCTGTTAGTAGAAAAGAACTTTCAATATATAATTGCTTAGTTAAGCGATGCTCAACAATTACGGCGCAAGTCGTCTAATTTCCCAAATTCCTGCTTTCTTCGTAAATAAGAACCTGTCGTGCAGACGGTTTTCTCTTCCCTGCCAAAACTCAATTTCGGATGGAAGTAAAATAAATCCCCCCCAATAAGGAGGACGAGTAATTTCATTTTTTTTTGTTATAAATTCTTTCACCTTTTCTTCTAAATATTCTCTATTGGGAATAGGCTGGCTCTGCGGTGATATGATTGCACTAATACGGCTTTCTTTCGGGCGGGACCGAAAATATTCATCAGAAATTAATTCGTCTAATTTTTCAACCTTTCCTTTTACTCGAACTTGACGTTCAAGTTCAGGCCAGAAAAAGACTAACGCTGCATTAGGATTTTCCTGAAGATCAGTTCCTTTTTTACTTTTATAATTTGTAAAAAATACAAATCCGTTTTCATTAATAAATTTTAAAAGTACAATTCTTGCTGAAGGATGAGAGTTTTTATCGACCGTAGCCAAAGTCATAGCTGTAGGTTCTTCAACATCGGCTTTTATTGCTTCATCCAACCACTGCTTAAATTGTGTAATTGGGTCTGTGTGAAGGTCGGCTTTATCTAATTTTCTCTTTTTGTATTCGTTGCGGAGCTTGGAAAAATCAATTACCATATCAATCTTTTTTAATTACAGGTTTATCCTGAATGTAGTTTATTAGTTGCTCTATCATAAATTCTTTTGAATCAATTACTGTTTTAACGACATCCCCTATTGAAATAAAGCCGATAATATCTTCTCCTTCAGAAACAGGCAAATGCCTTACTCTTTTGTTTATCATCAATGCCATACATTCCTCTTCGGTAACATTTGATTCGACATAAAACACATCTTTTGACATAATCTCTTCAACCAAAGTAGCTTTGGAAGATTTTTCTCGCAGAATAATTTTTCGGGCATAATCACGTTCAGACATAATCCCAACTAATTTATTATTATCAAATACAGGTACCGCCCCTATTCCTTTTTCTGCCATAAGTTGAAGCGTTTCATATACAGTTTGCTTAGGTGAAACAGAATAAATTTCATATCCTTTCTTATCTAAAATTTGTTTGACCGTTGCCATTAATGCCTCCTAATTGTGAACTTTGATAACAAAAGCTAATAGAACATAAAGTAATAATTAAATTTTTTTCAAACAAGATTAATATTAATTGACGAAATAGCCAAAAAATCTTTTATAATGAGACGATTCGGCTCCCTTTTGTCATAAAATTCCTTAAATTAATTTTTAAAACAACAAAGAAACTTCACAAATATGAGGGAATAAATATGAATAAAATCAAAGTATTGGCGATACTATTTTTTTCTTTGACTTTTATACCAAGTGCTCAAGAAATGCAGAGCGGTCAATGGAGAATTACACAAAATGACGGAGGCTTCTCTCTAAATTCCGGTAACGGAGATAGAATTATGCAGAAGGAGGTTAGATTTGCAAAACCGTTTCAATCGATGCCGGATGTAAGTGTAACAGTTACTTTTTTAGATGCCGACAAAAATCAGAATATCAGGTACGATGTAAAAGCAATAAGCGTTTCACGCGATGGTTTTGTGATTAGAATTAAAACTTGGAACGATACAAAAATCTTTGGAATGGGTGGATACTGGTTTGCCGAAGCAGAAAAATTGGAAATTAAGAAGGAAAAAATTCAAGTTGGTCAAACAATTCAACTAAAAAATGTTTTCTTTGCTTTTAATAAGTGGGACTTGCTGCCGGAATCTTACCCTGAACTAAACAAAGTAGCCGAATTCTTAAAAGATAATCCAACCGTTGAAATCGAGTTAGCAGGCCATACCGACAACGTCGGGTCCGATGATTATAATTTAGAATTATCAGATAAAAGAGCAAATTCGGTAAAAGCATATTTAATAGCCCAGGGAATTAGCGAAAGTCGATTACGAGCAAAAGGTTACGGTGAAAGCCGTCCTGTTGCTCCAAATGAATACGACTGGGGACGAGAAAAAAACAGAAGAGTTGAGTTTACAATTCTAAGAAAGTAAAAAATTATGAGCAACCTTCAAGGTCGCAATGCAATTGACCTTGAAGGTTACTCTTAAATTATTTTAGATAAACACCAAACAAAGTTACATACATCATTCTATAAACATCGGTGTTGTCAAAATTCAGTTTCATCAATTCGGCATTTAATCCTGCTGCTCTTGCAATCACACTTCCGTAAAGATCACTGTTTGAACTCCACAAAATTTCGAAAGGGAAAGTATTACCGTTTTTATCCGGAGCAGAAATAAAAGGTTTAGTTCTTGTTCCGTTGATACCGTCTATTGGAGCGCCGTTCCTGTCAGTTGCCGGAAGATTATCTTCTCTTCCCATTTCCGATTCTTCTTCTCCAAAAACCTCCATACCGCTTGATTCACTATCTGATGCGGTAATTAATAAGGTGTTGGGATGTTTTTCAACATAATCCAATGCATATCCCAAGGCTTCATCGGCTTTTTTATGAGCAGTTAAAGTGCCGATTGCATTATTTATATTTCCCATATTATCGGTTGCTTCTTCTTCGGCAACTAAGAAAAATTGCTCATTATCATTTGAGAGTATTTCAACAGCGGCTTTAACCATTTCCATCAATGAAGGAGCCGACTCTTTATAAAGCGGAATTCCTTTTTGTATTCCTTCTTCTTCGGTAAAATCATTAAATGTATGATTGGCAGCAAAGACACCAAGAACTTTTTTTACATCTCGAGGTAATTCGGCAAGCTGGTCTTTATCATAGATAACAACATAGCCTAGTTCTTGAGCTTTTTCAATTAAGTTAACCCCATCAGTCCTTCTGCCTTCGAAAGCATGCACTCCCTTTACACCTTTAGGCAGCATCCATTCTTCGCCACCGCAAAAGATTACATCGGCACCGGATTCAATAACTTGTTTTGTTATTTCTTCACTGTTTCTTCTACTTTCAGTACTTGCAACAAAAACTGCACTACCCGGCTCAATAACACTACCAGTGTTTACTAAACCGACTCTTATTCCAGCCTCCATTGCCTCTTGCATTATCGATTTATTTTTACCCGAAAGAGCAGTTACAGGTTCGGTACCATTCATTCCGTATGAATCTTGTTTTACCTTAACACCATACGCGTGAACCGTTGCACCTGAATGAGAAGTAGAAGTTAATACATCACTCATATGACTGCGGTAAAAACCTACGTTAGGGATACGATCCCAGTTTAACATTCCGTCTGGTCCCTCAAATAAAATACGAGTAGCATTCCAAGATGCTAAACCGGTTCCATCGGGATGTATAAAAATAACATTGCCGGTTGGGTAATCTGTCTGTGCAATTAATTGAATTGACAACAATAGAAGGACGAGACTCAACAACTTTTTCATCTATACCTCGTTAATTTTTACTGTGAATATTTTAAAAGTAGTTGTAAAGATAGGTATTTAAAAACTATCTTTCTCGTTACAATGCAACGTTAACAATGATTTAATGATAATGGAGTATGCATCTAAAATTCACCCTAAATTAACAATGCGGCGGTAGCAAAGATATCTGCTATGATTAGAGTCAAGGTAACTTCTTCATACTTTCCGTTTAATAGCTTTAAAACTGTCCAAATTATCATTCCCCAAACAATACCTTGAGTTATGGAATAAGTTAGCGGGATTAATATAATAGCCAAAAATGCCGGTATTGCTTCATCATATTTATGCCAATCAATTTTAGAAATCGGTGCCATCATAAAAACACCAACAAGTACTAATGCCGGTGCAGTTGCAATTGTTGGGATAACCGATAGCAAAGGTGAGAAAAATATGAACGGAAGAAAACAGAGTCCGGCAACAACGGCGGTTAGTCCTGTTCTCCCTCCTTCTTTAATTCCGGCAGCAGATTCAATGTAACTCGTTCCGGCACTCGTCCCGAACAAACCTGAAATAGTAGTTGATACTGCATCTGTTAAAAGCGATTGTTTAATATTTCGCGGTTCTCCGTCTTCGTCTTTAATATCTGCCGCTTCTGCTACTCCAATAAAAGTAGAAAGACTATCGAACAAATCTGTAAATAGAAAAACAAATATCACCGGCACAATTGATAAAGTAAGTGAATTTATCAGATCTAATTTGAATAGTAAACTAAAATCCGGCGCAGCAATTATTCCGTTCCAATTAACAATGGTTGAACTTCCTAAAATATTTGTTGCATCACCCCATAATCTGCCGATTGGTATTGAAATAATTGTGGTAAAAATTATCCCGAAGATTAAAGCACCTTTAACATCCTTTAATACAAAGTACGATGTGACTATTAGTCCTATCAGAAATGTAATAGTAACAACATTAAGCCCACCGAAAGTTACGAGTGTAGCAGGATCATTAACAACAAATTTTGCATTTTCGAAACCGATAAACGTAATAAAGAGACCAATCCCGGCGGCAACAGCCGAACGAATTTGCTTAGGAATTGCAAGTGCAACCGCAGTACGCACGTTAAAGATTGACAAAATCAAAAACACAACACCCGACCAAAAAACTGCACCGAGTGCAACATCCCACTCAATACCCATTCCTAATACTACAGTGTACGCAAAAAAAGCATTTATCCCCATTCCCGGTGCTATAACAATCGGGTTTTTTGCATACACACCCATCATAATGCTGGAAAAAGTGCTGACCAAAATAGTAGCTGTTAAAACACCTTCGAAAGGTAATCCCGCAGCACTGATTATTGCCGGGTTTACTACAATGATATACATTGTTGCCAAAAAGCTTGTTATTCCGGCAATGATCTCTGTTTTTAAGTTTGTGTTGTACTTATCAAATTCAAAAAACTTTTCCACTTTACCTCCGGAATTTTAATTATAATTTACAAATTTCTTTATAGCTATACAGTTGTTATTATAATCTAAACGATATATTTATATATAGTTGCCCTAATATTCCCTTTATGTGAATTTATCTAATATAGATTTAGAATTAGCTTAATAGAAAAAATATAATTAGAAAATTTTGTTTTGAAGTTTATTAGGATATTCTTATCTTGATTTGACAACTAAATTAAGGAGGCGTCATGTTAGAGTTCTTGGAATTTAAAACTATGGTCAGTAGTCTTCTCATCAAAATTCTTTATGCATTAGGTGTAATTGTAATTACAATTGGGGGTCTTATTTCATTATTCAGTGATTCTTTTTTAATGGGATTAGGCGCAATAATCTTTGGCAATTTATTTTGGAGATTGCTGTGTGAAGCTATCATTGTTGTTTTCAGCATCCATGATTTATTAATTTCAATCGACAGGAAAACAAAAGATGCAGCAGATCCAAGAAGCGGACAAGTATAGTTTCAAAGTCACTTATCTTTTGGTAATTGTTCTAGCATTACTTATTCCAAAATCTCTCGAAGAACGAAGCGTTGTAAATGCTTCTATGTATTCTTCAATTGAAATTGATACTACTTTATTGAAAGACGGTGATATAATCTTTAGAAGAGGAATTAGTTTTGTAAGCAATGTAGTTTTAGAAGCAGATTCAAAATCACCATACTCACATGTGGGGATTATTTCGTTTTACGATGAAACTCCATTTGTCATTCACGCTGTACCGGATGAATCCGAAAAAGGGATTGATTACGTTCGTAAAGATCCGCTTAATCTATTTTTAAGAACCGATAGAGCTTCAGCTTATTCTGTTATAAGACTTACAGACGCACTCTCCGCACAAAAAGCTGCTGCATTTGCAAAAAAATATTACGATTCAAAAATACTTTTTGATGACAACTTTTCATTGCGGGATACAAGTAAGTTATACTGCACAGAGTTAGTTTGGCTTGCTTTCAAAAAAGCCGGAGCAGATTTGACGAACAATAAGTTTGATACCTTGGCAATTCCATTAGGAGAAAATCCGTATCTATTACCGGGTACGATTCTTCATAGTTCCCGTACATTTCAAGTAACTAAAAAATCAATATTCCAATGAGGTTAGTATGAAAAACTTAGTCAAAGTATTTGTAATTGTTTTAGCAGCTTCATTTATTTTTGTTAATTGCGGTGGCGGACCAACAGGTCCGAAAGATGTTGTGGTAGACTCATTTGAAATGATGGAAAGCGGTGACAAGGCCGGTGTTAAAGATTTGTTGTCATCTCAAGTAAAAGCAATGGTTGATGATAAAAAACTTGATGAAGGATTGGATAAAAAATATGATGAGATCAAAGAAAAAGGCGGCATTGCTAATATTGAATTCTTAAGTGAAGATATCCAAGAAAACGAAGCTGAATTTAAAGTGAAACTTACATATGGCGACGGCTCTGAAAGCACTGAAAAAGCAAAAGTCGTAAAAGAAGACGGTGAATGGAAATTGGGTATATCAAAGTAAATCAAAGCAGTATGTGTTGATTTGAAATAAAGAGGCTGTGTCAAAACGATGATTTTACGATAACCCACATTTTCAAATGAGGGAATTTAGCTCTAAAATGCATCTTTATGTAACCGTTTTAACGGTTTATTCAACTTTTGATACAGCCTCTTTGGGGGTGAGGCCCCACTGTTTTGCCTTTGACATTTTTAGATTCCGAAATTAATTACTTGGCAAAATATTACTCTTAATTAACTTATACTGCACCGATTATTTCTCTAAAATCAATAACTTACAACGGTAACAGCAAAGTAAAAGTCGTTCCTTTCCCCTCTTCGCTTTCAAAAGATATTTGTCCGCCGAGTAGTTCCGTGTTTTTCTTTACAATTGTAAGTCCCAAACCGGTACCTTGATAATTACGGGTTCTTCCTTCGCTTACCTGCCGAAACTCCAACCAAACTATATCTTTCTTATCTTCAGGAATTCCGATGCCGGTATCACTAACCTTAATACAACAAAATTCTTTTCCCTCCAATAGTTTCTTCTCGGCTGTTAAAGCAATTCTACCTTCGTTCGTATAATTGATAGCATTGTTTAAGAGGTTCGACAAAATATCAAGCAGCATATCTTCATCAGTCATTAATGTAGAAAGAGTTTCATCAACTGATTTTTCAAACAAAAGATTTTTTCTCTTTGCTGCGGGATAAAAATTGTTATAAACAACATTTAGTATATTATCAACATCAACTTCTTTTAAGGCAACTGCCTCATCTTGAACTTCTAATTTCGACAGTCTTAATATTTTTGTTAATGTATCCATCATCCGGTTAGATGTACTTAAAATTCCTTCTGCCATTTCTTTATGTTCAGGGTTTTCCAATTCCTCGTATAACAATTCGGCATAACCCATTATACCCACAAAAGGCGTACGTAATTCATGACTCATATTTGCGAAGAAAATTGTTTTTACTTCGTTCATTTCTTCAGCCTTGTTTTTTGCTATCATTAGTTCATTTTCAAATTTTTTACGTTCTGTTATATCTCTCCCGATTGTTGAATAAAATTTCACCTCTCCCTTGTCGGATTTATGTGCAATTATTATTTGTGAAAGCGGTATCTCATCTCCGTTTTTATTTAGTAAAGCGGTTTCACCCATCCATGTGCCTTCTTTGGCTGCAGTTGATAATCCTTCATTTAATATAATCTTCCTTGCCCATTCAGGGTGACAATCAGTTATTCTTATTTTTGTTGAATCATACTCAACATCAAATCCCAGCATTTTCTTACCGGCATTGTTCACAAAGATTGAATTCCCATCGGTATCAGCTATCCCCACAAAATCCGGTGTTGCATCAAGTATTGCGGTAAGTTGCTTTCGTCTTTCTTCCGCACGTTTTCGTTCTGTTACATCTCGTTCAATTGCAAGGAAGCCGATAATATCACCTTCGTCATTATTTATCGGTGTGATTGATGCTTCAATATAAATCAGCCGGCCATCTTTTGTCTTATTAATAATTTCATGACTAACAGGTTTATTTGAAAGTATTTCATTCCAAAAATTATCATAATATTCTCTGCTAAGGGTTCCGGATTTTAATATTCGGGGTGTTTTACCAACAGCCTCTTCTTTTGTAAAACCAAATACCTTTTCAAATGTCGGGTTCACGTAAGTGATTACTCCCTCTTTGTCAGTTAAAAAGACAGCATCACCCGAGAGTTCAATTCCCATTCTAAATTTTTTGGTAAAATCCTGCGCCAGCTTTAGATCCGTAATATCTTCAGATAGTATAAATACCCCTTCGGGCACGGGTTCAAAACGTAAATTAAAAATTCGTTTTTCTCCGTCGGGGTATGTAAATTCATTTTCAAAATTAGCAGGCTCTCGTATTTCCATACAGCTTTTAAGCTTACTAAACATTTCGGTATTCTCAATTCCGGGGTAACATTCCATCATTGTTTTGCCAATCAATTCTTCTCTTGTTTTTTTACTGCTTTCAAGTGCAGCTTTATTCAAAAAGAGGTATTCATAATTATGACCAATTATTTGGCATCCTTCAATTAGATTATCCAAAGTAGAGCGGAGTCTTTCTTCGCTTGCTTTAATTCTTTTTTCCTGCTCGCGTCTTTCAGTTTCGTCTTGGAATACAATAGATACTCCTATTATGGTACCGTCGGTATCGTAAACCGGTGCGCCCGTATCCATCACAGGTATTTCTTTTCCGTCTCTCTTAATAAGTATAGTATGGTTGGCTAATTCCTTTACTACACCATGCTTATAAATCTTTTCTAATATATTATTTTCTTTAAGTCCGGTTTGTTCATTTTTTACCGGGTAAACTTCCTGTAAGTCTCTACCTCTTGCGCTTCTTAAGTCCCAGCCGGTTAATTCTTCCGCTATTTTGTTCATATACTGAACCTTCCCGTCAACATCAAGTGCTAGAACACCTTGACCGAGACTGTCCATGGTTACTTTAAATTTTTCCTGCTGTCTCCATAATTCTTTCTCCTTTTCATATAAACTCTTTGTTAAACTATACTGCCGATGAGAGTAAACAAAAAAAAGTCCAATACCGGTTATAACCATTAACAGCAATACAATGAGGATGACCATAACCATCTTGGAAATGAGTCCGGCAAAAAGTTCTTCCTCGTCAACTTTAGCAACTATGTACCAATTGGTTCCCGGAATTTCTGAAACGTAAGCAACAACATCTACGTTCCTGTAATCTATTCCTCTATAAATTCCCGTGTATCCTTCCGCGGCTTTTGCAGCAGGTAAATTACTACGGGAGACAGGAAGTAGATACTCTAATGCAGTACCCTTCCGGTGTCTTAGTTCATTCAAATAAAGAATGCTGTCGCCCTTTACACGGAAAAGAAATGTTTCGGAAGTGCTGCTTATAACCGGCCAGTGCTCAACCAAGGGATATATTTCATCTTCAGGATCAATTAAAAAAGTTATTATTACATTATGTTTATTTTCTTCAACAGGGATGGGCGTTATAAAACCGAGCAATATCTTATTTTCAAATGATGTTGAACGGAAAAAGTCTAATTCGGTTGTCTTATTTGAGTTTGCGGTTTCAAATATTTTCCGACTTAAATTGCTATTCAGTTTCTCAAGAGACGGATTTGTCGAAGCAATCACCTCTGCCTCTGCCGTTGTTATTACTATATCCGCGTAATCATGTTCGACTTTAATGTTTTGAAGTATTTCGGTTATTTCCACAAGAGCGGCATGTTCACCGGTTGAAAGCGCTTGCTGAATTTTATTAACAAGGATTGTGTTATGGGAAAGTATTTTTGCATCTTTTTTTTCATCCCTGTACCAGTTTGATATTTGGTTTATTTTTAGTTTTACAATTGATTCGAGTTCATTCTGTTTTTGCTTTACTAATGCCGCTTCTTCATACCTGTAATAAAAATATGCCGAACTAGTAAAAACAATTGCTAATACGATGTATATGAGTAAAAATTTCTTTTTACTATTGGTAGCGCTTTCTTTTGAGTTATTCATTTTTTCACCTAGCATTATGAATTATTCGCATGGAGTAAACTTTAAACCGGCTGTAATGATTTTACGGATTTTGAAAGGTAGATATTGTTAATAACTTCGGTTTTGTTATGTAACATATATATTTTATAATTTTTTTAATAAATTACATAAGTTTGTAAGGCCATATACAAATGTTAAGTGTTACATAGTACTGACATCACAAATATTTCATAATTCAATTAAATAAATAAGGAAAATTTGGATAAACTGCTATTATCAAAATGTTTCACCATAATTTAATTTACCTTTCTATCAAAATTAACCACTTAACACTATTCCGTTTATCTAATTGACAAATAAATATTGTTGCAATAATTCCCGCCGCAGATTACAATACGTAAAGTCTTTTTTAATTTTATTACCAAAATAAATCGGCTGCTGAGGAGTAATAAATTATGACCGATGTGAATACTTTGAGTATAAGTAGCTATCTTATACGGGCTTGCAATTGTATGTTATTTTGGTAGGAACAGTACATATTTGGATAGCCGTCATTAGGCAACTATTTTCGTATTGCGAAGGCACCGGTTACTCATTCCATTCTTTGACTTTGAATTTTCACCAAACTTTTTACGTCCATTCGATTTTGGTGGTTTTCATTTTACATTTGTTTTCTGAATATCATTAGATAGATTTGTAGTAATCCAGTTCATCTGGAGTTGGAAGGACGTAAGAGCCTTTGCCCCGAGAAATCGGGGTTTTCTTTTTTTTGGAAAAATTGATTATAAATCAAGCACACCAAATATTTCTGAATGATCCTCTCTGATATCGACAAAAGTAAAATTCAAATTAGTTTTTTTCTTAATGGTATCGTAAAGATTGCTGCTTCTTTTATCAGATGTAATGAAATAATTTATTCTTTCATCGGTATGTGCTTGAGCAAATAATTTAGCGTCATTTAAAATTATAGGTCTTTCATCTACTTCGAGCTTTTTATCTTTACGAGCTTCATAGAGAATATTTCCAAATTCCCCGGCTTTTTCAGCGTGTTTAATATTAAACGGCAAAACAATAAGATTCTTAAACGGAAGTTGATCTACTGTTCCGCCAACACAATATTCGGCAATTGAAATGGTGGAAATAAACAATTTGATTTCCTTACGGAGAAAATATTTATACTATTTATCTGCATTTCCAAATAGCTCATCATCTTCATTTAGGAACCTTAGGAAAAAACTTGTATCAAGTAAAGCACCCTCAGGCATCGTAACCTCTGATACCCTTCAACCAATCATCGGGGTCGACTTTGTTAAGCCAAGTCATCGCTTTGCTTCTTAATTTTTTTAGATATTGCTCATCATATGTTGTGTTGTAATCGATAAGTTCTATAAATGATAAACTTTGTTTATCAATTTCACCGGTTTCCGAGTTTTGTTTTCCTTTTGCTCTAATAACGTAATTTTTGTATAGTATATTCTCTTCAGCTTCAGCTAAAAATTCTTGAGGAGTTTGAATATAAAGTGTTCCTAATTCTTCCGTAACTAAATGAATATTTGCCTTATCTTTACCCCCGGCATTTGTAATTTTTCCAAATAAATAAAATTCGGCATCAACCCAATTTTCGGTAGTACGATAATAGAAAGTTGTTTTGTCAATTTTTAATGTGGGTGAATCCTGAACAGAAGTTCTTACTATAAAAGAATAATCTTTTTTTATTGCAGTTTCTTGAAATGTTTCGATTGCTTTTGCCGTGTTTAATTCAAGAAAGTCTATATTATGTGATGTTTCTACTTGACCTATTACAGCGCTGAATCCAATTACCGCTTGAAGGCTGGTCTTAAAAATATTTTTAACGGAGCCTTCTTCCATTCGATAGGTAATTAGGGGTCTTTCCCTTCTCTCGCCGGGGAATAATAATTTTTCCGCTTGCTCTATTATTCCGGTTAATTCCTTTATATCGAACGTATCCGGTGTTAATTTTAATTTACCTTTAGCACCGCTAACTATTATTTCTATGTATCCTGTCTTTTCCATAGGTAAAATGTAAGAATATTTTGTGATATAAAAGTATTATTCTCACTCAACTATTTCCAGACATAATTCAATCCCAAACTGCTTGTATTCCTCTTTGTAGCTTAACTTATCAACCACCGGCTTACCCGCAAGTAAATTTTTATTAACAAATTCTGCCAAGGGCATCACCTGTGTGAGCGGCAAGTTTTTTAGCCGCCGGCATAGCCGTTCCTTCGGAATAATGCGCGAATGGGTTGATACAGTACATATACTGCTTTAGCTTAAAATTTAATTACACTTCAACTGGTTTTTCTTCTTTGTTGTGCAATTGTTTCGGATACTCATTCCAAACTCTTCCTTTGAATTTTCTTCCGTTGGCTTTTTTATTTCGTTTTACTTCATCAGCGCCCCATGTGCCCCATTGCTTGAAGAAAAATGCGGTTCCTTGTTCTTTACATTGCCGGAAAATCTCTTCTACCCATTCTTTTTTAATTGGGCGTGCTTGTTTCCCGGATTCACCTCCCACAATTGCCCAGTGAATATTTTTTAAATTAATTTTTCCAACGGAACCAATTAACGGTTCGAAAGAAATGAATCGTATTTCTGCTTTTACTTTTCTTAAAGAATTTATTCTTTTTTTGAAGGTAGAGTTTTCAACACTTACTCCGAGCCAAACATTGTCCGGAACCTCTTTCCCGGCGAAATATTCCAACATTATCTTATCCCGCTTGGTAAGAATTTGATATATATGCTGGGGTGTGTTTTTTATTACATCGAAAATCATGTCGATATATTCAAACGGCATTTCCTCGTGAAACAAATCGCTCATTGAATTGACAAAAAACTTTGTAGGTTTTTTTATTTTCAATGGTTCTTCTAAGCGGTGCGGTAATATCTTGAAAGCAAACCCATTTTTATAATCTTCAACTCCCATTGCCTTTAATCTTCGGGCAAAAGTTTCAGCATAACAAAATTTACACCCGGCTGAGACTTTGTCGCACCCAATGCTTGGATTCCATACTTTCTCCGTCCATTCGATTTTAGTGGTTTTCATTTGGGGACAACTAAAAATGCTTTATACTTTTTTTATCCATTCATCGTATCGGATAATATTTTTTTCTTCAACTTCTTTTGCAATTAATTTTTGGAAATCATCTAACCCCGGCTTTATTAGTAGACCGTATTTAGCTTTCTTATTCCAAGTGCTAAGTTTATCCATATGTTCGGCTTTTTCAGGATCTCGTGCTTGTTGTTCAAGAACCAGGATTTTACATTCTTCAGGTGAAAATCTATTTGGGAAGGATTTTTGAAGCGCTTCAAAAAGAGTTAATGTTTTATACAAATTTTTCTGAAGTACATCGTCTGATAGGTCTAAATTTATTATTTCGCCGGCATAAATAGTTCCGTTTCCACCAATATAATCAATTTTAGAATTGCCTATTAAAAATTTACTAACAGAGTTTTCTTTAAAATCATATCCGATATTTAATCTTTTACTTATGGTAAAATTAGATTGCAGTTTTTTCCTTAATTGACTGCCTAGCTTTACTGGTATTGATCTTTTCTGCACTGTTGAGGTTTCCGCATCATCTTCATAATAATCCGCAACAAACTTGAGATATAATTCATCAAATTTCTTTGGAAGATCGTCTGTCTCTATAATTTGCGGTTTTGAATATCTAATATTACCATTTTCGTAAATAGCATTATAATCCAGAATTTTTTTATCGAATTTAGTCTGTGAAATTGTTTCTACCGCTAAATCAATTAAAGAGGATTTTTTTATACCATAGGCTGAATTAATTCTTTTAATCCTTTCCGAAGAAAATTTAGTCAATGATACTTTACCATCTTCAGAAATAAGAATTAGCCCAATACCGAATCCTTCATCTCGATTATTATCGGGGTAATATTTTACTATTGATAAATATCCTTTCATTTTACAAACCTATTTCTTTAAGTAAAAAATTAAAGTGTTCTTCTACTTTTGTTTTTCTCTTAAAAATAAAATTGAAAATCGCTTGTTTTTCGTTACCACCTAAATTCCATTCTTCCGGGATATTGTCAAGAATTTCTTGAATCTGTTTATCGGTTATATTATAAATTTTTTCACAAATATCTTGCTTAATTTTATCGAAAAATAAGCCGTATTTAAAATATATGTTTGAAAAGAGTTCCTTATCTATAAGGTTTTCGCCAATTGTAGGAGGTTCGTCAATTTCTCTTGATAAATTAAGGTAATTTAACTCTGAAAATATACTTGAATGATCGATAGCAAACAATCTAATAATATTTTCAGTCTCTTGTATAAGTAAGTTTGGATTAATGGGGGTTCGATCAATATTTCTTAACCAGATGTCAAATGCACTTATTTTAACCAAATTTTCTATAATTTCGTTCCGCTTGCTTTTTGAAAAAATAACTAGTGTATCAATACTTGTTACGGTTTTTACTGGACCAGATAAAAATCGTGAACCAAATCCCAAACCCGACGGTTTACCAACCAAAAATATATAATCAGTAGGTAAAATTGTGTTTCTTATTTCAATTAAAGCAAAATCCGGAATTGGAACTGAAACTACTTTTGCAAGCTGTGCAGCAATTAATTCATTTATAAGATGCTTATAATTTTGTCTTTGTTGAGAATGTTTTACAACATAACGAGCGCCGTCGCTGCAATCAAATAGACTCGGATGACTTCCACCGGTATGAAATTCTTTCTGAAATATTTCCGTTGTTACTCTCTTAATTTCCATTTAGTTTTTTGAATAGTTTTCTTTAATCAAGCACTCCTCGTTTTATTCTATCTCTAACCTCCCATACTCCTCTCGAGAAATTATCTTCTCTATCTCAGGATCAATTACCTTCACTTCCTCGTAGGTTAGCTTGTAAAGTTTGTAAACCATTATGTCTATCTGGTCTTCTAAATGCTTTGTGTCGGATTGAGATTAATTAATTTATTGTTATACCCCACCAGACTGAAAGCTCTTCTAAGTCCTCTAAAGGATAACTTTCCGACCAGAGTTTTATTAAAGAATACTTGTCAATTTCTAATAAGAACCAAATAAGAAAAATCTCCGGCTGAGAAAAATAGATATTACTTTCAAGTTTATCCTGACGTTCGCGAAAAATTTGTTCAAGTTTTTTTTCATTATTCATTAAGAACAAATTTAATTTGGGTAAATCTTTATCAAGATTTTTTATTAATGGGCTAATAATGGAAAGAAAGGTTATGGATGTCTCTTTATCATAATCTCTTTTTGCATATTTGAAAAATTTACCTTCTATTTTTTTTAGAATCATAAGAATTTTATAATCTGGATGATTTATGATTTTTTGATTCACAGCTTCAAATTCTTGATCGCAAATTTCTAAAAGGGATGTTAATCGAAAAACTCGTCTTTTAAGGCTCTCTTCTAGTTGCATGTCTTGTTTATACAGTAAAGCATGTTCAATATCAGCCCATGTATGTTGACATAAGGTACGTACTTGAATCTCAAAGGTTAATGAAGAAAAGTCAATGAATTTTTCAAAATAAGGGATACTGGTTTTAATTCTAACTTCGAAATGATCTGATAAATAACCAAGTTGATCAAATTTAAGTTTATCGATTTTCTTTTCAAAAGTTTCTATTAAAAAATTGCTTTCTATAAATTTATTTACTTTCTCAACTTCTGAAGGGAAATGACAAATAATCCTTATTCCTAAAATGTCATGAACCTCTTCATATTTAATTTTTTTCTTTCGTATCTTTTTATACAAACTAATTGGGTCTTTGATTCTTGAATTTACTTGTGGTAGAATTTCCAGTAATGGAAGATTTTCTTTTAAATACATTTCGACAGCAGCTTGAATTTCTTTAAACTTTTTTTCCTCAACTTCAAACTTAGAAAGAATTTCGTCAAACGATATTTTATAATCTGAATTCACGATCCAATTTTTTTAATCTTGCCAATAATCTCTGCTTTTGTCATACCCTCTTCAACTGGAGACAGCTTAATTTTATTTCCAAGGTCACCTTTTTTCGAAATCACAGAAACATCGTTATCGAAATCAATCATCATTCTCTTTATATGGGAATTAATTAATTCGGTATCTTTTCTAATATTTTCTTCAGGAAATTTACTGAAGATCATATAATCTTCATAGTTTTGTCTATCATCTATCTCTAAATATTCATTTGAAAATTCAAGAAAACTTATAGAACTAGTTGGTTTATTGGTATAAGAGAGTAAATGTTCATAATATTTCGCTTTTTTTATAGGATCTTCAATTTTACTTATAAAAGATTGAGTGCATTCAAAGAAATTTTTAGTCAAAATACGAGTATCATCATAAAATTCACATCCTAGAAAATCAGACAAGAAAAAGTCAGCAACCTCTTTCATAGAACTAATCTGTAACTGATTGTCAGCTACATAACCATCATAGTCAACATTATAATCCGTACGATTAAAAAATATACTTGCCTTAAATAACTTTGTTTTCTTTGTTAGGAGTAAATCTTTTACTGTTACTATATCGATATAACGATGTGCAGTATTTTTTTCAATCTTTGCACCTTCATCTCTTTCGACTTTTAAGATTGAAATGATGTTGTTGCCATTAATCATCCCCTCAATTATTACAACTATGCCCGCTGGGTTTGTACCTTTTTGGATATCGTACAAATGTTTAGCAATCCTTTTTGAAGGTTCTATTAAATCATTTCTGGGGGAAGAATTGTTTAAGGAGTAGATTATAGATGGAATAGGTGATATTGAATTAGTATTATAAAAAACTCTATAGCTTTTTTTATTAATTATTTCGACGAGTTTATCCTTAAAAAACGTTTTGAGTTCCTGAGTTAAATTACTTTCTTTTTCACTGTAATCAATTTGGGGAGATGTATCACCCTTTCTATGTCGAGGGACATCATGGACAATTATTTTCGATATTTCTAATAATGCTATATCTTTTTTTTCCATTACATCACCATAAAATTATTTAATATTTTTTTTAAAAAGTCTATTCTTCTATTTTCTCTAAACCTTCATACTCCTCTCGAGAAATTATCTTCTCTATCTCAGGATCAATTACCTTCACTTCCTCAAACATTAATTCACAAAGCTTGTAAACCATTTCACACACTCCTCGCTTTATTCAACCGGTTCCGCCAGAGGCGGACAAGTTTGCACAAGTTCGGCGGTGGCTAAATATACTTCTTCCCGACTTAAATTTGCTAACATAAATCTATAAGTCGAATTATATGTATTTCTTAAAGACTTTCTTAACCCCTACCCTATCAACTTCTTTACAATTCTATCAATCTCTTTCATTTCTTTGGAAAGGTGTTTTTTTATTGCTACCCGTAGTCTTCCTAAACGGTTTGCCGTTAAACTCTGTTTGGGTGGATTTGCTTCTATATATTCTTTCGCTTTTTGATGCGCTTGCTTACTTAATTCTGCAAGTTGTAAATGCTGTGCGTCGTTTTCATCAAATTTCGGGAAGTAAATATCGAGAATCTTTTTCGAAACATGTCTTGCTCCAAACAAGCCTCTTGCTTGAAATTCTTTCATAATAAGATTTGGAATTGACGAATTGAGAAAACCGGAAAAATAGAACAACTCATTTTTATCTGAACTAAATAAAACATAAGAGGTATAATCGAAAACTAACTCTTCAGAATAATCCTCGCGAGAAACAACAACGGAATAAGCATCTTTTCCAGAGGTATTGTAAAGTAAAGCAAATTTACTATCTATTTTTTGTGAAATGACTTTATTCTGCCAATTCAAGTAATCAGTTAGTGAAACGTTTTTGTTCTTTTCGGTCTTGTAAATCTCCCAAATTCTTTCAGCATTCTTAAACCACTTTGCGGCTTTAAGGTATCCTTCGCTCATCAGTTCATCGGCGGTTTTAAGTATAATTTCTTTTTTATCTTCATCATTTCTTTTAATTATTATCGGCAGAACTACCAAATCCGGTTTGTAAAGGACAAAAGGCAGTATACTTTTTGAAAGAGCGGTTCTAAAAAGAAAACGGCTCTCAATTCTGTCTTCAAATTCAATCCCTTTCCAAGGCATTTTGCCGTCTCGTTTAACTTCTTCGGATGTTTTTATATTGATTATTCTATCGACAAAATCTTTCGGTTCTTCCTGTGCAATTTGAACGAAATAAAATGAGCGGGGAACAATTGTTGCTCCTTGTCTGAATCTATCTTTATAAGGATTTACCCCAGTTTGAGATTTATATTTCTTTGTAGTAATGGCAGATGACTTACCTTGCTTTGCATAATAAAATTTTGTCTCGGAAATTGTGAGATGATCTTTTGCAACCTTCAAATTGCAGTTATGCCGCGGTAACTTTCCTTTGAATAATAGTCCTTTAATCCCCGACGCTGAAAGTTTCCTATTCGAATCATCTTTCGCTTTTTCAGTGAAGAATACTGAAGAAGGGATTCTAAAAAGCGGAGAGACATCGTTCAAATCCCACGTTTCTTTTATTTTAAATCCTTTTGCTTTTCCGCTTCTTGAATTATCGTGGTGATCGGCGCTGAATAAACTTCTAGGCAGTACAAAAGCTAATTGAGCATCATCTTTTAAGAAATAACTGCTGCAGTAAGCTAAAAATATTGCCGCAATTTCAAGATGAGGAAAGTTAGCTACACGTTCAGGCTTAACATTATATTTTTCTGCAAGTTCATTCAGTGTATTTTGGTATTCTTCATTTTTTATGGAGCTGTACGTAAACCAAGGTGGGTTCCCGATTACGTAATCAAATTTGTTTGAAAGAAAATAAGGTTTGTACAAATTCTGCACGATAAACTTCCAAATGCTGTCCCGTCCGTGCTGTTTAACTTTTCTGAGACTTTGGTATATCTTATAAAAGCTTTCGATTACCTGTTTATTAAAACCACCATTCTGAATTTGTTTTCTTAAAACATTTCCAAATGTATCGAGGGTAGCACTTCTACCGCCAAATGTTTGTTCCGCTAATTCTTCACAAACTTCCAAGGATGAATCAAAAACTTTCACATCTTCCAAAATCTGAGAACTTAATTCAAGTATTTCTTTATCTATGGTCATCTTAAAATTTTTCCCGAATAAATCTTCAACGCCATCGGGTGCAAGAAGCGTATTTGCTAAAATAATTTTAAGATGAACCGGGTTCTTTGATTTTACTACATCGTTGCCTAGTGCAAGCAACATATTAGTCTTTGCAATTTGAACCGAGAGAGGGTGAATGTCGATTCCGTAGATTGAACTGTTTATTTCTTCAACCGTGATTCCCGGGTTTAATTCTCTGAATCTATGAACTGCGGCTATAAGAAACGAACCGCTTCCGCAAGCCGGATCTAAAATTCTATCCCCTTGCTTAAACTCAAACTCACTAACTATTCTCTCGCAAAGCCAATCGGGTGTATAATACTCACCAAGCGCATGACGTGTATCAAGATCAATTAATTCTTGATACACACCTTTAAGAATATCTTCGTCAATGTTGTGAAAATCGAAAGTGGAAACTTCCTGAGCAATAATTCTAAACATATTTTTCAGTGCTGTAAAATCCCGTTCGTTCTTAACCCAATGAAAAAAATCCTCATCTACAAAATTTCTGATATTATATTTATTGAATATTGTGCCGTCTATAATTCCTTTCAATTCGGCATCATCAATGTAATCATCATTACTAACCACGGCGTAAGCTAACAGCTTAGAAAAAACACTTAGATAAGTGTGAATTAAGAAATTGTTTTCGGTTGCATCAAAAGTGCCGTAGGCAATACTTAAGAATTTACGCCATTGTTCATATGCAACCTGTACTTCACCGTATTTCTTAGCACTTTTAAAATGAGAAGATAGAATTCTGAAAGATTCGATAAAAACATTACTTTGATATCCGAAAGCTTCCTCAATTCTGCTTAATGTTGCTTTAACTTTTTCTTCTTTAAAGAGAAAGCGGTCAATCCAATAATAAAAATCATCTGCATTCTTTTCGGTAAGCGTAAAGGAAGTGCTTTTTACCTCGTTTAAAATTAGTTCGTGTTCCTGCAGATGTTCGATGTTTTCGATGCAGTCAATATCGGGGGCAAAAACTTTCCAAGTAATAAAATCGGATGCAATAAGTGTAAAATTATAACCCTCACCGCTTTTCATTAATCCGAGCAAATACCCGGCGAGCTGTTCTTTAGCGTGATTTAATGTAAGCTTTAGATCATTTTCGAATTCAATTAAAACTCGATTGTAAAGAGTGTCCGCACTTCCTCTATGTAATTTATCCGCGCGAGGGATGTTCACAATTGTTTTTTCAGCACCGAGTGTGATTTTATCAACTTCACTTAAAATTTCTTTATCATTTGCGTAAAGCCTGTTCAGCAAATCCTTGAAAGCTTCTTTCTTTGTGGATTCTTTGTTGGCGGATTTAACTTTTTGAAGATATTCTTTAATTAATTTTGTTTTCATATCATTTTTCTTATTAACGAAGAGATTATTTCAATAATCCCACAAGTATTTTCAATGTAAAATTCGGATTCGCTTTTAACGAATTATAAAGTTCACGAATACCGGAGAAATAAAAAAAGCCGACAAGGAATTTCAGTTCTTCGCTGTATTTAATTAGTTCGGTTAAGCGTTTTCTTAAGTTTTTTTCGCGGCTGTTTGTAATAAAGTTATTCATATTCGGTACCGATATTGGAAAAATTATTTATAAGAATTACTCTGGACACAAATATTTCTTCGCGGGAAACCGTTGCTTTGTGGCATGCTTTGTTTAGGGATTGTATAGGTGTAAGGGTTTTGATGTGCATCGGCTAATTAAATTGTCTCACATTATGAGAATTAAATATAAAAATATTTCTATGTATACTAAACAAAAATATTAGGGAATAATACATATTATTATTTAAAGGACTTGCACAATCAACTAATTCTAATGCAGATAAAAGAAATGCCAATTCTTCGCATTGTTGTTTTGTAGAATCCGTCAGCATAAAATATATTTTTGCACAAATCTCGAAGGGATGGTATTATTATACAAAAGACATCCTATATAAACCCAAACCGCGAAGCGGTGACATTTTTTCAATGTATGTTATTATTTCACCCCTTCGGGGTTCTCATTTAGATGACTTCTTTGTTTATTACAATCAGTCCACGCCTTCGGCGTTTATGGCTTGTCTGATCTTTTTTTTCAATAATTTCACCCCTTCTACGTTATCCCTAATCTCTGCATTGGTAATAATTATAATACAGTATCAAAACTTGCACTAATCAAATCCCGAAGGGATGGTATTATTATAAAATTACCTAACAGCAAAAAACCAAACCGCGAAGCGGTGACATTTTTTCAATGTATGTTATTATTATAAAAAAAACTAACCAGCAAAGAATCTAGAGGCTGTCTCAAAAAATCAATAAACCCCGTTTAAACGGCTATGTAAAGATTCCTTCTGAGTTATATTCCCACATTTGAAAATGTGGGTTACTGTAAAATCATTCTTTTGCGGCAACCTCAATAAAATCTCACACCCATTCAATCACTCAATCATCCAATCATCCAATCATCCAATCCTCCTGCATCCCTACCTCTCCCATAAAATTGCTAGAAATAAATTATAATTCGGCACCGGCATATTCTTCTTGCTTAAGCTAACTTAGGCATTACTCTCCATCCTCTCTATATCTCAATCCGATATGAAACCGTTTTGAAATCGAGTTGAAACCGTATTATCCCCGTTCATCTCCCAGTTTAATTATAGGTAAGTACCGTTCATAATACCTATATAACATCTAATATCATATTTTCATATATTCTATAAGTTTAATACAATTAATTGTTATTGTTTTTCAATGGCTAAAGTAGATGAACAATTACTCGGAAAGATTACCGGTAAAATCGGAAAGTTCGTTTTCCGAAATGTCGGAGGCAAAACATTTGTTTCCGTAAGACCGGAAAAATATAATGTAAAAGGCACGAAAGATTCCACACAAGTTAAAAAAGGATTTAAGAACTTAGTCTCCTTTGCATCTTTCATTAATTCTATTGAAATGCTTAAGTATGTTTGGGCAAATAAATCCGTTAAAGGCAAGCGTGCTTACAATAAAATAATAAGTCATAACAAAATGTTCATTAAATCAGAAACGATAAATGAAGACCTGCTAATATTACCTCAGTCTCCCGGTCACAAACTCTTCATATTTAGTATTAACTTCGAAGGCAATCATATTCTGCTGGAATATATATATGACCACAACGATTACCCTTCGAAAGGAATAACTCATAAAGTTGTTTTTGTTTTTTATTCAACAAAGGAAAAAACATTTTCATATCAATTGGATGAATTAGAGTCAGTCGAATTAGGTAAAAGTACGGTTGCATCATTCCCGGTAGATAAAGAAAACTTAAAACTGATTAGTTCCTCTAAGGAATTTATTATCTATTCTGGTATTGTAGCATTAAGTAGTTCCGGTGAAGTCATCAGCTGGTCAAATTCAGTTGCAATAACTGAAAGGAAATAGAAACATCTGCGGTGAGGGATTCTCAGGTTGTGATACCTTTGGGAAAGCCCTTGTAAAAATTAATTGTGAATTATATAATTACACCTGCGGAAGGAGAGGGATTCGAACCCTCGGATCCCTAAAAGAGATCAACGGTTTTCGAGACCGCCCCGTTCGACCACTCCGGCATCCTTCCACTTGCAAACTTAAAAAATATCCTAATACTTTTCTCTAAATATTTCGTTATAAAATTAGGAATTGATATATTTACAATCTTCTTTTGAACGGAGAGGTGCAGGAGTGGTTGAACTGGCTCGCCTGGAAAGTGAGTGTACCTGTCAAAGGGTACCGTGGGTTCGAATCCCACCCTCTCCG
>NPIE01003182.1_pt2 | contig 22760 bp, 21 predicted proteins | sample 8637661 | NCBI WGS metagenome assembly NPIE01 (sample SAMN07420842, study PRJNA396082) | bioreactor metagenome | isolation source: sample BA12 brine-fed electro-methanogenic bioreactor BA | place: Japan: Kochi | collected 2016-12-09
CCGCCGGAGAGCACCACGCCCACGCGCCGCCCGCGAAAGCGCTCGGAATGCTCGAAGAGCGCGGCGACGGGGACCGCCGCCGACGGCTCGATGACCAGCTTCATCCGCTCCCAGACCAGGCGCAGGGCGGCGACGATGCCCTCCTCGCTCACGGTCAGGATGCCCGCCACATGGGCCTGGATGATGGGAAAGTTCACATCGCCCAGGAAGGTGCGCAGCCCGTCGGCGACGGTGACGCCCCCCGTGGGCGGATGGATGACGCCGTCGCGGAGGGAGCGGGCGGCGTCGTCCACCGTCGCGGGTTCGGCGCCCCACACCTCGGCCCGGCCCCGAGCCGCCAGCGCCGTCCCCGCCAGCAGCCCGCCGCCCCCCACCGGCGCCAGCAGCAGATCGAGCCGGGACGCCTGCTCCAGCAGCTCCAGGGCCGCCGTTCCCTGCCCGGCGATGACGTGGGCGTCGTTGGAGGGGTGGACGAAGCGGGCGCCCGTCTCCGCCAGCACCTCCTCCAGGCGGCGCTCCCGGTCCAGGGGATGGGCGCCGGCCCAGATCACCCGCCCGCCGTAGCCGCGCACCGCCGCCACCTTGACGGGGGGCGCGTCCTCGGGCATGACGAGGGTGGCGGGCACGCCCCGCAGCCCGGCGGCGTAGGCCACCGCCTGGGCGTGGTTGCCGGAGGAGTGGGTGGCGACGCCCCGGGCCGCCTTCGCGTCGTCGAGGGCGAAGAGGGCGTTGCAGGCCCCCCGCGCCTTGAAGGCCCCCACCTTCTGCAGATTCTCCAGCTTGAAGAAGAGCCGCGCGCCCGTCAGCGCATCCAGCGTGGCGGAGGTGACGACGGGCGTGCGATGCACGTGGGGCGCGATGCGCTCCGCAGCGGCGAGAACGTCGGCGTACGAAAGTGTCATGTGGTTCCTCCAAATCCGGTAGGGCGGGCTCGGCGAGCCCGCCGCCGTTGGAAACGGACGCCTCGGCGAGGCGTCCCTACCCGGCGTCTGCTCACGCCCCGTCAACAGCGCCCCCGAGCCGGATTTATCCGGCGTTGCCCCGTAGCATGGGCATTCATGCCCATGCGGTGGCCGAGCCCGCCGCCGTTGGAAACGGACGCCTTGGCGAGGCGGCCCTACCCGGCGTCCCTACCCCACCTCTTGCGGCGAGATGCGCCCCAGGATGGCCCAGAGGAGCAGCTCCACGAGAAGCACGCCGAGGATGCCGGTCATGGTCACCCACGGGCCGAGGGGTTCGAAGAGCTGGCCGATGATCAACGGGAGGAGCATCCCCCCCAGGCTGGCGCCGACGAAGAAGAAGCTGGTCACCTGCCCGGTGATGGTCAGCCGGCGCTCCGCCAGAGACATGGTGGTCGGGAAGATGGAGGCCATGGAGAAGCCCGTGAGCAGCGTCCCCGTCCAGATGGCGGTGATGGAGCGGGCCCCGGCGAGGACGATGGCGACGCCCGCCAGGCAGCCTAGCAGATCGGCCAGGAGCAGCAGGCGGGGACGGAAGCGGGCGGAGAGAGGGATGGCGACCAGCCGCCCCACCGTCAGCGCGCCCCAGAAGGCGGAGTTGAGATAAGCGGCGTTGACGCCGTCGCCGAGACCCAGGGCGGTGGCGTAGGTGAAGATCCAGCCGCCGAAGCTGCTCTCCGCGCTGACGTAGAAGAAGAAGAAGGCGACGAAAAGTCCCACCAGCAGCGGATGGACCTGCCCCTCGGCCCCCTCCTCTTCGGCGCGGGAGGGCGGACTGGGTTGCAGTGCCGGCAGGAGGAGGGCGGGCAGCATCAGCGCTGCCAGGGCGCGATAGGCCCAGGCCACGTCGCCGCCCAGCTCCAACGCCCGAGCGATGATGAGCGGCGAGAGGAAGGCCCCCACGCCGAAGAAGAAGTGGAGGGCGTTCATGAAGGGGCCCACCTCGTGCCCGTGGACCCACATGAGGAGGGTGTTGCCACCCACGTCGAGGGTGCCCTGCGCCATGCCCACCAGCAACCAGGCGAGGGCCAACAGCCAGAGCCAGGGGACCGCCGGCACCAGGGCCAGCAGCGCGGCGAGGGCGAGCAGCGCCATGACGAGCACGGGATGGCCCCGCATCCGGTCGTAGAGCCGCCCCCCGAGCAGTGATCCGAGCAGGTACCCCCCGGAGGAGGTGGTGAAGAGGATACTGATCCCGCCCAGGTCGGCCCCCACCCGCTCGGCGAGGGCGGGGAGCGTCGGCCCCAGAGAAGCCGTCACCAGTCCCAGGGAGATGAAGGCCAGGTAGTAGCCGATGCTCTTGCCCAGGCGGGCGCGCAGGGTTGGTGAAGCGTGCACGGTCGCGTTGTCCAATGTAGTCCTCCGGAAATCTCAATAGCTTGGGAGCTAGGTTCGTGCTAAGAATCTGTAAAAGAACAACTTCCTGCGTCCACGCCCCCGGGACGGGGGCTGAGAGCGAAGGAAGGGGCGGTGGTTAATACCAGCCCCAATCTCCCTCTACGGAGTCTAGAATTCAAGCCCCTCCAGCAGGCGCTCGATGGTGGAGAGCGGAATGCCGCTGGTCTCGGCAATGGCCGGCCGCGAGAGACCCCGCTCGAACATATGGCGGACGAAGACCTCGATGGGCTCGCCCACCTCCACCAGATGCCCATCGGGATCGAAGAAGCGAAGGGTACGCTGCCCCCACGCCTCTTCCTGCACGTCGTGCAGAAACTCGACCTTCCCGCCCCGCAGAGTATCCCGCAACGCTTCGATCTCTTCCGTCTCGAAGTAGAGCTCGAAAGCGTGTGATTCCCCACCGGTGTTGAGTTCCTCCGCAATCACGTGATCTCGGGCGACCTGCCACAGGCTCAGCCCGCCCTGAAGGCCCACGTTCTTGCCAAAATCGTGCTCGATGCGCTGGCCCAGCACATCCACGTAGAAGCGCTTGGCCCGCTCGATATCCTTTACGAAAAGTACTACAGATTGGAAGCGCATGTCAGAGTTACTCCTTTCAGCCATCAGCGATTAGCCATCAGCTATCAGCGGTCAGCCATCAGCGGTCAGCAGTCGGCGGTCAGTAGGCAGCTACAGCCAATCCAAAATCCGCAATCTACACTCCAAAATCCCGTCATCCGAAGAACCAGAGGCTCAGCTCCAGGCCGTAGAGCAGGACCGCGCTCCCCCCCAGCACGAGGAAGGGCCCGTAGGGGATGGCGGTCCGCAGGCCGCCCTTCCGGCTGATGAGCACCAACACGGCGGCCACACCGCCCGAGAGGAAGGTGAGCAGCAGCGTCAGGATCACCAGGGGGAAGCCCGTCGCCAATCCCACGAAGGCCGCCAGCTTCACATCGCCGCCCCCGAGCGCCCCCTCCCCCAGCAGCGCGACACCCAGCAGCATCAACAGCCACATGGTGAGGAAGCCGATGAGCCCTCCCAGCGGAACCTGCCACCAGACGCTTCCCGCCAGCGGGGGGAGCGCCGGCCCGGCGAAGAGCCCGATGAACAGCATAGCCCCGATGGAGGGGAGCATGATGCGGTTGGGGATGAGCTTGACCTCCAGATCGGTGACGAGGACCATCGCCAGGGGCAGGCAGACGGCCATGGCGAGGAGCGACCGCCCCGTCAGGCCGAAGCGGGCGACGAGCCCGCCCCACATGAGCGCCAGGTAGAGCTCGCCGACGAGCCGCTCCCGGCGTAGAGGAGCCTCGCACGCCTGACAGCGCCCCCGTCCGAGTAGCAGCGCCAACGCGCCGCTCCATTGGACGGGCGCCAGCGGCGCGGCGCAGTAGGCGCAGCTGGGCGCACGCAGAGCGCGGCGGGCCAACACCGCCTCCGCCAGATGGGCGGCGAAGGCCCCCACCCCTAACCCCAGTAACGCCGCGAGAAGAGCTACCATCACGGAGCCAGCCCGACGCGGTGCTTCTCGACCAGATGATCGGGGTGATAGGAGTGCTTCGCCCGCCGCAGGCCCGGCACGCCCAGATCCTGCTCGCGGTTGATCCAGGCGACGTCGGTGCAGCAGTGTTGCACGAACTCGCGATTGATGATCTGGTAGAGCCCGCGAATGTCGGGATCGGCCTTTTCGATGTGGACGACCATCGTCTCCTCGTTGAGCCGCTCGCCCACCGAGAAGGCCTGGATGCGCCCCTCGACAGAGACGACGCCCCCCTCCACGTGGAGCAGGGAGAAGTTCTCCAGCGTCTCCCGGACAGCATCTCGCTCTTCGAGCAGGTTCATATCGTCCTCGCAGCGGTACTTCTCGCACCACTCGCAGGCCACGCGGACGCAAGCCTCGATGTTATCGGGGGTCAGCGGCTCGTAGGTGTAGTCGTAGCGGCGCTCGAAGTAGTTGATGTGGTTGCGCTTGTTGCTGTAATCCCGCCCGGCCAGCGTCGCCAGATCCTCCCGGGCGTAGACGTAGTCGAAGTGGTCGCGCGTGGGCTCCACGCTGAAGCGAGGATCCCCTTCGAGGGCCTCGGCCCAGCGAGCGTCCACCCGCTCCAGCCGGGGGGCCGCCACGCCCTCCACCTCTCGCAGCCAGGTCAGGAATTCGTGGGTCAGGTCCGGGTCGGGCTCGGGTGCGACGATGGGAAAGCCGTAGCTGACGCCGTCGTTATCCCGACAGAGCAGCAACAGGGCGTCGCCACGCAAGGCCCAGCGCACGCGATAGGCCTCCCGCCAGATGAAAAGGTTGGTAAAGGTCAGCTCCGAGGTCCGGGGTTGGTAGGCCCACAGCCGGTCGTGCAGAAAATCCCGATCCTCGATGCCGAGGGGTTTGAAGTCAGGGAATTTAGGGGTACCGCTCACGTATTCCTCCGTTGATGTCATTTCAGGAGACCGCCAGGGGCTCCTCTTCCTTGAGCATGTATAAAACGCCGATGGTGCCCGGCCCGCAGTGGCTGGAGACGACGGCGCCCGCCTCGGTGATCCAGAGCTCCTCGATGGGGGCGCGCTCCGCCAGCGCCTCCGCCAGGTAGGCAGCGTCCTCCTCGCTGACGCAGTGGGTGACGAAGACCCGGGAGGGATCAAGGCGCTCCAGATGGGTCTCGAAATCCCGCAGGAGGGAATCCAGTGCCCGCTTGCGCGATCCGCGCACCTTCTCCTTGACGCCGAGGGTGCCGTCGGGGCGCGCAGCGATGATGGGCCGGATCTTCAACAGCCCGCCCACCAGGCTTTGCAGCGCGGTGCAGCGCCCACCCAGGTAGAGGTAGCGCATGGTGTCGATGACGAAGGACATGCGCACGCGGGGCAGGGCCGCCAGCACCCCCTGCTCGATCTCCGCCGCCGTGTGGCCCGCGTCGCGCAGGTCGGCGGCGTGGAGGGCCAGCAGCCCCAATCCCGAGGAGAGGTTCAGCGAGTCGATGACCCGCACCTTGCCCGGCTCCACGCACTCCAGCGCGGCCTGAGCGTTTACGACCGTGGCCGAAAGCCGGGAGGAGATACCCAGATAGAGGGCCTCCCCGGGCTCCTGAAAGGCCCGGACGAAGTCGGCCACGGAAGGGGCCGCCGTCTTGGGCAGCTCGCCGTGCTCCTCGACCAGGGCGAAAAGTTGGGCGGCGGTGAAGTCGAATTCGTCCTTGAAGGTCTGTTCGGCCACGTGGACCGATAACGGGATCACTTCGAGCTGATAACGCTGAATGATTTCCGAATTGAGATCGGACGTACTATCGGTAAGAATGCGAATCATCTATAACTCCTCAGAAAGATTGTCCAAGGTCAAAGGTCGCAGGATAAAAGCCGTCACGTATACACGTTCCCACGTCATTCTCGTTAATGTGGGTGAGAGGGATCCTCATCAGCCGGGTCAAGCTTTGCGATCCTCGGCTCGACCAACAGCGCCTATTAGACCCCGAAGTCCGATTTTGGTCAAATTGAAAAGACGAAAGGGAATGGGGCCGACGGGCACGTCCAGTTCCGCTTTGTCGCAGACGGTGGAGGTGTTGGCCCGATCGATGCGGGGCTTGAGGGCCAGCAGGGCGCGCTCGAGCTCCGCCCCCTCCAGCCGGGCCATCAGTCCCTCGATCTCCTGCATGAGGGCCCGGGCCTGCCCGATGCGCGTCTCCGTCTCGGCGGCCTTCTCGGGGGTGGCGAGGCCGAACTCCCGCTTAAGCCGGTTGAGCCGGAAGCCCGCCTCGTAGGTGACCTCGGCCAGGGTGTTCCGGTCCAGCCAGCGGGTTTCGTAGGAGAGGATGTGCTTCCAGGTGGGGCGCAGGAGCAGGCGGCGGTGATCCTCCAGCGTGTGAGCGTGGCGGAGGTAGCCGTAGCGCTCCGGCTGCTCGTAAGCCAGGCTGCCAGGATCGAGGAAGGGGGCCAGCGGCGAGGTGAAGGGGATGAGGCGCCCGTCGGGGAAGCGCTCCAGTAGCCTCCGGCAGTAGTCTACCGTCTCCAGGGCCGAGGCCGACGTCTGCTGCGAGAGGCCGATCATGAAGAAGAGATCGAAGCGGCGGGCGCCGGCCCCCAGCGCGGCGGCGATGCTCTCTTCGATGCCGGCGTTGCTGTAGCCCTTGCCACTGGCCCGTCGCACCGCCGGGTCGTGGGATTCGGGCGAGAACTCGACGATGAAGTCGGGCAGGGCCGCCGCCAGCTCCTCCATGTAGCCCTCATCGACGGGCCAGAAGAACTCGACGATGGCAGCGCCCTCGAAGCCCTGCACGGCGCGGAAGAAGCGGCGGGCGTACTCCAACCCCGCCTGACGCAGATCGCCCAACAGGAAGACGGGCCCCCGGCTCAGCGCGCCGATGCGCCGCACATCCTCCGCCAGCCGCTCGGGGGAGCGGTAGGCGGGCCGGTGGCGGTGGGAGAGCTGCCGGGCGGCGAAGGCGGAGCCGCCGCAGATGGTGCAGTTCTGCGTACAGCCCTTCACCGTCAGCGCCGCCATGATGGGGTACTCCAGCCAGTGGCTGAAGGGCGCGTAGTTGAGCAGGTCGCGGTCGCGCACCACAGACCGCACCATCGGGTGGTAGTCGAGGGTGAGCGCGTCGAGGTCCGCTGGGACGTAGTCGTGGGGATTGACGTGCAGCGCGCCATCGGGCCCCTGCCAGGTGAGATTGGGGACGCCGGAGAGGTCGCCGCCCGAGAAAAGCCCCTCCAGCAGCAGCCGGAGGGGCTCCTCCGTCGCATCGCCCCTCAGGACGTAGTCCACCCAGGGGGAACGGGCCAGCTCCTCGTGGAAGTAGGTAGCGGAGTAACCGCCGCAGATCACGGGTGTCTCCGGATGGTGCTGCTTGACCAACCGGGCCACCTCCAGCGCACCGTGGGCGTGGGGCAACCAGTGGAGATCGATGCCGAAGGCGCGGGCGGAGAGAGACGCGATGGCCCGCTCGGGATCGTAGCGATCGGAGCGCACCATGCGGGCAGCGAGGTTGTTGATGCGCACGTTGAAGCCGTGCTGCTGGAGGTAGGCCATCAGCGTGGCGAAGCCCACGGGGTACATATCGAAGACGGGCGTCGAGGGGACCAGATCGGAGATGGGCCCCCAGAGCGTCGCCCGCCTGCGGAAATCGTAAACGCTGGGCGCGTGCAGGAAAACGAGATCGTAGGTCGTCATGATGGCTTACCGGGAAATAAGGACGCCAAAGCGAGCGTGCCAAAATCCCACTTTCACGGTAGAATAACTGCGTTGGGGAGGATGTCAAATGAAAAAATCAGTCTCGCTCTCTTCTGGACAGATACAAGCCGGCATCAATTACCTCCTGCTGTTTTCCTCCGTCCTGACCATCATCCTGATGGTGGTGATCGCCATCGTCTTCCTGGAACGTCACGGCGACCACCGGCGCTTCGTCACGGCGCTGGAGCATGAGGGGCGCGTGGCCATAGCCACGGTCGATTTCGTCTCCGAGAAGAACAACTGGGTAGACGTCTATTATCAGGATGAGGCGGGCCAGAACCGGTACGGACGGCTGGAGATGCACTACTATCCTGAAGGCGCCTGGGAAGGGCTGGAACGCAACGCCGAGGTGGAGATCCGCTACCTGCCGGAGAGCTCACGCCATGCCGGAGAGGTGGTGTTGGCAGATCGGCTCACGCGGGTACGCACGCACCTGGGGCACATTCGGGATCTTCTGTACGCCGGGGCCGGATGCCTGCTGCTCATCATCTACAAACCTCAGCCTCTCTTCTTCGGCTTCGTGGAGGGAGAGCGTCTCATCGAGGAGGGACTGCGATGGATCTGAGCGCCTTCGTCGCCCTCTGGGCCGGCATCCTGATCGAAATTCTGCTCCTGTGGGAGCAGGCCCATCCGGAAAACGCCCCCGCGGAGACACTGCCCGGCGTTCCGGGTATCGGCCGCGAGCGCAGTTTGATGGTCGGTGTGGGGCTGGTCGCCGCGCTGCTGATTGCCGCTTTCGAACTGACCGGCATCGGCGCCTTCAACGTCTCCCTGGATCATTTGATCCCCTTCTACGCTTTCGTCGCGCTGGGGCTCCTGCTCTTTTGGTACGGTATCGTCGATCCCAAGCTGCTGCCCCACATCAACGAGCAGACGGCGTTGGCGGTCCACACCGTGGTGCTGCTGGGACTCTACCTGGGCGGTGAGGTGCGGCTGGGCTGGCCCCAGCTCGCGGGCCTGGGGCTGCTCACGCTGCTCCTCTTCTACCTGGTCCTGCGGGACCGTCCCGTCGCCCCGCTGGTCAAAGTACCCCTCTACCTCTGGTATCTCCTCAGCCTGCTGCTCCTTATCGTCCAGAATGACTTTATCGCCCTCGTCGAAGCCCCCTACCTCTCTCTTGCCGAGAGCTTCATTCTGGGCGCCACGGGCTTCTTCCTGCTGCTCCAGGGGCTCTTCCTCCTCCGCTTCATCTTGATGAGCACTAGCCTGCTGAATCCCCACGGACGCGATTACATGCAACAGGCCATGCCCCAGCTCTTCGGCGACGAGGACCTGCCCCGCTGGCGGCTGCTCGTGCTGGGAGGATTGGTAGTCGCCGTGCTCGTAGCCCACACCTACCTCGAGCTGACCCTCGATCTCATGGCAATCAACCTGCTGGTCCTGGGCGCCGTCCACTGGCAACCGCCCGCACCGCGATGAGCTACAAGCGCAGCCATCAATGGCAGTTCGAAGGGCGCACCATCACCTTCACCTGGGCCGAGGAACCCGAGCTTCCACCGGCGCGCGTTTACGCCCTGGCCTTCACGGAAGAAGGGAGGTTGCTCCTGGTGGGCGGCGGTCCCGGCGATCCAGGTTGGTGGCTACCTGGCGGCGGGGTCGAGGCGGGCGAAGGTCCCGAGGAGGCCCTGGCCCGGGAGCTCCGGGAAGAAGCAGGGGCGCGGCTGCACAACCTCACCCCCATCGGGGCACAGCGGGTGCACGATCCGGCTTCGGGCTGCGAGGTTCACGCCTTCTACCGGTGCCGGGTGACCTTCTCCGAGCACTTCGTCCCCAGGCACGAGGTCAGGCAGCATTGCCTCGTCCCACCGGAGGAGTTTCTGGATACCCTTTTCTGGGGCCGTGACGATCCCAAGGCGCCACTTCTCCTGGAGCGGGCGCTGCGTCGCGGTCACTACGCGAAATCCTAACGCTGACGCCTTCAACTTTCGCGCTTTCCGGGTACAATAGCCCCCGTGGAGGAGGAAACTATGCCCATCAAGTATATCTTTGTAACCGGCGGAGTTGTCAGCTCGCTGGGGAAAGGGATCGCCGCCGCCTCTCTGGGCCGGCTCCTGAAGGCCCGGGGGCTGCGCGTCTCTATCCAGAAGCTGGACCCCTATCTCAACGTCGATCCTGGCACGATGGCCCCGTACCAGCACGGCGAGGTCTTCGTGACCGAGGACGGCGCGGAGACGGATCTCGATCTGGGCCACTACGAGCGCTTCATCGACGAGAATCTGAGTCAACTGAACAATGTCACCTCAGGGCAGGTCTACAGCGAGGTGATCAGCAAGGAGCGCCGGGGCGACTACCTGGGGGGGACCATCCAGGTGGTGCCCCACGTCACCAACGAGATCAAACGGCGGATCATCCTGGCGGCCCAACGGCTTGAAGCCGACGTTGCCCTGGTGGAGATCGGTGGCACCGTGGGCGATATCGAAAGCCAACCCTTCCTGGAGGCCATCCGCCAGCTGCGCTACGACGTGGGCCGCGAGAATGTGCTCTACATCCACGTGACGCTGCTCCCCTATCTCAGCGCCAGCGGGGAGCTGAAGACGAAGCCGACGCAGCATAGCGTCCGGGAACTGCGCGGCATGGGCATCCAGCCCGACATCATCGGCCTGCGCGCCGACTGCCCCATCGACGACGGCATCCGCGACAAGGTCTCCCTCTTCTGCGACGTGGAGCCCGAGGCCGTCATCCCCATCGTCACCGTCTCCTCCATCTATGAGGTACCTCTCATGCTCGAAGAGGCCCGGCTGGGCGATCTGGTTGTACGCAGGCTGGGGCTGGAAAGGGAGGTACAGCCCCCCGACCTACACCTCTGGCACGAATCCGTAGCCCGCCTGCGGGCCACCGATCGCCGTCCGCCCCTCCGCGTGGCCCTGGTGGGCAAGTACGTCGAGCTGCAAGACGCCTACATGAGCGTCCGCGAGGCCCTCGTCCACGCCGCGCTTCATCTGGGCAGAGACGTGGAGATCGATTGGATCCATAGCGAGGAGCTGGAACGGGGCCAACACCGGGCCCGCCTGCGTCAGGCCGAGGGCATCATCGTCCCCGGAGGGTTCGGCTATCGGGGCATCGAGGGCAAGGTCGTCGCCGCGCGAATCGCACGCGAGGAGCGTATCCCCTACCTGGGGCTCTGCCTGGGAATGCAGGTGATGTGCGTGGAGCTGGCCCGGCACGCGCTGGGAAGCGACGAGCCCAACAGCGAGGAGTTCGCCCCCAAGACCAAACACCCCATCATCTCGCTGATGCCCGACCAGCACGGTCTGGCTGACATGGGCGGCACCATGCGGCTGGGGGCGTATCCCTGCGTCTTGCAACCCGGCACCAAAGCTCGCGCGGCCTACGGAGTGGATGAGGTGCAGGAGCGGCACCGCCACCGCTTCGAGTTCAACAACGCCTATCGTGACCTGCTGAGTGTCGCGGGCATGGCCTTCAGCGGGCTCTCCCCCAACGGGCGACTGGTGGAGATAGCAGAGATTGCCGATCATCCATGGATGGTGGGCAGTCAGTTCCATCCGGAGTTCAAGACCCGCCTCCACCGCCCCCACCCCCTCTTCCTGGGATTCGTCGAGGCAGCGCTGACACGGCAGGAACATTCGGAGGGGACAACAGAAGAGGCCCTCTAACCCGAGAGAGCCTCCCCAGAAAGAATCCGCACCGCCTGCGGAGGGGCGGTGCGGATCGTGTGTCAAAGTTGAAACGAAAAGACCGGGGTCATCCGTTACAACGTGCTTACGCCCATTTAGAGGGGTCGAACTCGAACGGCCTGCGGCCCCTTACGTCCCTGCTCAACGTCGAACTCGACGCGTTGGCCTTCCTGCAGCGAGCGGAATCCATCCCCCTCGATAGCGGAGAAGTGCACGAAGACGTCTTCCTCACCCTCGCGGGAGATGAAGCCAAAACCCTTGGCGTCGTTGAACCACTTAACGGTCCCTGTTTCTCTACTCATGTTTATTGTTGCTCCTTGCTGAATGTAATACTTTGGGCGAAGCTCGTACGGGCATAAGAACAAGACACCCTGCCTCCGCAAGTTCGGGTAAACCTTGACTGTACGACCAAAACTTACTTCGTCCGACTGACTAATCTTACCATGGAAACGTGAAAAGGCAAGTCCGCTTAACTGTCCGGCAGAGGCCAGAACTCAAAGAGCGCGCCCACAGATTGCCCACACACGTTCCGCCGAATGACCTCCCCGAAGATGTGTCCCACGGGCAGAATGGTCAGACAGGCTGGGCGGCGCTCCTCCGGAATGTAGACGGTGTTGGTGGCGACGATCTCCTCGATCTCTTCGATCTGGTTCAATTGCTCCAGCGCATCCTCTGTAAAGAGACCGTGGGTACCGATGACGGTCACCCGCTTGACATTCTCGTGCCGCAGGTAGCGAATGGTCTCGATGATGGTGCCCCCGGTTGCGATCTCGTCGTCGACCAGGAATACGCGCTTGCCGTAAACGTCGCCCATGATGCCATCGATGGCAACGTGCTTCCCGTCCAGGCGGCGCTTCTCCGCCGCTGCCGCCGGCAGTCCCAATGCCTTGGCCAATTTCAGGGCGCGCCCGGCATGTCCAATATCAGGAGAGACGACCACGACGTTGGACAGATCCTGCTTGCGCAGGTGGTTCACGAAGACGGAGTGAGCGGTGAGATGGTCGGCTGGCACGCTAAAGAAGCCGTGGACCTGAGGCGAATGCAGCGTCATGGTAATGATATGTGTCGCCCCCGCCGTCACCAACAAATCAGCAACCAGTCGCGCGGTGATGGAGATGCGGGGAGCGTCCTTTTTGTCAGAGCGAGCGTAGGAGTAGTAAGGGATCACCGCCTGAACACTCTTGGCACCCGCGCCGCGCGCGATGTCCAGCATCAGGCAGAGCTCCAGCAGATTATCGCTCACCGGTGGCGAGAGTGGTTGAACAATGAAGACCTCTTTCGCCCGCACACTCACACCCAGCTGGACGTAAAAATTGTCGTTGGTGAATTTGCGCACCGTTGAGGGGCTCAGCTCAAGACCCAGGTAGTGCGCAATGTCTCGGGCCAGTTCTGGATGCGCTGTCCCACTGAAGACCAATACTTTGCCTTCCAGATCTTCAGCGATACGTTGCGTCTTCAACTCCCACCTCCTTGGCAGACTGACGGATACCACCGGCATTGTAGCACACGTTCACCGCGCCACAACTCTGCCGCTTCTGCAACATGCATGGTTGACGCAACGCAGCCTTTGGTCCCCCGTGACGGCAACCCCTCACCAACCGTTCCGGTGGACCCGCTCCTCACTGTAACGATCCGAGGGAGGCTTCTCCTCCGCAGGATGTCCAACAACGATGAGCGCGAAGGGCACCACCTCTGCCGGAATCCCCAGGAGCTCCCGCACACCCTGCACCCGCTGCTCGCGGGGATGTACGCCACACCAGACCGCGCCGAGCCCCTGCGCGTGGGCCGCCAACAGCAGATTCTGAGTGGCGGCGGCGCAATCCTGCTCCCAGTAGCCGGGATGACGCTCGCGCTCCGGGAGACCACAGACCAGGACTACCAGCGGCGCTTCCTTTGACATCCGTGCGTAGGGATGCACGTCCGGGATGGCATCGAGCAGTTCGCGCTCGTCAATAACGACAAAGGTCCAGGGCTGTTGATTGTTAGCCGAGGGCGCTGCACAGGCAGCCCGCAACAGCTGCGTCACCGCTGTCTCTGAGACAGGTTCGTCGGTATAGCGGCGAATACTGCGCCGCGAAAGAATTGCTTCCAATGCTTCCATTTCAGACCTCCTCTTGACAAGCCGGGTCCGCACGCAAAACGCGCCAACCGGCATAAGCCATCACCAGATTGCCCAATGTATCGGGGATATCGACAGCCAAAACGCTGCGAGGGTTCAACCCGAAACGGCGGAAGGAGAGCAGGACCCAGTACCAAGCATCGGAGAAAGCCCACAATAACAGAGCCGCCCCAATAAGCAGCCAGGGGCACCACCAGACCTTCCGAGGCGTCTCCCACAGGGTCACGAACCCGAGCGTCGCCAGCAACAGATCTAAGGCCGGGTAGAGAGCCGCAATCAGGGTTTCGGGAGCGACGGCAGCGCCTCGTACCGGCCACAAAAGCGCACCAAAGATCAGCAAGGGGGGAACGAAGCCCCCCACCATCAACAACCACTTGCGACAGGGCAACACATCCACCGGCAGATCCGCCAGATAGAGGAGTACTGCCTCGCCTACGGCCACGTAACCCAGCAACCAGAAGATATCGGCCAACGAGAAATCGGGCGCCTGGGGGAAGAGCAACAGATCATAGAGCCCCCAGGTCACCTCAGCCACCAACCAGATGACCATCCCCCCCGCCAACCACATCCAGACACGGCGCTCCCGGCCCTTCAGACGCCGCCAGGCCAAGAGCGCAACGAGCGCCGCGATGAGCATGGTGCCCAAGTTGGCGCCATTCCGCAGCCACTCCTGCCCATCGGGCGCGAGCCGAAAGAAGCCGATGAGATAGGAAAATACGTAAAGATTAACAAATAGCAGAAAAGGAACGTGATTTCGCGGTGTTTCCTTTGAGACCGTCATTGCTTTCCATCTGCCCCGGATCAGACGTGATAGGGAACCTGTACAATGCGAGCGGACAGCTCATCCCGCAACACAGCGAGCATGGCCTGCACGTGCGCCACAGCCTCTTCCCAGGCGACCTGCGCCCCCTGTGCCGCATCCCGGCGCTTGAGCTCTAGCTTCCCCTCCCGCAAGCCGCGCGCTCCCACCGTGATCCGCAGGGGCAGGCCGATCAGATCGGCGTCGTTGAACTTAACGCCGGCCCGTTCCAGCCGATCATCGTAGAGCACCTCAACCCCTGCCTGTTGCAGGTTGGCGTAAAGCGCCGCTGCGGCCTGCGCCACCTCGTCCCCCTCCTCGCGCGCCAAGGCGACCAGATGTACCTCGTAGGGAGCGACGGAGAGGGGCCAGCGCAGTCCCTGCGCGTCGTGATGAATCTCTGCGACGCAAGCCAGCAACCGTCCGATGCCGATGCCGTAGGACCCCATGACGACGGGCCGCGTCTCCCCCTCGGACGTGCGAAACGTGGCGCCCAAGGCCTCGGTATAGCGCGTCCCCAGCTTGAAGATGTTGCCGACCTCGATGCCCCGCTCCGCCCGCAGCGGAGCCGTACAGAGGGGACAAGGATCGCCCTCCTGCGCCAAGGCGATATCTGCCACAATGTCGGCCTCGTAATCCCGCCCGTAGTTGACGTTCAACAGGTGATACCCCGGCTCATTGGCGCCCGCGACGAGATTGGGCGTGGCGACGACCGCCTCGTCAGCAACAACGAGCGCCTCCCGCACGCCCAGGGGGGAGCCGTAGCCTGGCTCGGCGCCGTGGGCGCGGATCTCCTCCTCCGTGGCGGGGCGCAGCTCCCGTGCCCCCACGGCGTTGGCGAGCTTCGTAGGATTGACCTCCATATCGCCCCGCACCACAGCAAAGACGAAGCGCTCGACCTCCCGGCCCCCTTCCACCCAACTCCCCATCCGGAAGACGGCCTTCGCCGTCTGCGCCGACGAGATGTCGAGGAACTCGGCCAGCGCGGCGATGGTGGTGACACCCGGGGTGGCGACCTTTGCGGTGGGCTGCGCAGCGGCAGCCGGAACCGGCGCCTTGTGGAAAGCGGCAATCTGACGGTTGGCGGCGTAACCGCAGCCGTCGCAGAGCATCAGGGTGTCCTCACCAATGGACGTGAGGACCATGAACTCGTGGGCGCCGGCCCCGCCCATCATCCCTGTATCGGAGGCGACCGCCAGCACCTCCAGCCCGCAGCGATGGAAGATGTTGAAATAGGCCTGATAATGCGCGCGATACTGGGACTCCAGCCCCTCGGCGTCCACATCGAGGCTGTAGCTGTCCTTCATGGTGAATTCTCGAACCCGGATCAACCCGGCCCGCGGGCGGGGATCGTCGCGCCACTTGGTCTGGATCTGGTAGACGAGGCGGGGCAGATCCTGGTAGGAGAGAATCTCCCGCCGCGCAAGGTCAGCAACCACCTCTTCGTGGGTCATCCCCAACACCATATCCCGACTGGCCCGATCCTGAAAGCGCCCCATCTCGGCGCCGATGGTGTACCAGCGACCCGTCTCCTGCCAGAGGGAAGCCGGATGCACCACCGGCATCTTGATCTCCTGCCCGCCGATGGCTTCCATTTCCTCCCGGACCACCTGCTCGATTTTGGTGAGCGCACGGTACGCCAGCGGCAGGTAAGAAAAAACACCGGACGCCAGGGGACGAATGAAACCGGCCCGCAAGAGCAGTGCGTGGCTGGCCGCCTCCGCTTCTGCGGGCGTCTCGCGCAGGGTGCGGCCAAAGAGTTGACTCATGCGCATGGGAGCACCTCAGGGGTAGATGACGTCAACGACAAGGCGCACCGGCTCGGTCAACTCGTGCACCTCGAAGCGGGCCGGGGCATCCAGCCAGATAGAGAAACCTAGCAGAGCATCGTCAAAGATGGGAAAGCGTGTGATGGCGTTGACGACGGGATTGTCCGCCACGGAGATCGGCAGGCGCTCTCCGAGCGGGTAATCGTAGGCGTAGAGATCACTGACGACCAGATCGATGCGTACTGTGCCCCAGTCGGGATCGCGCACGCCCGGGAAAGGCTGCGTGCTCTCGTTTGCCAGTTCGGCGGTGTAGCGGGGCACGGTCGTGCCCGGCTCCTCCAGCTCCAGCACGACGCGAAAGCGATCGGCGTGCTCCCCGTGGCGCAGGCCTGCCAGGCTCCAGATGGTGCCCAGCGTCCCCCCCTCGATCCGCTGCTCCCCGGGTCGCGCTGGTGGTGGGGAGGTCGGTGCCTCCGGGGACGGAGCAGAGCCGTCGGGCGTGCCAATCATCACGGGCGGGGACTCGGCCCCTGAGTCCGGCGTGGCAGTGGGCGTGGGCAGCACCACGATGGCGCTGGTCGGCGAAGGCTCTAGCTCTACCGGGGGCAATCCCGGCGTCGCTGTGGCACTACACCCTATCAGCAACAGGGCCAACACCCCGAGCAGCCAGCTTCTGGCTGGAAGCAACCTGTTCATGTGAATCTCCTTCAAGGTAGTCAGTTAATCGTCAGTCGCATAGTCGTTTCGTCATTTACGTACGGCGCTGGTGTGTACCAACACCGGCGTCTCCCTGGAACGACCATAAACCAGCGAAGGGCGAGTATGGTCTGGTGTGCTCTTATAGCGGATCCAGGAGCAAGCCCTTGGAGCTCAGAATTCTTCGTCCTCGGACGGACCGGCCTCCGTCCTACGCTGCCGGATCCGCTCACTCAGCCGGCGCAGCTCCGCGCTCACGCGCTCCAATGCCGTAACCACCTGGGGCTCGGACTCCTCCCACGCTTTTTGGGCCGCATCCTGCGCCGAGCGGGCCGCCACCTCCACCTCTTCTCGCGCCCGTTGCGCCTCCGGGGATTTCAGCGCTTCGTCCAGCGCCTCGCCGAAGTCGTTTGCCACGCTGCGGAGACCATCGCGCATCTCACGGAGCTGCTCCTGCGTGGCCTCATCCTGCCAGGCTGTGCTGAAGGCAGCAGATAGACTCTCCCCGAGGGTTTCAAACTGCCGGGCCACATCCTGCCACGCCTCTGCACTGCCCTGATACCGGGACTGCTTCTCGGCTTCTCCTCTGTGCTCCTCACTCATCTCGTACTCCTCTCGCAACCGTTGTTCGCCTGCGGCTAGGTGTATACTTGCTCTTCGTTATCCGAAAGTTCCAGCTCCGTCTGTTCTTCCCAGGGGTAGACTTCCGTACCCGCCGCAGCTGCCCGGATGGCCGGGTCCTCAGAATAGTGGCCCCGGCGCTCGGGGGGCAACAGCGCTGCAATCCGCTGCATGATCTCGTGCCCGAATTCATCCAGCTGGCGCCGGCGATCCCGCCCCCGACCCTCAGCCCGGAAAGGTCCGAAGGGCTCGCCGATGCGCGCAGTGATTCGGGCCCGGCGCCCCCGGCGCAGGCTGGGCAGCAGCTCAGGCAAGCCGTCGAAGCCCATGGGCAGCAGCCGGGCTTCCGTACGCGCCGCGAGAAAGGCCGTTCCGGGCCGAGGGGGACGCAGCACCGAAGCCCAGCTGCCAGCTTCGGGATAGATGCCCAGGACCCCTCGCTGCTTTAACACGGCTTCCGCTGCCCGCAGCGCAAAGCGCGATCCGGTGCCCCGAAAGAGAGGATAGTACCCCCATAAACTGGGGATGGAGCGTACCCAGGGCGGGGCGTTCGGCATGTGAAATCCGCCCACAAACTCCAGCGGCCAGGGCGAGACCCGCACCATCAGCACCGGATCGATGAAACTGAAGTGATTGGCAACCACCAGCAGCGGCCCTTCCTCCGGCAGATGCTCCTCGCCGTAGATGCGCAGATCGGCAAGCAGGGTAAAGAGCACCCGCGTCACACCCTGCAACAGACGACGAATGAAGCGCCTCCGGGGGTATGGGAAGCGATGCTCCGGTCCAACATCCATGGCCAATTCCTCCAAGATCTGATGAAAACGAGGGACAAGCGGCGAGCCATAACGACAACCTGACGCCTCAGCACCTCCCGCTCAGAGTAACGCGAATCTTTTTCCTCAAGTGTCTTTACAGTTTAGCATGGGAAATCAGGAGTTCAACCCCCCGCTTTCTCCCAGACCGGGTATAATGCAGAGGGCACCTCCCGGACGCTTCGAAGAGGCGTCCCTACTAACATTTTCAGAGAGGAGTAACGTGAACACCGAACCTGAAATCGCAAACGAAACGCCGGACGGCGTCACAGACGAAGCAGAAGCCCGCTATCGCGCCGATAGCGAGGCCCTCTCACAGCAGGCCCGGGAGCAGATGAGCCGCCGGGAGTGGGATGGTGCATTGGGGACCTACGAGCGTCTGCTGACCCTGCAAATGGCCGCCGAGGATCGCGCCGGGCTTGCCCGAACCCGCAACGATATGGCGAGCGTCTACCTCGCCCAGCGGGAGTGGCAGAAAGCCCTCGAACTTCTCGAACGCGCCCTTCCCGCCATGCAGGAAGCAGGAGAGCGGGAGCAGGAAGCGGTGGCGCTCAATAACCTCGCTGCTGCCCATCAGGAGCTGGGCGACTGGCGTACCGCGCTGGAGACCTACGAGACGGCCCTGGCGCTCCGTCAGGAATTGGAAGATCCCGTCGGGGAAGCAAAGACCCTCCGCAACATTGGCGTGTTACACGGCCAGCGCGGCAACATGATGCAGGCCAAGCTCTACCTGAACCGGGCACTCATCACCGCGAAGAACGCCCGCTCCCAGGAGCTGGTAAAGGTGATCCGAAAATCGCTCTCGCAGCTCCAGCGGCGCCGACGCTGAGCGCTGCCGGAAAGCAACCCGGGCTCAAGCGCGCCTCAGCGTCTCCCGCACCCGCCGGGCCGCCTCGACCATGGTCCGCAGGGCGGGGATGACCTCCTCCCACCTCCGAGTTTTGAGCCCGCAATCGGGATTCACCCAGATCTGCTCCGGCTCCAAATGGGCCAGGAAGGTACGCAACTTCGCGATCACAAATTCCACGGAGGGAATGTCGGGGCTATGAACGTCGTAGACTCCCGGCCCTACCTCGCGCCGGTATCCCGTCTCCGCGAGTTCCCGCACAGGCTCGTCGCCGCTGCGCGCGTTCTCCAGGGAGATGACGTCGGCATCCAAATGCTCGATGGCCTCCAGAATATCGCCAAACTCAGCGTAGCACATGTGAGTGTGAATCTGCGTCTCGGGCCGGGCGCCCCCCGTCGCCAGGCGGAAGGCCGCCACGGTCCAGGTGAGATAGTCCTCACAGCGCTCCCGCTTGAAGGGCAACCGCTCGCGGAGGGCCGGCTCGTCCACCTGCACTACCCGCGCGCCGGCAGCCTCGAGATCGGCGATCTCCTCCCGCAGGGCCAACGCGATCTGATAGGCGATGCGTGAGGGATGGACATCGGTGCGCGGGAAAGACCAGTTGAGTATGGTGACCGGTCCCGTAAGCATCCCCTTGACGGGACGCTTGGTGAAGGACTGGGCCATAGCAAATTCCCGCACGCTGACGGGTCCGGGCCGAGTCACGTCGGCGTAGATGATGGGCGGGCGGACGTAGCGGCTGCCGTAGCTCTGCACCCAGCCGTGACGGGTGAAGGCAAAGCCCTCGAATTGGTGGGCGAAGTACTCGACCATGTCACTGCGCTCGAACTCTCCGTGGGTCACCACGTCGAGGCCCAGCGCGTCCTGCACGCCCACGGCGTGGGCGATCCAAGCCTCGATGCCTGCGTGATAAGTCGCCGCATCGATCTCACCCCGGCGGTACTGTCCGCGCAGCCGACGCACCGCCCGGGTCTGCGGGAAGGAGCCGATGGTGGTCGTGGGCAGCGGCGGGAGCGAAATCTGACGCGGACGGCGCGTAGCGTAGGGCTCACTCCGGCTGAAGTCGGCCTCGTCAAGTGCGGACAGGCGATCGCCCAGCGCAGGATCGTCGGGAGCGAAGGCCCGCAGCCCCTCCCGGAAATCCTCCTCCAATGCGATCTCGCCCGCGTGAGCCCGAGCCAGGCGCGCCAGCTCCTCCAACTTCTCGTCGGCGAAGGCCAGCGCCTGCGCCAGGGGCGCGGGCAGATGGGTCTCGCGCACCGTCGTATAGGGGACAAAGCGCAGCGAGGAGGAAGCGCTCACCCGCAACTCCCGGCCCTCCCCCAGCCCGTGCAGCAGCTCCAGCGTGGATGCGGCGGGCGTCCGCCAGACGTTGCGCCCCTCCACCACCCCGGCGGCGAGCACCTTATCCGGGGGCCAATCGACCTGCGCCAGCGCCTCGCGCTGCTTCCCTGCCGTGAAATCGAGGGTGAGCACCTGCACCGGCAAGGCCAACACCCAGGGCAGCGCCTCCCCCAGATCATCAAAATAGGTGACGAGGTTCAGCCGCAGCCCGGACTCGGCGAAAGAGGCGTAGGCGACCTCGTACGCTTCGCGCAACAGCGGGGCGTCGTGCAGCACGAGCGCCGGCTCGTGAAGCTGCACCTCCACGAAGCCCTCTTCACGCAGCTGGCGGAGCAATTGACGGTAGAGAGGCAGCAGGCGCAACAATACTTCGAGCAAGGGCTCTTCCAGCAGCGAGAGGCGCAACAAGGTCACGGGTCCCAGCAGGATGGGAATGGCTCGCTCCCCCAGCAGTGCCTGAGCCCGTCGCACCCGCACAACGAAGTCGTTGAAATCGGCCCGAGGCTCCAGGCCCGATTCCACCTCGGGAATCAGGTAATGGTAGTTCGTGTCGAACCACTTGGTGAGTTCCAGCGGCGGGAACCCCGCGTGCCCACGCGCCAGAGCGAAGTAGCGCCCCAGACCCTGCAGGTGACGAAAACGCGCCGGGACCAGATCGAAGCGCAGCGCCCAATCGAGCACAGGATCGTAAAGCGAAGCATCGCCCACGCCGATGAAATCGATCCCCGCCTCGCGCTGCCGCAGCCAGCCCTCTTCCTCAATCTCACGCAAGGTGAAAAGCAGCGCTGCTCCGTCGACTTGCCCCTGCCAGAAAGACTCCAGGGCGCGCTTTAGCTCGCGGTCTCTGCCGATGTACGGATATCCAAGCGTCTGGGTTTGCACTCGCATCTGTTACCTCCCGAAAATAGTGAACGGTGAATGGTGCAGAGTGAGAAGGTCCGCTACCGGTGTTGCTCACGGCTCTCTACCCACCTTTTTCATGCGCCGGGACACCGCCGGAACAGGTCAGCTCCTTGACACCAGGATTGGCCCATCTACCGTGCCCGACCCGAATTATTCAGATGGAAGTCTACTATTCTATCCATCTTTGTCAATCTGACGCCGGAACGTGGTACAATACGCAACGCGAATATTAGCTTGATTGAGGATACAGCCATGTCAAAGCACCTGAATACCGTGTCACCATCTCTGCCCGGCGTGGGGAAGCCCGGCTCCTGGGACGAGTACCTGGCCCACTGGATCTCGCAGCTGGGTAGTCCCCCCGTGGTCACCCTCGTGGCGGTCGTACTGACGGCGGCAGTATTGCAGGTGTCGGCGCTGTGGATCGCGCTCCATCTGCTGCTGACCATTGGACTTCCGGTGGGTTACATCGTCTCACTGGTGCGGCAGGGAAAGGTGACGGATCTGGATTTGCAGCTGCGTGAACAGCGCGCCCGCCCTTTCTTGGTCACGATGGGGGGACAGACGGTCGCCTGGGCGCTTCTCTCCGCTGGCGGCGCTCCCTACCCCCTCCCGCTCCTCGCGGTGACCGCGCTGGTGCAGACCTTCTGCATCTTCGTCATCACGCTGCACTGGAAGATCAGCGTCCACACCTCGACGGCAGCCGGAATCGCCGTGCTGCTCTGGCGGGTCATGGGCAGCGGCGCGGGGCTCCCCCTGGCTGCCAGCCTCCCCTTCATCGCCTGGTCGCGGGTAAAACTACGACGTCACACCCCGCTCCAGGTACTTGCGGGTGCCGGTCTGGGAAGCGCAATCTTTCTCAGCGCCCTGCTGCTGGCTCCCCTCCCCTAGAGCTAAAAAGGCCCTCCTGCCAGTGCGGCGGGAGGGCCAAGATGCTCCCCAATTTCGCTCAGTGGAGCTCGCCCGCCACCGGGCGGTCGCGGATTCCCAGATAGCGTTCGAGCTCCTGCTCCAGGTAGAGCGCCAGCTCGGGTTTATCCAACCCCTTCACCAGCGCCCGATCCCTTCCGGTACGGAGCACGGCATGCAACTCGTAGGTGATCGTCGTGTTGTTGTTATTGCGGCTGACGACCTGCTTGGCATAGAGCTGCTCCAGTTCGGAGCCCCGCACGTCCAGTTCTCCGAGCCACGGCAGGGGGGCGTGGCGAATCTGTAAATGGTCCCGCTCTGCCCGCACTGTAGTTCGGTTGAGGAACCCGGCAAGCGTGTAGTACCCCACACCGATGCCAACGGCGGTATGCAGCAGACCGAAGAGCGACATGGTCCAGGCTCCGCTCGCAAGGGCCATGCCGTGCCAGAACAGCATGAACCCGTTCCAGAAGACGGCAAAGACGGCCAGACCGATGAAGCGCGGGGAGAACCAGCGATGGGTCATGCGCAGTTCCCCCGCCTCCCGCACCACGTCGAGCTTTGCCGGCAGCCGGACCGGTGGCCGGTCACCGGTAGCAGCGTCCCGGGCAAACGCCGTGGGGTGTTGGGGGAGGGAGATTACGGATTGCAGAAAGTCTCCCAGCTGGCTGGATAGAGCGGGCTGCGCCCGCTCGGGGAGTTTGAAGACCGTGCCGCAGTGCGCACAGGTCGCCAGCCCTAAATCCCAGTTGAAGTTTTCA
>NPIE01008235.1_pt1 | contig 22741 bp, 24 predicted proteins | sample 8637661 | NCBI WGS metagenome assembly NPIE01 (sample SAMN07420842, study PRJNA396082) | bioreactor metagenome | isolation source: sample BA12 brine-fed electro-methanogenic bioreactor BA | place: Japan: Kochi | collected 2016-12-09
ACTGTTTTTGTCTACACTCTGAAAACAATCAACCCAAATGTGGTTGATTGTTTTTTAGTGATTTCTTCTCTGTTTTAAAAGATTGATATTTTTTTATGTCAAGATATCTGACGAAAAGCCAATGAAATGCTTATTGATTACTCGTCCATCCTGCATAAATCGTTGTGTTTTCTGACGGCATCACGTCAAACACAAAAGGAATGGTTAAGGCTTCATCCGCAAACCAACCCGTAAAGGTATAGCCCTCTTTTGTTGGATCAGCCGGCGCTGAAATGGCTGTTCCACTCACTTCAATGATGGATAGAATCGGGGTACCGCCATTAACATCAAATGACAACTCATGCCCCCACTTGGCATACAAAGTCAAGGCTTGGGTTGGAAAAGCATCGGACTCATATGGCGCCGTCAGCAAAGCATCGGTATACCAGCCCATGAAAATATAACCCGTGTAACTTGGTTGGAATAACTCACTGCCTGCATAGTCGGTTTCAATCACATCCGCGTCACCATTGTTTAATACAAAGGTGACGTCAATCAACTGCGGATCCATCGTGCCGTAAAGCGTCAAGTCTTCAGCCGGCATCACAGTCGAGGTAAAGAAAGTAGTCATCTCAACATCGCTAAACCAGCCGATAAAGGTGTAGCCTTCAAGCGTTGGAGAGGGAATCCATACAATGGGCGATTCAAACTCAACAGCGTCCGATGTCGCATAAACCTCCCCATCGACAATATAGGTGATGCTGTAGCTGTTTTTTGTTAGAACAAGATGAATATCTGTATCCTCGGTAATCACTGTAAAATCTTTGTCCCAGGAAAAGCTGTAACCATTTTGTGGAACATAATCAGGTGCTGTTGCGGCAGAACTGTATGGCACGACTTCTGTTTTCAATAGCAGTTCACCCTCATAGAAGTTTACTGTCGAACTCAAACTGATGGTCATGATGATTTCAGTTTCATTGTCTGCAGCATCAACAATCGTAAATGTATAAACCCCTGGTACCAATACATCATCGTTTGAGGTAATCGCAACGGTCTCATGAGTGAAATTCTGATAGTCATAATCGGTGATGGTGCCATCAACATTGTCATGAATACCATAGATGAGGGCGAGTAAATCATGGATGGTGCCAGTGGAAAGGTCGATCGGCGATGGCACCGTATAGTCGCCAGTAATCATGGCTTCAGCAAAACTGGTACTGACCATTGGGGCTTGTGCATCTGTAAATGTCACTTGGACATAAGCCTTGTTTTCCGCATAGGCATAAATAAAGGTCTTAAACCCGCCCAGTTCAGGTGTATCAAAATCAACATAAAAACTGGTAAATGGTTGAACAGGGACGGGTAAAACATTGCTGATGCGAATAATAGATTCGTCAACAACCTTACCGACAAACATGCTCAAAACATAGGTGCCTTCGGGTATATCGCCAGCGAAAATGTCATGGGTTTCGCCAAAGAAACTCATGGCGTTTTGTTGATAGATCTGTTTGGTTTCCATATCCATTACGAAGGTTTTCTGGCCCACTGAAAAACTATAGAAAACGCTATATTCAGCATCTGTCTGAAAGATGGGTGAACGGTTAAGATCGATACTGAGATTGCGGGTGTCAAAATCAGTATTACTGATGGTGGCTGTGCCTGTTACGGATGTTTCCATATCGATAAACGTGATTTGGCTGATATCGATATCATCTGGCATCTCATCGAAGGCGATGGTTTCAGCGCTTTCAAGTAAGGCTTGGAACTCATCGCGCATATGAACATAATCATAAATCTGGTTGATGACTGATTGATAGTTCGCAAAGGTTTGATAGGGTTTGAGGGCAATGCCCATGATACTGTTGGTAAACTTAACCTCTTTGAGGATATCGTTAGCATTGGTACGCACATCTTTTGCTTCAGTAAACAAACGCTGTAAATCATCCGCTTGATAGGTGATGCCTGCTTCTGTTAAATAATGAGAGAGATTCGTCATCGCTTCTGCGCTTGACGTTGCCTGAACTTCAAAGACAGCTTTGCCATAATAGTTGTGGTAGTATTGGTATGCTCTTGTGCCTTCTTTGCCGATACGAAGCTCAACACCGATTAAATCAACTGAGTTTTGCCAAATCGGATCGCTCGATAGAAACCTGCCAACACTGGTTTGGAAACCGGTCACTTCGCTTCTGATCTCATTACTTGCGCCATAGTAATCCGGCAATGGCGTCAAGCCTAAATCGATGAACATCTGCATATACTCTTCACTATCCACATGCAATTGCAAAAGTTTGTCTTCTTCGATGAGAACCCCTTCAATCCCCTCAAAAGCCGGCAAGTAAAGATGAATATAATAGGTTCCGTTGGCACCGCCTTGGATATCGATGACATTTGAACTTGAGTCAGGTGTGTAAACGGTCAAATTTGGATAATCATAGGCCAAGATTTGCTCGTTGACATGGTCTATGACGGGGTTGAAGTTGTACCATCCACTCTCCCCTTCGACCATCGTCCAAGTGTTATCATAGTAGACAAACTTACCATCATCCTGGCGATTGATGCCTCGAAAATGGTGATAGCCCTTGGGACTCCAATCGTCATTTCTCAATACATTATAATAATTGAAATCTCTTGCGGCGACAGAGTTGTAATAGATATCCGTATACATGATTTCCTCGCCTTCGATCCCTGTATCATAGATTTGGCTATACCAGTTTTCAATCACTTCTTCACCGCGATCATTATAATAGACCTCTGTCTTGGTATAGATAAATGCGGACCAATCGGCTGAATCATAGTCAAACTCGATGTATGTATACAAGATCACTCGATCGCGGATGCGGTCATACTGCAAAAGGTTTTTGCGATATTCACCATAATTTTCACTTTCAATCCAGGTGTCGAGAAGTTTGATGTTTTCAACTGCCCAATCCGCATCTGCCTTAGCTCTACCAATCACTTCTTCTGAGACTGTATAGAGGTTGTTAAGGGCGTGATCATTATAGTCTTCTAATGACTCTGTAAAGAGATACATGCCATTGACAAGGTTTGGCATTGAAAACAGGTCAACATGATAGTAATACTCGCGCCAGTAGGGATGCTGAAGATAGTCCTCGACATTGATTTCAAAAGATCGTGTGTGATCAATCAGACTCCTATTGGCGAAGAGGTTTTGATTTCTCAAGTTTGGCAAATAAGCCTGTTGGGGAAAATCAACGTCTCCGGTAAAGATGCTGTCAAAGTCGATATCAAAGACAGCGTTGTCAAGGCGATCAACCGAAATATAGAGTTCATCGATGCCCTCATAGTCGCTTGAGACTTCGGTGGTTGTTTGGGTTGTTGTCGTGCTTTCTGTGGTTGTCATAACTGCAGTCGTGGTGGTTGGCAACGACGTCGTCGTTGTCGTTAAGACGCTGCTTGTAGTAGTTGTTGTTGCTTGGGTCGATGAACTTGATGTCGTCAATGGTGCTTGGGTCGTTGTTGCTTGTGTTGTCGAGGTCACATCGTTACATCCGACCAATAAAAAAAGAGCAGCGAACAACATCAACAACCCTAAGACATTCATGTTTAACTTAGACATAATACCTCCCATACATCGTTATTAAACTTTACGATTTGATTTAAGCGTTAGAAGTCATGGCGACATCACAAGCTCGTTTTGCGCATGTTTCAGATGATGATCTTCTAGTAAAACATATAAATTCAACGCTTTTTATGCTTATTTTAACACATTCTTTTTTAATTACAATATAGCGAGTGAAAACAACCTCCTTCTAACTTATTTTTCTATTTAAAAGACAAAGATAATGACAAGTGATGACATCAATATGATTTTAATGCAACCAAAAAAATGTTGAAAACGATGGTTGTTTTCAACATTTATTTTGATTATTTGTCAACTGCCTTCTCCATGTTAAAGCATAATTATTGATAGGTTAATGCAAATAAATGACAGAATTTTGCTTCATCTTAACAGATAGGCAGTATGGCCAGTTTTATTACTCTTCGCTATAAGTGGATAAGCCCTTGAAATTATGAACAGCCGGATTATAAGGGAACTGTTCAATGTAAGCAGACAAGGAATCGTCTGGCACATAGATGTCTGGGCTTGACCTGTCTGAATGAAGGAACATATCTAAGATCACCGGCAAATCACCCTCAGTAATCGAAGCCCTAATGATGACGGTTTCAATTGAACTGTCCTTGACAATATCGTAATCAATTCGTCTGATGCTGGCAGGAATATCGAGCACTGTCAACTGCTCGGTATGCTTAAATGCACAGCCGCCAATCATCTCTAACTCATCGCCTAAATCAATTGATTCAAGATATTGGTTATAAGCAAAGGCAGAATTTGAAATATAAGTCACACCTTCTGGTAATGTATAGCTTGTCGCTACTCTTGCCGAAGGATAAGCAACAATGCCTTGGTATCCCGATTTATCTTCAAAGAGAACGCCATCAATGTCGAAGTAGTCCTCGTTTGCCTGATCGACCTGAATGGACGACAAGGCTGGTGTCCGTTCAAAAGCCGTCGAGAAAATATTTGTGACTGTTTCAGGTATCTGTATCTCTTCGACAGTTTGGTTGTCGTAGAATGCAAAGGGTAGAATCGTATCCACAAGACTCGGAACAGTAAATATGGGGTTATCCTCAGTCGTTGAAGATGGCACATAGATGATGCCTGTCATATCTTTGTTATAAAGAATGCCCTCTTCAAAGGTGTAATACTGATTGTCTTCGTGGACAATGATTTCTTCTAAATTGGGAAGCCCTGTAAACGACATTCCGTTAACCATCCGTATATGTGCACTGATTTCAATTGTTTTCAGGGATGTTGCACCCTCAAAGGCATATTGATCCAAGATACCAAAAGAGGTTTCCAAAAGCATGTCTGCTTGGACGATGACAAAGTAACTGACATACTCCACGTCACCGACAAAGACTGACTCTCCTTTGGTCGACTTAATCATGGGGCAGCCACCCTCATAGATGACGGTTTCTTCGGTTGAATCTTCATAGGCGACTTCGCAGATATCAGCGTACTCATCTAGATATGCTTCAAACTCACTCGCAGCCATCACTTTCTCAATCGTTCCAAAGTAGTCCCCATAAAAACGAACTGCTTCCAAGGATTCGCTCTGATAAAAGGTATGCCTGTTGATTCTGGTGATTGAATTGGGGATCCATACCTCAATCAAGTCTGATGCTTCAAAGGCATACATTTTAATGCTGACGACGAGGAGCCCGTCGATATGCTGAGGAATCAAGAGATGCGTGGCATCGCCATGATAACTGTTGATGCTAACACCAAAATCACTATCAGAAATCTGGACATAGTCGTAGTCGAAAACATCGTTGATAGCCTCAAAACTGGCGGTCAAAATCATATCTTCCACGACTTCTACAGAGTCGTAGTATGTGTTGTCGTCATTGACCCAACCAATGAATATGGCATCCGCTTCTTCAAGTGTAGGTAAGGATATTTCTTCTCCAGCGGTCACCGTATTATAGTTGGCATAAAGCGACCCATCGGGATAGTTTAGTTGTAATTGATAGGTTTGTGCGTCTGTTGTTGTTGTTGGTGTCGTTGTGGTCTCGTCACAAGCACTCAAAACAAAAAAGAATAGGAATAGAATGATAAGTTGATATTTTTTCATGTAAAGCCTCCCTCTCAAACATTATAACAAGTGATGAACAGTTTATCAATCACATTTAAAATTAAACCCACATCAAAGCTTGAGGGTCTAACGATATTTCCATGATATGTTAAAAAATATATAGTCTGGTGTTTATCATCTCCATAGCATTTCGGTAACAAAGAAAGAAATGATATATTTAATCTGGGAAAAACTAGAGCATATATGGTAAAATATAACAACAGACATATACAGGGAGTCACTTACCATGTCCAAAAGAGTACGCTATCCACTTATCATATTGTCACTGTTGGCCATCGTCCACTTTTTTGTACATCCTTATCTCTACCAATTGCTTTATACAGGCAGGTTGACGATGTCTTCATATCGTTTGCTCTATTTATCGATTAATCTCGTATTCACAGTCGCGTTGGCAGTATTTATCTTTATCAAAGGCAGATTCATCAGAGGCATTCCAGCGATTGCGGGGTTAATTGCCATTAATGCCGTATTGGATGCACTTCGGATCTATGTTTATCCAGAGATTGCCATCAACAGCAATGTCATCTCGACGTTTGCAGGTGTTTTTATCTTTTCTTTTAGTCTCGTCTCTGTCAAAAAAGCCATTTTTAAGAAAAGAGCTGGCCTCTTCTTTGTCTTAATGGGTGCCATTTACATGCTGCGATTTCCGATGTTTATGGATTTCCTCCATTATTTTCTAAACAAGTATTACAGCTTTGCTGTGGCTTCCGATGTTTATTTCCAGGGAACACTCTATCTTAACTACATGATTATCGGATTAGCGCTTTTTGCACTCGATGGCATTATCCACGAAAATAAAGCCATGGATCGAACCATATAAACACGAACTTGAATAAAAGAAACCATCTCAGTTGATGGTTTCTTTTTTGTTTTTAAATTTTTTAACGCTTACGATATCAATCCAAAACACATTTTACACAACATATGTTAGGGCTTCGTTTAATAAGAATGACTAATCCATTGCTATATATAAGTTTTTTGTTATTCAATTGACTCGAGCGTTCGATACTTGAAAAAAGTTGAAGCGATAAAGGATAGATATGTGAGTGCATAGACAATGCTGCCGGTAAAGGCATAATCAAAAAATGTCCCGATATGTAAAAATCTTCCTGAAAATGCTAAGACATTACCTCCACGAATGTAAAAACCCTTCATTGTACTGATCATAAATAATGTAAAAGCCAACATCATGATGATAACGCCTAAGTTCTCTGATAACAGGAACAGTCTGTTTTTTAGCGATAGCCAGAATCCTAAACCCATGATTAGGGTTGGTAAGAAAACAAGCAACCAATAAAGGATGCTATTCAGACCAAAAGTAACATCACTTGGATCTAAGACTCTCAAAATCGCAAAGATGATAATGATGAAGACCCCTAAACAGTATCCCAAAAAATATCCTTGATATAGTTTTTCTGTTTTTATTTTGTCTCTAACAAAATAAAGAAAGAATAGATTAGGAATCATGATGACAAACAAGCCAAAGTAAAACCTGATGACACTTTCAGTCGACAGAGCAAGGGCTTGCCCGCTATGGATGATGATGCCTAATATGATACTAATCAAGACACTCGCTAGATAGATGGTTTTTTTCATGTTTTTTCCTCCTAGAGCAGTTAAATCATTAGTATTATAGCATCTATTGTCATTTTTGCCTAAGACTAATTATAGATAAAAAACGGAATATGTAGGCTATGGTTGAGCATACTGTATGACATCACTTACTTACCTGCGACCAAAATAATGATTCCTTTTGTTGTGCTGTGACAAAAAGAAACCCAGATGTCTCTGGGCAACTTTTGTTAACAAAAAACATTACAAATCAACGAAAATCCTGTTTCCTTCTGTCTTTACAGGAAAGGTCGTGGCTTTCTTGACTGGCATTTTAAGAAACAGAATTTTTGCATTTTCCACAATCTCCCCCGTTTTAACATCAATTTGGGCATGGTGTTTAGCACAGGTGATAATCCCTTTTTCAAAGGTCCCTTTGAAGAGGGATGCTTTCAGATGAGGACACCGATCGTCTATGGCATAGAACGCATCTTCATAGAAAGTCAGTAAAATCGGTTTTCCTTCATGCTCTACTCTGAGTTTCTTTTTTGTTTTCAATTCTTCAACGCTTGCAAGATCAATCCACATATTTTGACCCCTTTCATATTTGTGTGCATACACTATGATAAACACTATTTAAAAAACCATACCAATCCATCTTTTATACGATGCTATTTTTTTTATCCAAGCGATAATCATTCTAACATTTTTTTATCTAAGTCTTTTAATGATATAATTGCCTTTTCAGAAGTCTTTTCTCTATACAAAATTTAAAAATCCAATATCTTCTTAGTTTCTTCAATCGTATATGTTTTCGAGTTTTCTTCGTATTCTTTATAAGCTTGTTCATAAAGGAATATATCAAACTCATCTTCTATCTTTGAAAGAATTACTTGTCTCATCACCTCAGAGACTCTTGTACTATTTAGTTCCGCATACTTTTAATAAGCTTTGAATCTTTCTTGCTAACCCTTATTGAAATCGTCATTATGATCACTTCGTCTTCATTGTAATACATTGCATATATTTTTGCAAACACACTGTCATACATTGTGCTGCTGCTTCTCAAAAAGTTTTCATATAAAAAAGCTCCCTTCATCAGAGTGTATGGTTTTCTATGCCATAACTCCAACTTTTGGTAGCCTCTTCAAAACGAAATGATGTAGCTGATAGTCCTTGAAGCTTATCCGTATTAGATATCAACTAACTCATTTAACAATTTGTTAACATCAATGTTGCAATATCAAAAATAATTGCGATATTGATACCTTCATATTCATGTGAAATCATATTTCTTAGACCTATAATCATGTTCAAATCAGTATTGGAATATTGTACCTTTATCTTGTCCGATAGTTTTTTCGCAGTTTCACCTATTTGCTCTAAATTTAGTATAACAGCATCTAGATACAATTCGTTCTTTTCAAAAACCTCTAAAGATGTCATTCCTTCCATATATTTGTTAATCTTTTTACAATAAGTGACAATTCGCTCTATATATGCCTTATCTTTCATAAATTAGCACGCCAGTCTTTCTTATTTCTTGTTCTATTTTTGATTCATGCTTTACAGTTTTATTACTTAGTAATCCTATCTTCTTATGTAACTTTTTTCTTAAAGTTTCAGCAAAGCCAAAATAATCAAGACCATATAAACTTGATTTCATATATAAGTCTATATCACTATCTTCTTTTGCACTACCTTTCACATATGATCCAAAGAGGTATATCTGATCAATATCGTAATCCTTAGCAACATCAGATACACATTTCTTAATTGTAAGATATGAAAGAACTCCAGGTGCACCCATCTCGTTTAAATATTCCTCCATTTTCTCTCTTAATAATCTATCCACAATTAAATCAATTGTCCATTCACTTGGTTTCCTTACTTCTTGCTCCCAGTTTCTAAGTGTTTTGACAGGTACTCCAGTTAATATAGAAACCTGTTCTTGTGTTAGTTCTAAGTTTTCTCTGATCACTTTCACCTTATTAGACATATTATCACCACCTACACATGTATTATATACCCCATTGGGGTAGTTGTCAATAATATTGTGCCTCATCGAGGCATAGAATAAAAAACTTCCTTTATTAGAGAATCTGGGTTAAATACCATATCTCCAACTTTTGGAAGCTACTTCATTTCAATATGTCTTGTCTTTATGGACTTTATCTGTTTTTGTTCTAAAAGTTCATATTGTTTAATACTTTTCAAGTTTTTTTATCATTCTTATTGCATTCTTTGTATATATCACTTTAGTGTGATTATCCTTTATAAAACCTTCAAAATCTTCATAAGCAGCTTTTCTAATCACTAGATCATTCGTATATCATCATAAATTATTTTACTTATAAATATCTTTTCGATGACCAAACTCAATCAATAATATAATCAATTCATCATCCATTATATTAGTTAAAATTCTATAGTTACCAACCCGGTAGCGCCAGATATCTTTCTTGTCATGAGACAATCCTTTACCTTTTGCTCTTGGGTCTTTTGTTCCTTCAAGATTTTTTTCTATCCAAGCAATTATCATTCTAGCAATTTGCTTATCCAATTTTTTTAAAGATTTTAAAGCTTTTTCCGAAATTTTTACTTTATACATAATTAAAAATCCAATATTTTCTTAGCTTCTTCTATCGTATATGTTTTTGGATTTTCTTCATACTCTTTGTAAGCTTGTTCATAAAGAAATATATCAAACTCATCTTCTATCTTAGAAAGGATTGCTTGTCTCATCACTTCTGATACTGTTGTTCCATTTAATTCCGCATACTTTTTTATAAGTTTTGATTCTTTCTCACTAACTCTAATCGAAATAGACATTAATATCACCTCGTAATACATTGTAACACGAAAATTATTTTTTTGCAATACTTTGTATTACAATACTAATCAAAAAAAGCTTCCAGATTAAAGAGTGTGAGTTTAATCACAATATCTCCAACTTTTGGAAGCTACTTCATGTCATGATGGGTTGTATGACCTATTTTGCTACAATTTTACACACCTAGTCAAAATTTTTACACCCCCACCCGAAAAATTTACACCCCTAAATTATGGCTTAGTTTAGAGGTTTTATTTTTTGAATTTTTTTAGCATTAATTTCTTTGTGTCAAAATAGGTTATTCAACTATCTGCTTATTGTTGGGTATCGAACCCTATAGGTTGTTGTATGAGTTGTAACTTGTGTATTTATTAGTTTTTCAATAGTACATAAATATTCTTGCTTAATATGCCTTTTCCGTACATGGAGATGATCTTCTCATCTATGGTGGATATGTCTCTCGAATACTTCGGAATCAGCTGTGGCTCATACTCTCCATTTCTATCTCTTGGTATGCTGATGTCTACCTCTCCCAAATCGCTTCTCACCGTTTTCTTGGATGTACCATTACGATAGTTCGTTTTCTCCCCTTCGTTTGAATACTTCTCATATCCCAACGTTTCATCCATTTCTGCTTTCAATAGGGTTTCAACACCTTCTTTAAGTATTTCTTTGAGTGCATCTTGCAATTGTGTAACATCTTTTATGTCTTTTTCTACCATTAGCTTATTTGCATAAGCTTTCAAATCTTTTTCTTTCATATTTAATCTTTCCTTCTTTCTTTTATCTTATCTTTTTTTATTTGATTCAGAAAGACCTTTTTCTATTTTACACAAAATTTGTTACACTACCTCTTGGGGGTCTTTTAATGGGAGTCTTGTTGACGATTCCTATGGTGCCTGATATTCCCTATTTTGTTAAGAAAAGAGATAATATAGTATAAAAAAGAAAACCATCAAGTTAAATTGGTGGTTTTCTTTTTACTAAATTCATTATTTAAGCTATTCTGTTTAAACACTATTTCTCTTAAAAATATCAAGAATTTGTAACGGTATCGCTAGGACAACGAGAAAAGATAAAATCAATCTTGTTGCTTCATAATGTTTTGGGTAGAGTACTTGAATGAACATGTATGGTGTTAACCATAGATACATGACAACAAATACAAGTACTAGTAGTATCAATGTGTAGATTATGTTCTTTTTTAAAGATAAATAATAATGTTTGTACAATTTCAAATACATTTTCGTTATCCACAAGAAACAACATATAGCTACTACAATAACGAAAACAGTCATAAACACCAAAGCATTTGAGATGACAGCCATTTTACTTTGTTCATATCCAAGCTCTTGAGCAAACAAATCAATTAATCCAGAAATCATTGGATATGATCTTTGAGAATTGGTGATGATGATAATTGCACTTTGGTCTTCTGGGTATGCATAGTAGAACGCCATCCAACCATGTCCTTGTCCGCCATGGAATACAGCTTTATCTTCTCCCAACGAAATAAAATGACCATAACCATAGCCATCTGATACAATGCTGTATTCACCCGTTGCTTGGATGTATGAAACATACATCATTTCTTTTTGACTTTGAGACAACACAATATCATTCACAAGGATTTGTTGTATCAATGTTGTTAAGGCCTCCAAGTCAGTGAACAAGCCACCAGCAGCCTTATCAGGATATACATAGGGTTCTACTGGATTATTATTGATGTCATATCCCAATGCATATAAATCTTTTAAATCATGATCATATTCAAATGAAGCGTCAGTAATCGAAGATGGTTCAAAAATGTATTGTTTAACAACATTGTTAAAGGGTTGGTTCATAATTGTTTCTATAACATATTGCATGAGATTGTATCCAACATTGGAATAACTGAATGTTGTCCCAGGGTCGTTGATAAAATCGATAGTATCAATCAAATGCTCTCTTAATGAGGGCATTGCCTCATCAGGTGAAAAATGTAAAGAGAAGGGTCCAATATCTAAGCCTGATTGATGTGTCAGCAACATATGAATTGTAAGTTCTTCTGGAACCCAAATGTCGATATAGTCTTGAACACGGTCGTCTAGGGAAAATATTCCTTGCTCAACTAGAATCATTGTTAGATACGCGGTAATTGTTTTGGATATGGATTCGGTTCTTAGAATCGTATCTGTTGTAAGTAAGACTTCCTTTTCAACATTTGCATATCCAAGAGTATTTGAATAGACTACTTCTCCCTCTTCTATTATGGATACTCCAACTCCTGGAATGTCATATCTATTCATCCAATCTTCTATTGAATTATCAAAACTTTCTTCCAAATTAGAAGAAACAGCCTTTACATTATAAACTAAAAATAATCCTATAAATATTAATCCAATTAAAAAGATTCCTTTTATTTTCAATGTTCATCATCCTTATCACTTTTTATTTAAAACCACTTTATTAACATTGTATCATATTTGTTAATTATGGTGTTTTATTATTTTTTCGTTAATGCAAATTAAAGACTCTTCTCACAAGTTTATTGAAATGGTCTGATTCAGCAATTTAAGGGATTATGTCCAAAGTGGTCAAAAACAACGAATTCTTTTTCAGGTGCATTTAAACTTAATATAACGTATTTTGAGGATAAATAAAAAAAGGATCACGCTTAACAAACATAATCCTAATCACTTTATACGATGTCTAATACTATGGAATCACAATGTGGTTTATATCCTATCTTCATATAAATACTATTGGAAGTTGGGTTAGATAAATCAGTATATAGTGTTGCCATTTCTTTATATTCTAATATATGTCTTGTAACATATTCTACTACTCTAGAGACATATCCATTGTTTCGATATTCTTTAGGAGTATATACCATACCTACAGTTTGAGAATGTTCTGTTGTTCTTGCTTTAACAGCCATAGAAACAAGTGCTCCATTTTTTTCTAGAACAAACAACCTTTTTTGCTCAATAACCCAATGTAAGGCTTTATCTGTTTCTTCATAGTTTACATCACCTTCAATCATGAGATTGAACTCATAGAACCAATGTCTTAATACTTCAAAATCTCTCTCTTCAGCAAGCCTTACTCCTTTAAGAGAATTATTACTAGCAACTTCAGTACACTTATAGATTCTTTGATCCATGCTTGTTACCATTGTTTTTTTAGTTTCTTCTTCGAATACATTTTTATATATCATGCATTCTTCTTTAGAACCAATAATACCTGGATAATCTATATCTTTCATATATCTAACCATTTCTCTATATACATCTTTAGATAATGTATTAGACGAAATGATTAAGTTCTTACCAGCAAGTAAACCTAAAAGCTCTCTATTGTCTATTTCCGATGCAATAAAGAGTGAGTTTTCAGGGGTTGCTCTTTTAGCAATAACTAACATTAAGTTGTTTTTAATTTCATCTTGTTTTAATAGGTCCTCAAATTTACTAAGAAATTCTAAATCATCTCTAAACCTTGATATCATATTCTTCTTACCTCTAGTATATATTATATCACTTTTATTAATAGTATTGGTTTCTCTTTCTATAATAACTTAATATAAACATATTTAATGATATTTTCTTTTTACAATCTTAGTAAAAATTATGTTAGAATCTTTAATAGTTGCTTATTAGAAATTAATGTCTGGTTTAAATAGGGTCTGTTGATAAATAAAAATATCGCTGAATCTGGGCAAAAAGAAGTATTTTGTGGTATAATATATGCAAGGGTATTTGATGGTTTCCATCAAAACATATGCACAAGACACCAAAAACGGAGGCCCAGAATGCAAACAAAGACGGAAAACAGACTTGAACTGCGATTTTTCCCCACTCAGTTGATTAATCCCAAAAGCAAATGGTATGAATTAGAAAAGATCATGCCCTGGCAAGAGATCGAGGAGATGTTGTCTCCGTTGTTTTCCGACAGAGGCAGAAACGCGATTCCTGTCAGACAGATCATCGGCTCTTTAATCATTCAAACAGACAAAAACCTGTCAGATAGAGAAACCATGGAGACGATCATGGAGACACCGATGCTTCAGTACTTCTTGGGATTAGATGATTTCATGATGGATCCGCCGTTCGACTACACCCTTTTGTGCAAATACCGCCAATTAATCGGCATTGACCTGGCCAAGGAAATGATCGACACTCTATTAAAGACAAACAAGGTAATCCAGCCACAAAGAGACAAGAAGATAAGCCATGAAGGATCACTATCCATAGACGCCACGGCAGTACCGGTGAACATCACCTATCCAACGGATCTGAAGTTACTCAACCAAGTGAGGGTGAAGACCGAAGAGATCATCGACAAGGCACACGATCCTGAAACTGAGCCGATCAAACCAAGGACTTATCGTGAAGAAGCAAGAAGTGAATATCTGAAATACGCTAAAGCGAAGCGCTTGTCAAACAATAAGCGCAGAACAGCCTTGAGAAAACAACTACAATACATCAGAAGAAACATCGATATAATAGAAACAAGAATAGCATCAGGTCAATATATTCTAAATGAAGAACAAACAGAATCATTCAACACATGCAAAACGATCTATGAACAACAAACAACGATGTGGGAGAACAAAACCAACAAGATCGAAGACCGGATCGTAAGTTTGCATCAGCCGCATATCCGCTGCATTGTCAGGGGAAAAGCAGGAAAGCCATACGAATTCGGACCGAAGATAGCAGTGAGCAAGGTGAATGGATACATTTACCTTGATGAGCTCTCCTTTGACAACTTCAATGAAAGCAAGACCTTAAAACCAATCATTGAGAACTACAAAGAAAAACACAATGTGTATCCGACAGTTGTCAGAGCGGACAAGATCTATCAGACAAGAGAAAACAAAGTGTACTGTTCCAGTCTTGGCATCCGCCTCAGTGGTAAGCCATTAGGTAGACCAAAGAAAAATCCGGATGAATCTGAGGAAGAGTTAAGGTTGGAAGACTTCAAACAAAGACAGGAGATCGAAGGTGTCTTCGGAGTAGCCAAGACCAGATACGGACTTGACAAACTGATGACAAAACTACCCGATTCACAGATAGCTAGCATTGGTCTGGTGTTTTTTGTCATGAATCTGAGACAGATTCTTTCCTTTACTCGTTTTTTTGAAACCTTGGAAATGCTTGTTTTGACTGTTGATTTCAATGAAACTGAGTTTGTTTTCGTAGATGAATCTCCTCTATTCTGAAATACATGAGAAAATCAACAGACCCTAAATAATCGTTTAATACTTCGAAGTAAAACTCTTTTTCCTTCACCGATACTTTATGCTTGAAGTAGCCGTAGATATGAGTCAAAACATTAATCCGTCTTTTCTGGCTAGGTTCTTTGGATAAAATGTCTCTGAGTTCAGTTTTGTAAAGATTAAAAACCTCATCAACCGGCAAATGCTGACTATTCGCAACGATTTGACCCATACGTTTGAGTGTATCCTGATGATGGCTCATAAACAAGTATTTGTTATTGGCATGAAACTCAACGAGCGCCTTCATAGACGGCTGTTGATTGATTTCTCGAAAACGAGCTAAGGTGAAAATCGCTGTATAAAACCGGTTCCGAATATCATAGTTGGTCAACCTCATCTCCGTCTCAACGGGCAAGTCACTAAAACTATCTGAGATAGCGCCACCAAAGAAACCTCTACCTTTTGCGGTCAACACTGGCGCTTTGCCAAAATCTTTATAGATTTTTATGTGATTGACACCACAAGTCGGAGACTTCGCCTTTAAAATAAACCCATCGAGCTCAGTTTGTTTTAGGGTTTCTATATAATCACTCGTAAACGACCTCATTTGATCGGTCAAATCAATACCTTTCAAAGTTGACAACAAACGCAGATCATCTCCTGGTCGCTTGACTTGTCTCATTGCATCGCGGGGCGATCCTAGACCAATTCGCATTTCTGGACAGGTCCTGACAATATCAATATGCTTAGTAAGTCGTTCCACAAACTCGCTGCGAATAATGCCGCCATCATAACGACAAGATTCAAAGCCAAGGCAATTGCTGATGAAAAGTCTCGGTTTAGCATATTTCTCCATATAAGTCCTCCTCTATAAGCTGTTGGTCAATGCAGAAGATAAAATGTTATTTCATATTATATCATGACATATCCATTAATTCATTAGTTCGTCTAAAGAAAAGGCTGATACTTTTATGAGCATCATGCATGAAAAAGCTAAGCATATCATTTATAATGTAGATGAGGTGATTATAATGGGTAAATATGATGAAGCGATTAAAAAACTGAATCCACTGCAGTTCCAAGTGACACAGAAGAAAGGGACTGAACCTGCTTTCAATAACCCCTATCATGATGAAAAACGAGAGGGTATCTACGTCGATATCGTGTCTAAAGAAGTGTTGTTCTCTTCAAAAGACAAATTTGATTCCGGTAGTGGTTGGCCATCTTTTACACAACCTGTCAATTTAGATCTTATTGAACGAAAAATGGATTTTTCCCACGGTATGATCAGAGTCGAAATATCAAGCAAAGATGCTAAAACGCATCTCGGTCACGTCTTTAATGACGGGCCAGAAGGGATGCCCAGATATTGCATCAATTCAGCAAGTTTGGAGTTCATACCAAAAGAAGAAATGGCCAAACGAGGCTATGCTTCATATCTTGATCTATTCAACTAAAAAAGGACGACTGGTCGTCCTTTTTCTTTAGTTTTTATTTGCTTAAGATGGTTCAACCTCATCTTCTTTTTCTTTATCAGACTTTTTATTGCCTTTAATCAGTTTAATTAGGTAAGTGATAATCAGTATGTCAACAATGATGAAGCCCAACATATAAGGGTCTTGTAGCATTCTAGTTAACAATCCAAAATTAGGCAACTTGAATGCATAAACACCAACAATATCATCGAATGTGATGTCGATTTCCTGACCATCTTCATCCAACCAGAGATCATAATCACCAACATCAGCACTCGCGCCCTGTGTTTTATAGATAATCCGATCGCCCTCTTCAACGATATCCGCCACGTAATGAGTAACGAAAACTTCTTGATCAAACGCCCTGACATAGACTTCAAAAGTGATGGCATCTCCAACATCAATGTTGTCTTCTTTGATGTCTCTGACAATAATCATATCATTAACATTGATAATGGGTTCCATACTCGGTGTCAAAACGACAAAGGACTTAAATCCAATATAATCGATGGTTTTTCTAGGCATCGCAATCTCTAGAAACAAATAGTAAAACAAAAAAAGAATAATGGCGTACATCAAAAAACTGCCTACTTTTTTAAGGACCTTCATGATGCATATCGCTTTCTTTAATCGATTTACTGTTCACTTCTTCTGATCTCTTTTGGATAAATGTATAGTGGTAAATATATAAAAACAGGATTTGTGAAGCCATTAACAAAATATAGCCTCTAACAAACGAAGCCGTATAGTATAGCGTACCGAAAATATTTGCTTCATTCAAAAATAGACCGTAGACTTCATCTTCGCTGGCGATGGTCGTAATCACGCCATCATAGGTGACTTCAAGGAGTTTGTTTTCTCTATCGATATTAACGACGCGCTGAATCCAGTTTTCTTCTAAACCGAAATCACAACAAAAAACAATGCTATCGTTGACTGCGATGAGCTCGTAATCGACTTCTTCAATTCTTGCAATACCTGTATACATTGTCCCAGTCAAGTCTTGTTCTGGCATGATTGCATCAATATACAAACGATTCAGAACCCTATAGCCGTAATCCCGGTTGATGAAATGAAGCGTCATTAAAATCGCATTAATAAAAAAGATAAATGCGATTGTAAAAAAACCTATTTTAATGTAATGCTTTTTAAAGAATTTGACACACACTTTAAAAGCTTTCTTCAATTGACTTAAGCATTTTTTGAAGAAAGCTCTCGTTTTTGTAGAAACTCTTTTTATTAAATCTTTCATGTAATCCTCAGTAACTCTCTAGTATCTTATTGTTCTTCTTTTGGTGTTTCTTGAACCTTTTTATCCCGCTTAATCAAATAGACGATTGTAATGATAATCCCTGCATTGACAATGATTGCAGCAATCCCAAAAGGACTTTTTAGGAACTCGGTAACATACCCTAAATATGGGATTTTGAAACTATACAAACCAAGAACATCATCTCCACTTAATATCCATGTATCAGCAACGGGTGTTTGATCATCATTGTAGTGTCGATTGGTTCTTATCGTATAGTCCCCTGGCGAATTTTCTGTAATAGAATAGATATAATGAGTCACGATTTCATTTTCCCCATTGTAATCAATGTCGGCATAGAAAGTAATAATATCATTGACTTCTAACTCTTCAACTTTAAAGTTTTTTACGATTATCATATCATTGACATTAAGGACGGGCTCCATACTTTGGGTCATAACGTTATAGGGTTTAAACCCAAAAACCTTTACTGTCTGATTTGGAATGAAAACCTCAAAAACAATATACATACTTAACAAAAATAAGATAACATAGAATAAAATTGTTTTGATAAAATTGTACACTTTTTTATTTTTTATTTCACTCATTAATATATTCCCCTTTTATCATATGACAATCTAATCCCATTATATCATAACTTAATACTATATGTTAATCCATTATAAAAACACGAAAACTAATTTTCGTGTTTTTGTTTTGTTTATAACCTTGTCCAACCGAAAGTCCAAAACCAACCTGAACCGGGTGTAAGGATATTCGCCCACCCATTTCTTGCTTCATAAATATTGCCATTGTAAGAAACTAAATCTCCAGCAACATATTCATTGAAACTTGGATCGTAAGGGAAAACTTGGTCCCATTCACCGGTGGATACAACCCCTATGGATTCAACAGTTTCTGGGGTTTGAATCGGCTCTGCCCAATAAGCATAGGTTTGACTCGTTGTTAATGATAATGATAAAACCATGAACATAAATATGGCTACTATCAATAATCTTTGCTTTTTATTCATGGTCATCACCTCACTTTATGATAGTTCTTTAAATCAATGACGAATCTTAGTTGTCAGTCGTTGTAATTGATCCTAAACTGTAAGTAAATGTAATCGTAATCTCAGCGCCAGAAATGTCATTATATTCTGCTTGGTTAGCGGGTTCGTCCATTGTGATATCGAATGAGAAGTTTTGAGCAGCAGCATCCAAAGTCAATGATGAAGCATTTCCACCATCTGCAGTAACATTAATTAAACTATTCGCGAGTACAGATACATCAGTACCACCATTGTCTGCAGTGATTACCCAAGTAATAGTAATAGGTGCGGTGCTGGTTGTTCCAGCTAATTGTGATGTTGCTGTATCTTCAGTCCATTGTACACCATAAGTAACGGTTACACTATCAACAGCGCCAGCAGCACTATTTGCTAATTGAGAGGCGGGTACTAAATCTCCACCTGCAGCAGTTACATCTGACAATACAAATGAAGTTTCAACTGCATCACCTGCACCGATTGTAACGGTTCCTGTAGTCGTATCATCGGCTGGGCCATTAACGCCACTTGCCCAATAAGCGAAAGTTCCTGTTGTAAACACAACTGCTAACAATAATAACAATCCAATAACTAATTTTTTTGATTTCATTTTTAAATTCTCCTTTTTATTTTTTTATATTTTTATTTTTTATTTGAATTACTCTTTGTTTTCTAGTTCAAATCGTAATTGAAAACTAACACTTTGACCCCGAATTGCATGATAAGCTGCAACTGAATCCTCTACATTGACTAGGCTAGGGTCTAAGCCAATTTCGTTTGCTTCTTCAGCATCGATCGGTTCAATTAATCTAATAACCACTGTAATCGTAATCTTATCGTTAAAAATATCTAATACTGCAATATCTCCCATACCCATAATGTTTACATCAATTAAATGTGCATACGTTGCATCGTCACCAATTAAAATGTTTTGAGTAGAAACAATCAGATTAACTGTGTTTAGCAACTCTCTCGAAACTCCAACTTGGTATGTGAGTGTTACAAACTCAACATCATTTATTTGCATGACGTATCCGCTCGGAACAAGCGTTTGAATTTCTTGAGAAGTGTTAAGATCTGTGACGATGATTTCTACCGGTTCACCGATGGTGATAATCTCCACATCGTTTGAGACTGTCACTTCTCGCCAGTATGAGAAGGCAGAGGTTGTGGTGAACACAAAACCGATTAACAAGATAAATACAAGTTTAATCTGGATATTCTTGTTTCTCTGCATTGGCATCACACTCCTTCTTTTGGCAGTCATAAATTTGTAAATGGACATTGTATTTGTAACAAATAAAAAAGCCAGTGCATCAGTATAATTGCTTATACATTAATGACAACTGGCTACCATTTCAGGCCCTATAGTTTTGCGAACTTAGATTTCTCTAAGCGTGCCTTTTACATTAAGTTGATTAAATTTTGCTCTCCCATAGTTGTTGCGCTAATTATATCACACGAAAAATGCAATGTCAAGAAATTTGTTTCTAAAATCAACAAAATTTTTATATTTTGATCTTTTTTGGCCAAAGAGAGCGCTTATTCAACAGAAAATACGATATCAAAATCTATGATTTGATTGGCAATCCGTTGATATTGCTCGTATGTTGGCTCGTTCATTGACACGGTTAAAGTCACTTGGATCAAGTACCCATCTTCTTGACCTATCAATACATCGGTTTGAATCTTATCGCTTCTAATCAAGGTTTGGTCAAACTCAAAATTAAATAAAGCGACCAAATCCTCATCGACGATTTTCCCATTCAGACTTAATTGATCGACCTTGTAAACCATTTCAAAGTCTTTCTGGACAAATACTTGGTATTCGAAGACAACTTCCTCAACATCGTTAACACCTAAAATAGACCCTTTTGGCACGAGAGACTTATGGCTGTCGGTCACTAATCTTTGGGTTAGCAATTCGTGAGTGTTGACTTCGGTCAATTGAGTTATTTTTGTGTCTTGATAGAACCCATACACACGAACTGAGCTCAAAAGCACAAAAAAAATCAAAACCAAGCTAAAAAATAGCTTTTTCATAGTCTTAACTCCTATAAATGTTTTTGAAAGGCAACTGGCTGTCTACGTGAGACCCTATAGTTTTCTGTCGCCGGATCGCTCCGGGTTTAGCTTTGTCATTCATCCACATTCATAGAAATCCCTACGAAATGGATTTGACACTTAAATCATAGCATAATCCAAAATAAAAAGCAAGTCCTTCGATCATAATCATAGTAATGATGAAACACTTACTTTTATGGTTTTAATCTTTCCGATAGGATAACTGCTAGAAATCTCTCATTCTAGTTTAAGTATATGATGACCAAAACAATCCCAAAAACTGTTAAAAAACTACCGATGATATAATTGAGTTTGGTGTGATCGATTTTGTTTGCGTACTGAGCCGATAGATTAGCACCAACTAAAGCTGCAGCGCCAGTTACCAACAAAGGAATCCAAAAAGTGCCACCGATGATGATATGCGTGACTGCGCCGACAAACGCTGTAAAAACCATAATGAACACACTCGTGCCAATCGCCGGTTTCAGTTTATAACCAAGCACCATGGTTAACAAAGCCAGCATGCTTAAACCCCCGCCGGCACCAAAATATCCGCTCATCAAACCTATGATGGCGCCCCAAAACAATGATGCAAAAAACTTACTCTTCGTGAATTTGAAAAATCCGGGTTGACTATCGCCCTTGATAGGATATACCAAGAATCTTAAACCAAGAAAGATAACAAAGACGTTGACTGTTATCCCCAAATTGGTTGGGTTTGTCTTGCTCGAGAGATAACTGGCTAGTATCGTAAAAACAACCACGGTAACCGCCATGACAATGGCGCTTTTCAAATGAATATTCTTGTGCTTAATATAATAAAAAGCGCTCAAGGAACTGGCTAAAACATCGCTTGCTAAAGCGATACCGATTGCGATATATGGATTCATGCCCAAGGCTGTAATAAACAGTGGTGCGATTATGGTGGCTGCCGATAATCCGACAAGACCTGTCGCAATCCCGGCTAACAATCCACCGATGATGTAAATGATGTATTCTGTCATGTGTCTTCCTTTATGTTTTTTATATTATATCATAGACTTTATATAAATAAAAAAATGTTGATTCATAACCTTTGGGTTAATGATCAACATCTTTTGTATTTAGGACTTTTCTTAATTAATTTTTTGTATTTCTGCTAGAAAAGCTTCAACAGGTTGATTACCAAGGAGTTCGTACTCATCATTGATAACAATCTTGGGAACGCCCGATACTTTATATTTTTGTGATAAGTCCATAAATGTTTGAGCTTCAATCATAGAAGCTTCAATATTTTCATTGAGCATTGCTAAGCGATGGGCCGTTGACACTGCGCCTGGGCAATGAGGACAACTCAAGGTTACAAAGACTTTGATGTCTACAGGACTCTTAATCGCTTTAATCTGTTCGATGGTTTTTTCATCGAATCCAAGGTCATAGCCAGACATGAAAATAATGGCATTAAGGAATGAGTTGAACTCATGTCCTGCTGGAATTCCATGGAATCTGACACCTTGATATTCACCCTTATGATTCAACATGATGAAACTGGGGGCCATTGTCACATGGTATTGATCCGCTATCTCCTTATTGTCATCAAGATCATATTGAAGTACTGTCAATTTGTCACTCAATTCTTCAACTTCTTTGAGTAATTGTGCTGTTTGTGCACATGTTTCACAATC
>NPIE01003697.1_pt1 | contig 22737 bp, 21 predicted proteins | sample 8637661 | NCBI WGS metagenome assembly NPIE01 (sample SAMN07420842, study PRJNA396082) | bioreactor metagenome | isolation source: sample BA12 brine-fed electro-methanogenic bioreactor BA | place: Japan: Kochi | collected 2016-12-09
TAGCCCTCCGAAAACGAGCGGCATCCCTGCCGCTCCCCTAGCGGGCTATTCTCGGCAAAATCGCCAATGCTCGGCGCGGCCTAACGGGACCTAGGCGGGCACTTTGAACCAAGTCGAAATGATTGAATGTTCTAAGCAATCAGGATGCGAAATATTTTACGCGCTCTTCAATAATCATCCGGCTGATCGAAACGCCATCGAGTACTAAGGGTTGGGCTTTTCGACGTTGCCAAGAAGGTAAATCCGCTGTGATCGGGACGATGTCGGCGATGGGTTTGCCGTTACGAAGGACCCGAACCGTTTCGCCGGCTTCGACGATATCGAAATACATTTTTGCGTGGTTTCGAATTTCGGTGAAGTTGGCTTGTTTCATGGTTACCCTTATGAATAAAACGTACAAAATAATGCACAGTATAACGATGCTTGACCCAATGTCTCAAACCTTGATTTCTTCTTCAGCAATCATTTAAGGAATTCACACCATGCTGATTCGACTCAAAGGCGGGAAGGTTTACGATCCTGCGCAAGCGCTAGATGGCGAGATTCGGGATATTTATTTCAGAGACGGTGTCATCGTCGATACCCCGGAAGCCGGAGTCGTGATCGATGCCGATTACGACATCGCCGGCTGCGTGGTCATGGCCGGCGCGATCGATATTCACAGCCATATCGCCGGCGGAAACGTCAATACCGCGCGTTTGCTCCTGCCGGAACAGCACCGCAATTTCGTTGCACGCAAACTCGGTCACCGGTTCAGCACCTCCCGCTGGTCGGCGACCGAAACCGGTTACCGTTATGCCCGCATGGGTTATACCACCGTCGTCGAACCGGCCATACTGCCGATCAATGCTTTGGATGCGCATTTGCAGATGGCCGACATTCCGATAATCGACACGGCGGGACTCGCGATTCTCGGTAACGACGATTATTTGTTGCGCTTGATGCGGAGCGGCGCGTCTCAGGCGCAAATCAACGATTACGTCGCCTGGACCTTACACTCGACGCGTTGCCTCGGCTTGAAAGTCATCAATGCCGGCGGAGCGAATGCGTTTAAGTCCAATGCCCGCAGTTTCGATCTGGACGACGTCGTTCCCGAATACGGCGTCAGCTCGCGTCATATTTTGCAAACCTTACAGCGTGCCGCTTGCGAGGTCGAAATTCCGCATCCGGTGCATGTGCATTGCAACAATCTGGGCATACCCGGCAATGTCGATACTGCGTTGGCAACAATGGAAGCCGCGCAGGGTTTGCCGATGCATTTGGCGCACATTCAATTCTACGGCTACGGTAGCGAAGGCGATCGCGGTTTTTCGTCGGCGGCCGCAAAATTGATCGACGGCTTCAAAAAACACACGAACATCACGATGGACGTCGGCCAGGTTTTGTTCGGACAAACCGTCACGATTTCCGGCGATGTTATCGCGCAATACAGCCGACGTCATGATGCTTCGCCGAATAAATGGATCGCCTGGGATGCCGAGTGCGAAGGCAGCGGCGGCGTCGTGCCTTACCGTTACAAAGAAACGAGTTTCGTCAACAGTTTGCAATGGTTGATCGGCCTGGAAATCTTCTTATTGGCCGAGGATCCGTGGCGCCTATTTTTTACAACAGACCATCCGAACGGCGCACCGTTTACGATGTATCCTTACCTGATCCGCCTGTTGATGGACCGCGATTACCGCTTGCAATGCCTCGAGCAACTGAACAGGGACGCGGTATCGATGAGTCTGCTGAAGGATCTCGACAAAGAATTTACACTCTATGACATTGCCGTGATGACCCGAACCGCCGCCGCCCGTTTGCTAGGCTTGCCGGACCGGGGGCATTTGCGGCCCGGCGCCGTGGCCGACATTGCCGTATACCGCGAACAAGCCGATAAGGCGGCGATGTTTGCCGATGCCGAACTGTTGTTCAAAAACGGCCGGTTGGCCGTGCAAAACGGGACGGTCGTCGAGCGGTACAACGGAACGGCACAAGTTGTTCAGCCGCTTTTCGATCACCGCATCGAACGCGATTTGCAAAATTATTACGACCGCTTCTACAACCTTGGCCTAGCCAATTTTATGGTTGGTGACGTCGGTGCAGGGCAGACCGATAGCGAACGTTTCCGTGCGCATGCCTGCGGACGTCCTTATTTAGCAGAGAGTGCCGGTTGATCATGGTTTCTTCGAAAACGATTCAACGGATACCGGTGATCGTGCTGAGCGGTTTTCTCGGCAGCGGCAAAACGACGCTATTGAATCGTTTACTCCGCGCCGAACCCCATTCGGCCGTGATCATCAACGAATTCGGCTCGACGCCGATCGATCAAGAATTGCTCGCGGAGCATAAGATTCCGTTGACGACGCTGTCCGGCGGTTGTTTGTGCTGCCAAGTGCGCGGCTCGTTGGCGCCGATGTTGAAAAATCTGCGCATGGCTTACGATGCCAAACCGGATAAACCGTTCAGCCGTATTTTTATCGAAACCAGCGGCGTGGCCAGTCCCGAACCGATTCTCGATACGCTGTTGAACGAGCGCTGGTTGGCACAGCGCTATCATTATCAAGGCATGATCACGACCGTCTCGGCGCTGGCCGCCGAAACCTATCTAGCGCGCTTTCCAGAAGCGCAAGCGCAAATCGCCTGGGCCGATAAGCTCGTAATGACCCAGACCGATTTGGCCGCGGCTGCGCAAGTCGAACGGGTGCAAAATCGCCTGAACGAATTGGCGCCATCGATTGCGCATCTCGAATCGGCACAAGACGCAGGTTTGGCGGAGGCGCTACTCGATTTCGGTAGCTTATTTCGCCCGATTGCTCAACCTCGGGCGGGTGATTTACCCGAGCACGGTTTCAATAGCGTGTCGTTGCAACTGGAACAGCCGGTTGCTTGGGCGCGCTTGCAAGCGGTGCTCGAAGAGCTGCTGAGTGGTCCGCAAAGTACTATCGTCAGACTGAAGGGTGTGATCTTTACCGAAGAACACGACGGCCCGATGGCGGTACATGGCATTGCCGGTAAATTGTTTCCGCCGTCGCCGATGCCGCTGCGGGAGAATATCGATAACCGAGGGCGCCTGGTCTTTATCGCCGGCGGCGATATCAAGATCCTGGCCGAAACCGTAATGAACGCGTTGCGGCAATGAGGTGTCGAAAGTTTAACCGATCCGGGCTATCAATATTTATTTCAAGGAATTCATCGATGAACAATCAATCAAACACACCAACTTCGGAAAATGCCATCGTCGACGTGCAAGGCATTGCCGACTCGCGGCGTATCGCGATCGACAAGGTCGGCATTAAGGCGATTCGCCATCCGATACGGGTTAAAGATCGGTCGGTCGGCGAACAGCATACGATCGGTTTATTCGATATGTATGTCAATTTGCCGCACGACTTCAAAGGCACGCATATGTCGCGCTTCGTCGAGATTTTGAATCAACACGACCGCGAAATCAGCGTCGAATCGTTCGGCTCGATGCTCGAAGAAATGGTGCAGCGCCTGGATGCACAGTCGGGCTATATCGAAATGCAATTTCCGTTTTTTATCGACAAAGCCGCGCCGGTCAGCGGCGTGCGCAGCTTGCTCGATTATCAAGTGAGCTTGATCGGCGAAATTGCCGGCGGCGAAGTGCAAACGCGCATCAAAGTCGTCGTCCCGGTCACCAGTCTATGCCCATGTTCCAAGACTATTTCGGACCGGGGCGCGCACAATCAACGGTCTCATGTGACCTTGACGGTACTGATCAATGATTTCATCTGGATCGAAGAATTGATCGATCTGGTCGAACAAGAAGCGTCCTGCCAAATATACGGATTGCTGAAACGCCCCGACGAAAAATATGTCACCGAATACGCTTACGACAATCCCAAATTCGTCGAAGACATGGTGCGGGATGTCGCCGCCCGGTTGGGAGCGGAATCGAGGATCAGCGCCTATATTGTCGAATCGGAAAACTTCGAATCGATTCATAATCATTCGGCGTATGCCTTGATCGAGCGGGATAAGCGGTAGTTTCTGTTTGGCAGTTAGGAATATGCACAAAATAACTTCTTCAAGCATTACGCATTGTGACGGTTTGATGACTTGCTTGGAAGTCCCAGCGCCTAAATTATCCAAGACAATTAACCATGGGCCAAGGGTTATGTAATTAAGTGCTGGGTGAATGCGTCCATATAGGCTCTATGTCGGCATCCAAGCGGCCCCTCACCTAGCGTTAGGTGAGGGGGCGATCATTCCGGTGCCTCCTTAAGCATCGCCTAAATTTGAAGTGCGAAAGGTATAATGCCACTCGTTAAAGCACTTGATTCGTTGTAACGTGAAACTGAGGCTCCCGGTATCGGTATGAAGAGATCGAGCAAGTTCTTAATTGGTGTCTGCAGATCTTAGAAGGAAATGCTATGACATCCGGTGTGTGAAATATGTTTCGGGGATAAATCGGACATGAGTGCGTCCTCTCTCGATCTTAGTGTTTTAATATTTGGTGACGACTAGGCTTTGGCTTTGAAAGATCGAAGGTATGAATGGGATTTTTTTTAGAAATGTGGTAAAAATGGGAAATTTAGATTTATCGATATTTTGTTTTATCGTAACGTTCATGAAGACCTAGCCATCGTCCCGGCAAATGAAAGTGCGAGGAGCGGCTGGGTGCGGTCACTCGCCCGACAGGTCGCCGTGAATACGTCCATGTAGGCTCGACGGCGGCTCCCTGCCGGCGACGCCTGTCGATCGGGCAATTGCACCCGCTTTGGTTCGCATACTTTCACAGTAAGTTTTTACTTTAATTGGTGCCCCGAACACGATTCGAACGTGTGACCTTCCCCTTAGGAGGGGGACGCTCTATCCAGATGAGCTACGGGGGCATCGTAAAGGAGGCGGTATGATAACGGCCTGAGGCAGCGGGCTCAAGGCCGTCATTTTTCATTTGTTCACACTGTCTTGCCGTTTCCGGGTAGATCACGTGGGTCGTCGCTGACTATCATAGGCCCTGCCTGTTTTCAGGCAGGGGATGGCGCGGAGCCGTCGGATCAAGTACCGATAAAAAGGAAATCTGCATGAAGTTCTACAAGTTGCTTGCGCTGTTGCTGGTCGTGTCTTTCTCCCAGGCCAGTCTGGCTCAGAGTTTTGGTGGCTTTGACTCCTACGGCGAGGGCACGAAATCCCTGCTGACTACCGTTGTGAAACAGCTGGGTGTCAGTGATCCCGACAACAGTGTGAAGGTCAAGGTATTTGACACCATTGACGTTGCTCTGGAAGGCAACTGGTACTCCTACTGGGTTGGCATGAACGACCTGGCCAGCTCTAAATACCAGGATGGCGCCGAGAAAGGCTTTGTGCAGGTGATGTTGCCCACCAACGACTCGGGCATCTGGATTCTGACGTTCAACAAGGCAAAGGATATTCCCCAGATTATTGTCTCCATGGCCCAGATTCGTCATGGCAGCCAGGACGGAGCCTTGTCTGTGTATAACGAGAAGAAAAACGACACCGAGAACTACGAAGTAAAGAATGAAAGCGACAAGTTTGCTTTTATTCAGGAGAAGGGCAAGGTGGCATTCAGCATTCTGAATGTGGGGACCGGCACTGGGTCTGTGGTGTATTTCAATCAGTTTGCGGTGGATCTGTAACCGGCTTCGTTGACCCGACAACCTGCCCGGCAGGCGAATGATCGCCGGGCAGGTTCGTAGTATCTCTCGTCAATCCTTCGGTACAGGGCCCAGGTCCCGCAGGGTCTGAAGGATCGCCTCATCATTCACGGCATCGCCTCCGGTGGTGACCAGCAGAGCCCGTTGTCGTTCAAGCATGGCCTGTTCGAAGGTCTCTTTCAGTTCCTCCAGCGATACGTTCCGAATAGCGTCGGCCAGGGCTTGTCGGCTGTTAAACTCGGCATTTTCCCGGTCGATCTCCCGCCAGTATCGGCTGGAGACTTCGCTCAGTTGCCGGTCACGCTCCAGCAGTTGGCTGATCACCGCCTGTTTTTCCCGCTTAAGCCGGGTGTCATCCATCTCCGCCAGTTGTTGCGCAAAGGTTTGGCTGAATTCCTTGACGGCCGAGTCGATGGCAGATGCATCAGCTGATGGGGATTGCACAACCAGCCCGAGCGCCGGCGTTTCCAGAATCTCGAACGCGGTCGCGTAGACGATGTATCCGAGCTGGCGCGTGGTCCGGATTTCCTCATAGAACGGGCTACTGATGATTTGTGCCAGCAACCGATACCGGGCTCGCTCCGCGTAGGAAGTGTTGTTGCCCTGCAGGTATAAGGTGTAACCGGTATCGGGGTGCTCAACCGCCAGATGCGCGGCGGTCTGGCTCGGAGGCAGCTGGCGAATTCGCGCCCGATCCACGTTGGTACGCTGGTGATCGTTCAGCACCAGAGCCTGTACCTGTCTGGCCATATTCAGGGCACTGGCCTGTGTCAGGTTGCCATGGGCGAGCATGACGGGATCAGTGCGGGCGAGGAAACTGCCGGCAAACCCCCTCAGCTCATTCAGTGTGACGCCGCGCGCAGCGGCCAGGCGCTCCTCCACGGGAAACGTGCCTTCCAGCAAGGCGGTTTGGACAAATTCCGAAGTCTGCTGCACCGGCCGTTCTTTGCTCTTGTTTTCCAGAGCATCCATCAGGTTCTGTCGCGCGATCCTGAATCGCTGTTCGGTAAGGGCGGGATTGGCGAACTCCAGCAGTATCTGGTTAGCCAGCTTGTGCAGCTTGTCGCTGTAGCCGCCGACACGGATGGTAACACCACGAAGATGGGGGTAGACGCTGTAGTCCAGCCCGGCCAGCCGGGCAGAATAGGCCCGGGCGTTGAGGTTGGTGTTAATGGCGTCCACCAGCAGTTGTGTGAGCACTGAACTCCGGGCGGATTCCCGCGCTGCCGGCGTTCTCAGGCTGACAAACAGATTGGCTTTCGGAGTCGCGAAACGGGTATCCCGGGCGTACCAGATATCCAGTCCGTCCAGTTCGGCAATTTTCTCCGGGTGAGCCATGCTATCCCCCCCAACCAGTTCGAGATCTTCTGGAACAAAGGGGTTGGATTCGGGCAGGGCAAGCTGTTCAGCCAGGCTGGGAGCTGCCGGATTATCGAGGTTCAGGGGTGTCCTGACCCAGGGCGTCTGATACCACCGCGTGAGGTTCGGCTCGCTCGCGTCCAGGTTGGGCGCAGCAATCCAGACTTTAAGGTTGGCTGGTTTCAGCTGATTGAGGATCGCCCTGTATTGCTCTGGGGCATACCGCTCAAGCAGCCAGGGGGCGCTTAGAACATCTTCAGGCGGATAGTCCTTGAGGAGTCTGGACAGTCGCATGGCCTCGCTTTGCGCTTCAGCGCGTTCCCGGAAACGGAAATCAATCATGGCCAGCTGTCGCATCTCGTTGAAGCGTTGCTGGCTGATGCCGTTGTCACGAATACGATCTATATATTCAAAGGTGAGGGCAATGATCTCATCCTGGTGTTCCAGGCCTTCCCGGGTGAGCGACATGCTGATGTCGAGAGTGGCGTGTTCGCCGGTGTCCATCCCTGTGCCTGCGGAAAGGCTTTCTACCATGCCTGCGCGTTTCAGAACGTCAAACAGGCTGCCGGGGCCTTCGTGGCCCAGCAGGTTGGCAACGTAGGCTGCGGGTTTGCTTTTATAGTAACGCTGCTGAGAGGGGATCGGGAAAGACAGCGTCATGCTGCGATTGTCTTTCAGCGTCTCGGCTGTCACTTTCTCTGGCAACCGGGAGGTGTCGTACAGCGGGTGAGGGTGAACCTTGGGTTCAAGGTTACGGTTGGCGATGGCGCCAAAGCGCTCCTGCACCATGCGTTCCAGCTCATCCAGCGGCTGTGGGCCGTAGACTGCCAGGGTCATGATGTTCGCCGAATAGTTTTCTTCCCAGAAACGAATCAGGTCAGGCCGAAGCGGGTTGCCTTCGGTATTTTCCAGGGTCTCCAGGTTGCCGACCGCAAACTGGCTGAAGGCATGCTTCTGATTGCCCGCCGCCTTCCTGACAGAAAGCAGGCGCCGGCCGTCATCTTTAAGCTTGGAACTGTACTCGGAGTGGACGGCATTGCGCTCACGATCCACCAGTTCCGGCGTGAACAGCGGATGAGAAAACTGTTGGGCGAACCGGTCCAGTGCCGGCTCCAGAAACTCTGCTTCGACATCAAAGAAATAGTTGGTGTCCTCAAACGCTGTGAACGCGTTATGACTGCCGCCGTGGCTGCGAATAAATTGCTGGTATTCGCCTGCCTCAGGGTACTTCTCGGTGCCCAAAAAGAGCATGTGCTCGAGAAAGTGCGCCAGGCCAGCCCGCTCTTTCGGGTCGTTTCCGCTGCCCACGGCAACGTTCATGGAGGCGGCGGCTTTGTCTGTTTCCGGGTCCGAAGCGAGGATCACCCGCAAGCCATTGTCGAGTTCGATGAACCGATACTGGTTCGGATCATTGGGACTTTGGGTGGGTGACACACTGGCTGTCGCCAGTGGAGCCAGTAACACGGTGACGACCAGCAACAGCCTCTGCAGCAGAGCGTAGCGAGATCGAACAGGTAACGGATGTTTCGAAGTCATGGTGCCTCGGGTACCGGAATGGCGTTCAGGTCGGAAAAGGGATCAGTGCATCTGGTTGTTTTTGGCGCTGTCAGGCTTCTGTTCTATGGTTTGGCGCGCGAGTTTGGCCGCCTGGTCAGCGTCGAGTTCACCAGAGGAGATCCGCTCCAGCACCGTCGCCATGATCGCAACGGACTGTCGATAATCGGCAAACTCGGCCTGAAACGCCTTGTCGATTGCCTGGTATACGGCCTGGATCTTGTCTTCCCGGGAACCACTGTCGGCGGCGGTGTCGTTGATGGCCTTCAGGCAGGCACGGGCGATGGCAATATAGCGTTCGGTGTTCGGATTGTTTTTCGGCATGGCAGTTTCTTTTAAACCTTGATGTCTGGCTCGGTTAGTGACGCCGAATGGCGCTGGAAGTTCCCGATTATGTCATTGGTAAGAACCTCTTGCATTGCCTGGTCGTAATTAAATGACCCAATGCGGTGGTCGCGGTTTCTTGTGCTAATCTCAATCACATTGTGTCGATAAACCGGACAGGGAGTGAGGTGGAGTTGGCTGCTTTTAGAGTAATGACTCTAACAAAAACAATGGGTTACAGAGTAAAAGCTCTAAAAAAGTTCGATACATGAGGGTTGCAATTAAGTAGAATTGCCGACCGATGGAATCAGCTACGACTTTAGTCGTATCTGTGTCGGTTAAAGACAAAAAACACAACAGGCAGAATGGAGTACCTATGAATTATTTCCTGACAGGCGGCACCGGTTTTATCGGTCGTTTTCTGGTTGAGAAACTCTTGGCGCGCGGCGGCACCGTGTATGTTCTGGTTCGCGAGCAGTCCCAGGACAAGCTGGAGCGGCTCCGGGAGCGCTGGGGTGCAGACGACAAGCAAGTGAAGGCTGTGATCGGCGACCTCACCAGCAAAAACCTTGGTATTGACGCGAAAACGCTGAAATCACTGAAAGGAAATATCGACCACGTATTCCATCTTGCCGCGGTCTACGACATGGGCGCAGACGAAGAAGCCCAGGCCGCCACCAATATCGAAGGCACCAGGGCGGCTGTTCAGGCTGCAGAAGCCATGGGCGCCAAGCATTTCCATCACGTGTCATCCATCGCGGCAGCGGGTCTGTTCAAGGGTATCTTCCGGGAGGATATGTTCGAAGAAGCCGAGAAGCTTGATCATCCTTACCTGCGCACCAAACACGAATCCGAAAAAGTTGTGCGTGAAGAGTGCAAGGTTCCGTTCCGCATCTACCGCCCTGGCATGGTCATTGGCCATTCGGAAACCGGCGAAATGGACAAGGTTGACGGGCCCTATTACTTCTTCAAGATGATTCAGAAGATCCGTCATGCGTTGCCCCAGTGGGTACCCACCATCGGTATTGAAGGTGGCCGGCTGAACATTGTGCCGGTGGATTTCGTGGTCGATGCACTGGATCATATTGCCCATCTGGAAGGCGAAGATGGCAACTGTTTCCATCTGGTGGACTCCGATCCGTATAAGGTGGGTGAGATCCTCAATATTTTCTGCGAGGCCGGCCATGCCCCCCGCATGGGTATGCGCATCGATTCCCGGATGTTCGGTTTTATTCCGCCGTTTATTCGCCAGAGCATCAAGAATCTGCCTCCGGTCAAGCGCATTACTGGTGCGCTTCTGGATGACATGGGCATTCCGCCCTCGGTGATGTCCTTCATTAATTACCCGACCCGTTTTGATACCCGGGAGCTGGAGCGGGTTCTGAAGGGCACAGACATTGAGGTGCCGCGTCTGCCGTCCTATGCCCCGGTGATCTGGGACTACTGGGAGCGCAATCTTGACCCGGATCTGTTCAAGGACCGCACCCTCAAGGGCACGGTTGAAGGTAAGGTTTGCGTGGTCACCGGCGCGACCTCGGGTATTGGCCTGGCAACGGCAGAGAAGCTGGCAGAGGCCGGTGCCATTCTGGTCATTGGTGCGCGCACCAAGGAAACTCTGGATGAAGTGGCGGCCAGTCTGGAGGCCAAGGGTGGCAACGTGCATGCGTACCAGTGCGACTTTTCGGACATGGACGACTGCGACCGCTTTGTGAAGACGGTGCTCGATAATCACGGCCACGTGGATGTACTGGTGAATAACGCGGGTCGCTCCATCCGCCGCTCGCTGGCGTTGTCTTTTGACCGGTTCCACGATTTTGAGCGGACCATGCAGCTGAACTACTTTGGCTCCGTTCGGCTGATCATGGGCTTTGCGCCAGCCATGCTGGAGCGTCGCCGCGGGCACGTGGTGAATATTTCTTCCATCGGGGTACTTACCAACGCTCCGCGTTTCTCGGCCTATGTCGCCTCGAAATCCGCACTGGACGCGTTCAGCCGCTGTGCCGCTGCAGAATGGTCGGATCGCAACGTGACCTTCACCACCATCAACATGCCGTTGGTGAAAACGCCGATGATCGCGCCCACCAAGATCTACGATTCCGTGCCGACGCTGACACCGGATGAAGCCGCGCAGATGGTGGCGGATGCGATTGTGTACCGGCCCAAGCGCATTGCCACCCGTCTTGGCGTGTTCGCACAGGTTCTGCATGCGCTGGCACCGAAGATGGGTGAGATCATTATGAACACTGGCTACCGGATGTTCCCGGATTCTCCAGCAGCCGCTGGCAGCAAGTCCGGCGAAAAGCCGAAAGTCTCTACCGAGCAGGTAGCCTTTGCGGCGATTATGCGGGGGATATACTGGTAATCGTCGTTATAAGCCAAAAAAACCCGCCTTGGCGGGTTTTTTCGTTTCAGGTTGGAGATTTTATTCCTGGGGTTCTTCTGCAATTTCGATTGGCGGCGGCGGAAACCCGCCCAGTTCACGCCAGCGATTGACGATGCCGCAGAACAGGTCTGCTGTCTTTTCCGCGTCGTAGGCGGCCGAGTGGGCTTCCTTGTTGCTGAAGGGAATGCCCGCCAGTTTACAGGCCTGGGCCAGCACGGTGTGGCCGTAGGCGAGGCCCGCCAGGGTAGCGGTATCAAACGTCGAGAATGGGTGGAACGGGTTGCGTTTGATATCGGCCCGCAGCGCTGCCGCGAAAACGAAATTATGGTCAAACGTGGCATTGTGGCCCACCAGGACCGCTCGCTTGCAGTCGTGTTCTTTTACCGCCTTGCGGATGGGAGAAAAAATCTCGCTCAGGCCTTCCCGTTCCGGTACCGCCTCTCGCTCCGGATTCCAGGGATCGATACCGGTGAAATCCAGGGCCGACTGCTCCAGATTGGCGCCTTCGAACGGGTCGATCTGCTGCACGTGGGTTTCGCCCCGGCGCAGCCAGCCATCCTCATCCATGGTCAGCATTACGGCAGCGATTTCCAGCAGAGCATCACGTTCCGGGTTGAAGCCGGCGGTTTCCACATCGACCACCACCGGCAGAAAGCCGCGAAAGCGCTGGGACATGGGGTGGGGCTGTTTGTTTTCGTCTGACACTCGAACTCCGATGTTCGTGGTAGTGAATGAATAGGGTTTACGCCAGGCGCCAGTTAACGGTTTCGCCAGCCTTCAACGGAACAATGCCACCGCCGGCCAGAGGCAGGTTCTCGGGCATGGTCCAGGGTTCCCGCACCAGCGTCACGGTGTCGGTGTTCCGAGGCAGGCCATAGAAATCGGCGCCGTTGAAGCTGGCAAAGGCTTCCAGCTTGTCCAGAATGCCCAGTTCCTCGAAGATATCGGCATACAGGCCGATGGCGCCGTAGGCGGAGTAACAGCCAGCACAGCCGCAGGCGGCTTCCTTCTTGTCTTTCGCGTGTGGGGCAGAATCCGTGCCCAGGAAGAAGCGGGGATCGCCGCTGGCCACGACCTCTCTTAGCGCTTCCTGATGCTTGTTGCGCTTGAGGATGGGCAGGCAGTAAAGGTGTGGGCGAATACCGCCGACCAGCATGTGATTGCGGTTATACATCAGATGCTGCGGTGTGAGAGTTGCCCCGAGGTTATTGCCCTGATGGTTACGGACAAACTCGGCTGAATCGGCAGTGGTGATATGCTCAAGAACCACCCGGAGCGACGGGAACGCAGTCAGCGTGGGCGCCAGAACCCGCTCCAGAAACACCTTTTCCCGATCGAAAATATCGATGTCGCTGTCGGTCACCTCGCCGTGTACCAGCAACAGCATGCCGCAATCCGCCATCGCCTCCAGCACCGGGTAGATATTGCGAATGTCCGTTACGCCGGAGGCAGAGTTGGTGGTGGCGCCAGCCGGGTACAGTTTCGCTGCCACTACGCCGGCGGCTTTGGCTTCACGAATGGTCTCGGCGGTGGTGCTCTCGGTCAGATACAGGGTCATCAGGGGCTGGAAGTCCGTTCCCCGGGCCGCGGCCAGAATGCGATCCCTGTACGCCATGGCTGCGCTGGCATCGGTTACCGGCGGCACCAGGTTAGGCATGATGATAGCGCGGCCGAAGCAGGCGGCGGTGGCGGGCACCACATCGTTCAGAATGTCGCCGTCGCGCACGTGCAGGTGCCAGTCGTCCGGGCGTGTGATGGTTATCTGTCGGGTCATGAGAAGGTATCCGAAAGCGAGCGCAAAATTTCGCGGATTATATCAGAAGCGAAAAGCAGATGTTTTTAACCTGATCGTAAGTTATCCGGCTCAAGTTCCCGGTCGGGTCGCCGTTAACCGGTTAGTTCACTGGTTTAAAGGCTCCACGGGGCATTCCTATGGTTTCACCCAATTGGTTCTTCAGGCAGAGCAGATTGCTGAAATTGCTGGCGACGGCAGGGTTGATGTCATTGCCCTCTGCGCCTGTGCTGTCATCCAGTTATGGTGCCGGTATTGAAAACAGCCAGTGGTATCTCTCCGAGTCGGTCTTTGAGTGTTCCCTTGTCCATGAGGTTCCTGGCTTTGGCCGCGCCGTGCTCAGGCACCGGGCAGGGGAAGACCTGCGTTTCTATCTCGAATCGGATCTGAGTGTGATGCGCCCCGGCCAGGGCCAGTTAGTGGTTGAAGCGCCGCCCTGGCGGCCAGGAGTTCCACCGAGCCCCATTGGTGCTGTGCAGGTAACGGATAGTCCGCGCTCGGTGAACCTGGGGAATCGGGAAGCGGTGTTGATTGCCCAGGGGTTGTCCCGAGGTATGCAGCCGACAGTAACCCGAGCCGCGGTATACAGCGGCCAGCCCGTGCGGGTGCAGTTGTCGAATGTGAATTTTTCCGGCCCGTACGCCGGCTATCGTGAATGCGTTGCCAGTCTGCTGCCGGTTAACTTCGACCAGGTTCGGCGCAGCCGGGTTCCGTTTGCCAGCGGGAGTACCAGCCTGTCACAGGCAGACATGAACTTGCTCGACAATATTGTGACCTACGTGATGGCCGACAGCACGGTAGAAAGAATCTTCGTGGACGGCCATTCCGACAGTATTGGTAGCCGGATTGATAACCGCGCGCTGTCGGAGGAAAGAGCCAACGTGGTGGCCGAGTATCTCAAATCCAGGGGAATCGATGAGACTATGCTGACGGTCCGGGCCCACGGTGATCAGTATCCGGTTTCCCGCCGGCCGGCTGATAACCGCCGCACCACCATTCGTTTGCAACGCCAGGGTGAGCGCCCGGAACTGCTGCAGGCTAACGGTATGGGAAGCGAGTTTTCGGGATAGCCGGAACACGCCATCCCGAGTTTCAATACACTGCGTTCAGGACTTCCAGGTGCGCGGCCACACCCTCTGCCAGGGCTTTCAGGTGATACCCGCCTTCCAGCGTGGAGATGATGCGGTCGTTGGAGTGGTCATGGGCGACACTCACCAGCATTTCCGTTAACCATCGATAATCCTCGGTTTCCAGATTCAGCTCCGCCATGGGGTCCAGCCGATGCCCGTCAAAGCCTGCCGAGATCAACACCAGTTGCGGACGAAAATCCTGCAGTTTCTTGAGCCAGGCGGCTTCAACCGTCTTGCGGTACTCAGCCGCTGAGCAGTCGGCTGCAATCGGCGCATTGACAATATTGTCGGCCTGCCGGTGCACGTGGGAATGCGGATAAAACGGATGCTGAAAGCTGGAACACATCAGTATGCGTTCATCACCACTGACAATATCTACCGTGCCGTTACCCTGATGCACATCGAAATCGACAATGGCCACCCGCTCAAGGTGGTGGAAGGTGAGCGCCCGCATCGCCGCCAGGGCGATATTGTTATAGAAACAGAACCCCATCGACTTGGCACGTTCGGCGTGGTGTCCCGGTGGCCGGGCGCAGACAAAAGCGTTGGTTACCTGGCTGCTCATCACCATATCGACAGCCTGCACATTGCCCCCCGCGGCCAGCTTCGCTGCTCTCAGGGTGTCCGGCATCATCGCGGTGTCCGGGTCGGTGAACACCCGGCCCCGGGTTGGCTGCATCAGGTCCAACTGGTGCAGATAGCTTTCCGGATGCACGGTCAGCAGTTGGTCCCGGGTGATTTCTTCCGGACGAACCCAGTCCAGTTCCTGTTGCAGGTTGGTATCCGCGAGGTAGGCGAGAATGCTTGAAAGACGCTCAGGGCTTTCCGGGTGCTCCGGGCCCATGTTGTGTTTCTTGCAGTCGTCGTGGGAAAAAAATGCCGTGGTCATGGGTAATGCCTGAACCTGAATATGCTTATTATCGCATTCATGTTATCAGGGATAACCGAAGCCTGTCGTATTTCTTTGGTCTAATAACTCGTTAGTCGATTTACATCATGAAATCGCCACCTAAGATAAGGTATACACTGATAAGCAAGCCGTTTTATTGAAGTTTGTACATTCCTGTCGCGCACACCACTGGGAGAGCCGCGTTGAGTACCCGCTATCTGGAAAGCCTGTTCAATCCTGAATCCATTGCCGTTATTGGCGCCTCGGAACGCGCTGACAACCTCGGGGGTATGGTGTTGCGGAACCTGCTGGGCGGCGGCTATCCGGGCCGGCTCGTGGTGGTCAACCAGAGCGACTACGAAAACGTGCACGGGGTGCCCTGTGTGCGCAAAGTGTCCAAACTGGATTTCAGTCCGGACCTGGCGATCATCTGTACCCCGCCGGACACGGTGCCGAAAATGATCCGCAAGCTGGGTGAGTGTGGCGTGCGTACCGCCATTGTAATGACCGGGGGCATGTCCCGGACTCACAGTAAAACCGGCCAGCCATTGATGTATTCAGTACGCGATGCCGCCCGGGAGACCGGCATCCGCGTGCTGGGTCCCAACACCATCGGTTTGATGGTGCCGGCGCGGCATCTGAACGCCACCTATGCCCATATGGGGGCCATTCCCGGCCGCGTTGCCTTCGTGGGGCAGTCCGGCACCATTGCCAGTTCGGTGCTGGACTGGGCTTTTGCCAGGGGGGTGGGCTTCTCTTACTTCCTGACCCTGGGTGATGGCATGGACATCGATCACGACGACCTGATCGACTATCTGGCCCAGGACACCCAGACCCGGGCGATTCTTCTGCACATTGAAAACATCCCCAATCCCAGGCGTTTCATGTCAGCGGTGCGGGTGGCCTCCCGAACCAAGCCTGTGATTGCGGTGAAATCCGGGCGGGTGCCCGAATCCGAGTGGTTTACCCATGCCTTGCCCGCTGGTATCAAACGCAGCGACCCGGTCTACGATGCCATGCTTCAGCGCGCCGGTGTGTTGAGGGTGGACGGGCTTGGCCAGATGTTTGATGCCCTGGAAACCCTGACCCGGATGCGCCCGCTGCGTCGGGAATCCCTGGCCATCATGGCCAACGGCGTGGGCCCCGGCGTATTGGCAGTGGATCGGCTGGCGGATCTCGGCGGTGAACTGGCGGAGCTGTCGGAAGATACGGTCAGGGAACTGGGAGAACTGTTGCCGCCGTACTGGACCCGCAAGAACCCCATTGATCTTAACTATGATGCCACGCCCGAGCTCTATGGCAAGGCAATCAAGATTCTGGCGAAGGACCCTAATGTGGCTAACGTACTGGTGATGTACGCACCCACACTGATCGAAGACAGCCTGCAGATTGCCGATTCCGTGGTGCAGGCGTCCAAGGGCACCCGCCTGAACATCTTTACCTGCTGGTTGGGGCAGAGCACGGTGATGGATTCCCGGGAAGAGTTTTACCGGGCGGGGTTGCCATCGTTCTTTAACCCGGAAAAAGCGGTGATGGCGTTCATGCAGCATGTTCGGCATCAGCGCATTCAGCGGCTGCTGACCGAGACGCCCGAGTCGTTTACAGACCACTTCGCCGACCGGGCCAACACCCGCAAACTGGTCGCCAGGGCCTTGCGGGATGGCCGGCGGCATCTGTCCAACCGGGAAGCCCGGCGGGTGATTTGCGACTATGGCATCAATACCATTGAAACCGTCTACTGTGATGACGTGGAAGAGGTGCTGGAGGTCTTCGCAGTCGAGCGCCGCCCCATTGATGTAACTGTTATCCACGAAGATGTGTGTTATCCGTTCCTGGATCTGAGCCCGACCCAGCGCCGCTATAAGGGCACGGTCAAAAAGCTCAACAGCGAACAGGTGATCATCGACAGCTGCCGCTTCCTGATGGACGAATATCGGGAGCATTTCCCGAAAAGCGGCTTCCTGGGTTTTGCCGTCCAGCGTTCCTACCAGCATGTTGGCGGCATCGAGTTCAGTGTGGGGATCACTCGTGATGAGGTGTTCGGGCCGCTGGTGGTTTGCGGGGCAGCCGGTGCCCAGATCAATATCATGACCGATCGCCAGATTGCCTTGCCACCCCTGAACATGGTGCTGGCCCGCGAGCTGCTGCGGCGTACTTACATGTACAAACTGCTTAAAGAACACAGCCTGAAGCCGGAAGAGGATATCCGGGCAGTGTCCGAAACCCTGGTGACGCTGTCACAGATTGTGATCGATATACCGGAGATCAAGGGCCTGGAAATCTCGCCGTTGTTGTTCAATGAGCAGGGCGCCGTTGCTGTAAACATCGCCATTGACCTGGATGAACATCCGATCAAGCCCATTATCCAGCCCTACCCGCGAGAGCTGGAGGAGTGGCTGGTATTGCCCAAATCCGGTCGCCGCGTGATTATTCGCCCGGTGCTGGCGGAGGATGAGCCTGCCCACCGGCTGTTTCACGAGCATCAGTCTCCGGAATCCATCCGTTACCGATTCTTCCAGTACCGCAAGCATTTTTCCCGGGAAGACGTGGCCCAGATGGTGCAAATCGACTATGACCGGGAAATGGTGTTCATCGCCAATGCGCCCCGTGAAGATGGTGAAGGCGAGGAGACCCTGGGTACGGTGCGTACCTGGACCGATGCCGACAATCTGCGTTGCGAGTTCGCCGTCATGGTAGATGACCGGATGAAAGGCGAAGGCCTGGGTGTGGCCCTTATGCAGAAGATGATTGATTATTGCCGTGCCCGGGGCACCATGGAAATGATCGGCAATGTGTTGCCGGACAACCGGCCGATGTTACAGCTGGCCGAGCATCTGGGGTTCGAAATCAAATACAACCCGGAGGAAGAAGTGATGGATCTGCGGCTGGTACTGAACGAGCCGCAGAAAGACTGGCAGAAGGAACGGCTGGGCAAAGGGGGGCATCTGTAGCCCCCCGGTTTCTTTACTCCTCGACGATGGCGGAGCGATCTTCTCCACCCAGGGCTTCCAGCAGCCCGGGAATCAGCCGTGACAGCTCCAGAGTCATGATGGTGAAGGCTGCATCGAACTTGGCCAGGGCGTCGTCGACATCGACGTCGTCCAGTTGCTCTTGCAGGGTTTCACCGAATTTCAGCCGGCGTATGCCCAGTTCTTCATCCAGCACGAACGAGACATTGTCGTCCCAGGTCAGGGCCAGCTTGGTCACCTGCATGCCAGCTTCCAGGTGGTTGCGGATCTCGTCGGCTTTGAGATCGAGGCCTTTACAGCGCACCACGCCGCCATCTTCTGACGGGTCTTTCAGTTCGCATTCGCTGCCCAGAGTAATGTTGGCAGGGTGATCAATGCTTTCGTTCAGCCAGCCGGTGAAGGTGAAGGCGGGGGATTGCTCAACCGCCGGCGGGCGCACAGGCAGTGATCCAAGGCTCTTGCGCAGTGTGGAGGCCAGATCTTCGGCCTGTTTCGCAGAGCCGGCATCAACCACCAGCACGCCGTCCTTGGGGGCCAGGTAAGCAAAGCAACGGCGGTTGCGGGAAAATGCCTGTGGCAGCATTTCCAGCATCACCTGTTCTTTCAGTTCGTCTTTTTCCTTCCGGCGAACCTTTCGGCCCTGCTCCAGCTCAATGGCTTCGGCACGCTCTTCCACAGCCTCTTTCACCACCGGCCCGGGCAGGATCTTCTCTTCTTTTCTCAGGGCAATCAGGTGATAACCGTTGGTGCTGTGCACCAGTTGGTCGCCGTGTTTACCCAGGGGCGGAACCCAGCCCTGGCGGTTGGTTTCCTGAGGGCCGCAGGGTTTGAACGCGTCCGCCTGGAGTTTCTCTTCCAGCGCTTCTGCGGAAATATCGAAAGGTTTGGTGAAACGGAAAACACGGGCATTACGAAACCACATGGGTCTGAATCCTTGCGTCAGGTCGGAGCTTGTCGAATCGAAAAAGGGGGAGGGATGATACGGCTACCAGGCGGTAGCCGTAAAGTGACGGCAGGCCGGTCAGATCTGCATAACCTCCACCAGCACGGTTTTCACGATAAAACCGACAACGCCGGCGCCAAGCACGGTAAACAGCGCGATAGTGCCAAATTTGCCGGCCTGGGATTTCTTGGCCAGATCCCAAACGATGAAGCCCATCCAGGCAATAAGGCCGGTCAGAAACACCAGCATGGCGATCTGGGAAAATACTGCTTCGTTCATTGCTACTCCGATATCAACAGATGTCTGAAGGTGTTAAACACAGGCCGGTAAACCGCCTGACTACTGCTCATCCCGCAGGAAAACCCAGTTGTTGTTATCGGATTGGTCTTCGCTGAAATAGTACCCATCCAGGTTGAAGCCTTTGAGATCATCAGCCTGGGTGATTCGATTCTGGATGGCGTAACGGCACATCAGCCCACGGGCCTTCTTGGCGTAAAAGCTGATCATCTTGTACTGGCCGTTTTTCCAGTCCTTGAACTGGGGCGTAACCAGCCGGGCATCCAGGTGTTTCTTCTGCACGCTCTTGAAGTATTCATTGGAGGCCAGATTCACCAGTACCTTGTCGTCACTGGCTAGGAGCTGGTTAAGGGCATCGGTAATCTTGCTGCCCCAGAACGCGTACAGGTCTTTGCCCCGGGTATTTTCAAACCGGGTGCCCATTTCCAGTCGGTAGGGCTGCATCAGGTCCAGCGGTTTCAGCAGTCCGTAGAGGCCGGAGAGAATCCGCAGGTGTTTCTGGGCAAAACTGAAATCCCCACTACTGAAACTTTCGGCATCCAGACCGGTATAGACGTCGCCCTTGAACGCCAGAACGGCCTGCCGGGCATTATCCGGCGTAAACGGTGTGTGCCAGGTCTGGAAGCGCTCGGCGTTCAGTTGCCCGAGTTTGTCGCTGATGCTCATCAGGTTGCTGACCTGATGCGGTTCCAGCTCCTTGAGCTGGTCAATCAGTTCACAGGCATCGTCCAGGAAATCCGGTTGGGTATGGGTTTCCGTTGCCAGGGGGCTCTCATAATCCAGAGTCTTGGCAGGGGAGATGATCATCAGCATGTTAGAGGATCCTCATTGCAGAAACGTGAGTAACTGGTCCCTGGTGAACGGCCAGTCCAGCTCCGCCCCGGTGTCGTTGCGGCGCAGCACCGGGATGCGGGTGCCGTAGCGCTCCACCAGGGCTTCGGACTGGGCAATGTCCACCACATCCACCGGAATGGGCTCGGGCATCGGGGTGCTGACCAGCAGCGCCTCTGCCAGTTCGCACAAATGGCACTGGGCTGTGGTGTAAAAAAGCAGTTCCATTATTTTTTCGGCTGCGCGTCAATTTGCTGGCCATTAACGCCTTTGCTGTCCCGGCCCATCAGATAGAGGTAAACGGGCATGAGCTGCTCCGGGTCCGGGTTTTTCTTCGGATCTTCCGCCGGGTAGGCCAGCACCCGCATGCCTGTGCGAGTCGCGCCCGGGTTCAGGCTGTTTACCCGGATATTGTGGCGCTCGTCGTCCAGTTCGTCGGCGAGTAACTGGGCCAGGCCCTCAACGGCAAACTTGGAGACGGCGTAGGCGCCCCAGTATGCCCGTGCCTGCCGGCCAACGCCGGACGAGGTGAAGATCATGGAGGCGTCATCGGATTTGCGCAGCAGCGGAATCATCGCCCGGCTCAGCAGGAATGGCGCTGTGGCGTTCACGTGCATGACCTTGTTCCAGGTTTCCGGATCGTACAGCTCAACCGGGCTGCGAGCACCCAGAATCCCGGCATTGTGCAGGAGACCGTCCAGGCGCCCGAAATTGTCTTCCAGTGTCATGGCCAGTTCTTCATAATCCTTGACCGCCGCCCCTTCAAAGTTCATAGGCACGATCGCGGGTTTGGGGTGGCCGGCGGCTTCAATCTCGTCGTAGACTTCCTCCAGCCGCGAGACTGTGCGCCCAACCAGGATGACGGTGGCGCCATGGGCAGCATAGGCTTTGGCGGCAGCGCGTCCGATACCACTGCCGGCACCGGTTACCATGACAATGCGGTCTTTCAGAAGATCGGCGGGTGCCTGGTAATCTTGCATAACCTGTCTCCGTAAATCAGGCCAGACCAGGCCTTGGCCGGGTCGGTCGAAAATAATTGGGCGCTATTGTAACAGCTTTGTGAGGTCGCTGACGGTATCGGCAATCCGGTCGGCTTGCCACAGGTCAACCGTCTCAGGTTGCTCTATGTAGCCGTAACGCACCGCGATGGTGTGCATTCCGGCGTTCCGGCCGGCTTCAATGTCCCGTTCATGATCACCGACATAAACAGATTTTATCGGTTCCACCTGAATCTGACGGCAGGCCAGTAGCAGTGACTCCGGGTGCGGCTTGCGTTCAGCCACATGGTCCGGGCAAATCAGGGCGGCACAGCGTTGCGCCAGGCCTAGGGCTTCGATCAGGGGCACCGCGAAGCGTGCGGGCTTGTTAGTGACAATCCCCCAGGGAATGCCCCGGCTCTCAAGGCTGCTCAGCAACACGTCCATGCCCGGGAACAGGCTGGTTTCAACGGCCACACCGGTTTCATAGAGATCGAGAAAGGCAGTGTGCTTTTCAGGATAACCCTCGTGTTCGGGTTCCAGCCCGAATCCCACCCGAATCATCGCCCGGGCGCCATTGGAAACCGAGCGCCGGATCTGTTCTGCGGGCAGTGCCGGCATGCCGTGTTGCTGTCGGAGCTGGTTCAGGCAGCGGATGAAATCCGGGGCGGTGTCAATCAGGGTGCCGTCCAGATCGAAGAGCACCGCCGCCGGTGTCTGTTCAGTCTTCACGGATATCCCGGGCATGCATCAGGTAATTGACGTCGACATCCCGCCCAAGCTTGTACACCTTGGTGATAGGGTTGTAGGTCATGCCGGTGAGCTCGCGGACTTCCAGCCCGGCATGGCGAAGATGGTCGGACATCTCCGATGGACGGATAAACTTCTTCCACTCATGGGTGCCCTTGGGCAATAAGTTCAGAACGTATTCGGCACCGACAATGGCAAAGAGGAACGACTTGGGGTTGCGATTGATGGTCGACACGAACAGGTGGCCGCCGGGTTTCAGCATACTGGCGCAGGCTCGAATAACCGATGCCGGGTCGGGTACATGTTCGAGCATTTCCAGACAGGTAACCACGTCATACTGGCCGGCATGTTCAGGATCCCGCGCCAGTTCCTCAATGGTGGTCTGGCGATAGTCCACCTTCACGCCGGACTCCAGGCCATGGAGCTTGGCCACCGACAATGGCGCCTCGCCCATGTCGATACCGGTAACATGGGCGCCCCGAAGTGCCATGCCTTCGGACAGCAGACCGCCGCCGCAGCCAACGTCCAGAGCCCGTTTGCCGGCCAGCGAGACGCGCTCGTCGATGTAATTCAGCCGCAACGGGTTGATGTCGTGCAGTGGCTTGAACTCGCTGGTGGGGTCCCACCAGCGGCTGGCGAGCGCCTCGAATTTGGCAATCTCGTTCTGGTCTACGTTCTGGTTGTTCATGTTCGGGGTTACTCCGGATAATCAGCTGAGAATCTGTTTGCGCCATTCGTTCACCCGCAGAACCAGATCTGGTACGTCGATGCGGGTTAGTCTGCCATCCTGTAATTGTGGTACGCCATGAATCCAGCTGTGGCTTACTGCCCGGCCGTGGTTGCTGTAAACCAGGTGCGAAGCGGGATCGTAGACAGGCTGCAGATAGGGGTCGCTCAAGTCGACGGCGATCAGATCTG
>NPIE01002290.1_pt1 | contig 22706 bp, 22 predicted proteins | sample 8637661 | NCBI WGS metagenome assembly NPIE01 (sample SAMN07420842, study PRJNA396082) | bioreactor metagenome | isolation source: sample BA12 brine-fed electro-methanogenic bioreactor BA | place: Japan: Kochi | collected 2016-12-09
CGCTATCTCAATGTCCGACAGCATGAAAGTCCCTCCTTTTTCAAATTCTCTCGCTCTTGTTCCCGACTGTTTTCCACTTCCCGTTGTTTCTTCCCATAAACAGGATTCTAGAGACCACGTATCAATGAATCATCAATCGTTTTTGACCTTCATCGGTCCGATTGATGGAGAACCGTTGAAAAACGGGACGCGCCGGCCTTCCCGGCAAGGAAGTGCCGATGCGTCCCGAAAGTAGTCCTGATACTGTTTTTTCGCGTCTTATCGCCTGATCAAATCCACCAGTCCCATGCTCAGCGAAGGAATATAGGTGATCAGCATCAAGCACAGGAGCATGACCAGAATAAACGGTACTATGGCCCGCGAAATATCCTCTATGGATTCGCGGGAAATCGCCGAGGCCACGAAGAGGTTGATACCGTAAGGCGGTGTCATGAACCCGATGGCGAAATTCACCGTCTGGATGACCCCGAAATGGATCGGGTCGATTCCGATGGACGTCACCACGGGAAGGAGGATCGGCGTCAGGATGATGATCGCCACGATGTTTTCTATGAACAGCCCGACGATCAAAAGGAAAATATTGAGCAAAATCATGATGATAAAGGGATTCTCCGAAATCGTCATCATGCCATCGGCAATCATGTTCGGAATCCGAGCCAGGGCCAGATAGTTCGAAAACGCCATGGAAAGTCCGATCAAAAACATTGTCGCCCCGTTGATCAGAGCGGCTTCCTTGAGGGACTTGTAAACGTTGTCCCAATTGAGTTCCTTGTACAAATATTTCCCGACGAAAAAGGAATACACCGAGGCCACAACGGCCGCTTCCGTCGGGGTGAAGATACCTCCGTAAATTCCTCCGAGGATGATGACGGGAACCATAAGTGCGCCGAAGGCATCCTTGAAGGAGAGGGCGATCCGTTTCGCCGAAGGTTTTTCCATCGAAACGGGGTATCCCCGCTTTCGGGCCATGAAGTAGCACAGGATCATCAAGGCGAGACCGATCATGACACCGGGAATGATTCCGGCGATAAACATGTCTCCGATTGAAGTCTGGGCGACAACGCTGTAGATGACGAAGGGGATGCTCGGCGGAATCAGAACCCCGATGGTACCAGCCGCCGTCGTCAGGGCGGCCGCGAAATCGCCATGGTATTTTCTCTCCCGCATGGCGGGAATCATGAAGGATCCGATGGCGGAAACCGTCGCAGGACCTGAACCGGAAATGGCCGCGAAGAACATGCAGGCCAGTATGGTAACCATCCCCAGGCCTCCGATGATAAACCCGACAAGGCTGTCGGCAAGATGGACAAGGCGTTTTGCGATTCCCCCGTTGCACATGAGGGACCCCGCAAGCATGAAAAACGGAATCGCCAGAAGCGGGAAAGAATCCAGTCCCGTGAAGGATTTCTGGGCAATCAGAATCAGGGGAAGCTTCGTTGTCAGCGCCATACTGATGGCCGTCGATAGCCCTATGGCAATGCCTATGGGGACGCTCATGGCGATAAAAAGGAGGAGCAGCCCGAAGATGAGAAAAGCCTCCATGGCTAGACCTCCTCTCCAACGGGAGAGCCCTTGAATATCTTGACTATCTCCGCTATGAGCCGGAATGCCATAAGACCGGCGCCGACGGGAACCGAAGCATAGGCATAGGCCATCGGGAGCCCCATCGCAGCGGAAAGCTGGTTCCGCTGAAAAAGGAGTCGGGTGAGGACCGAGCCGTGATATGCGAGGAACACGCAAAAACCAAACCAGATGAGCAGGATGCCCAGGTCGAAATATTTTTTAACGTTGCCCTGAAGCTTATTGGTCAGCATCTGGACACGAAAGTGGCTTCTTTCCCGCACTGCGAAACTTGCTCCTATCCAGCAGAGCCAGAGGAAAATATATCTCGCCAGTTCTTCACTCCAGGAGAGGGAGTTGCGAAACACGTACCGCATGACGACCTGGATGAAGATGAGGATAGTGATGAACGCAAGCGAGTAAACGGAAAAGTATTCTTCAAATTTATTCGCAATTTTAGAAATCATCGTCAAATCTTCCCTTTTCTGAGGATTCTTCGGCCCTCCGGAAGAGATCTTCCGGAGGGCCGAAGAAAGGTCGCGTTGCCTGTCTTGCCGTCTAGTTCCTTATTTCCTGTGCGATCTCCATGACGTCTTTGCCGACGGTATCTTCGTACTTGTCATAGATTGCGTTTGCCGCTTCTGCGAACTTCTCTTTCTGCTCGTCCGTAAGTGAATTAATCTCCATGCCTGCGGCCTTGAGCTCTTCGATGCGCTCCTCTTCGAGGTCGGCGATCATTTCGCGCTGGGCCAGGACAAACATGCGGGCGGCTCTCTCCACGACTTCCCTGAGATCTTCAGGAAGGCCGTCCATGAAGGCCTTGCTGGTCAGCAGCACCGTTGAGGAGTAGAAGTGACCCGTGAGTGAGCAATAATCCTGGACTTCGTAGAACTTCCCGTCGTAGATCATGGCGATGGGGTTCTCCTGTCCGTCGACGGTCCCCTGCTGAAGTGCGGTGTAGAGTTCACCCCAGCTCATGGGAGTCGGGTTTGCCCCAAGGGCCTTGAAGTAGTCGATATGGGCGGGAATTTCCATGGTCCGGATCTTCAGGCCTTCCAGGTCGGCAGGCTCGTAAATCGGCCTGCTGTTGTTGGTAACGTGCCTGAAGCCGTTTTCGGGGTATCCCAGGTTGACGAATCCCTGTTCGGGAAGATTGTCGCTGATGGCTTTGCCGAGTTCGCCGTCCAGTGCGGCATAAGCTTCGGCCCTGTCCTCAAAGAGGTAGGGAAGGTCAATGATCTGGATCCTCGGGTCAAAACCTGCCAATGCAGCCGTTGCGGGAATGCACATCTCAAGAGTCCCGAGCTGTACCGCTTCGGCCATTTCCCTGTCTCCGCCGAGCTGGGCGTTGGGGTAGATTTCGACTTCGATCTTTCCGTCGGAGTTGGCTTCCACGAGCGGCTTGAAGACATCTCTCATGCAAATGTAGTCAGGGTGGCTCTCAGAAACGATGCTCCCCACCTTCAGGGTATAGTCAGCCGCAAAAACCGGGAACGCAAAAACCGCTACACACGCAATTGCCAGGATCATGCTCAAAAATCGTTTGCTTTTCATAAAGACTTCCTCCTTCTGCAAAGAGCGGATTTTTCGATACTCCTTTTTTCCTTTCCGGAACCTGGGAAATCTGTCCTACGCGATTTCCGAATCCCCCCTTTCCGGGGCAATCTCCCCCCAGATACTCAGGATTTCCCGCGGCGAACCTCGATGGTTTCACTTTCGGCATCCACGGTTACGAAATCCCCATCCTTTATGGCTTCGAAGGGGTCTGTACCCATCCTGTCAACCATGATGGCGTCTACCACCACGGCTGAGGAAACGAGAACGGGCTCCGTGTCCTTCACGATGATCGCCGCCGGCAAATTGCCTTTTACCCACAGCTGATAGAAACCATCGACCTGGACGACAGAGCTTCCCTTTCCTGATTTAAGAACGAGGACTTTCCCTGCTACGGATTTCCCCTGAAGAGGGTGGTTCTTTTCAATAACCTCGCCTGTTTCCGGGTCACACAGGTAAAAACACATCGGTTCTTCAGAAACGAGGGCTTCCCCGGACGCCTTTCCCGAAACGATGGAACGACAGCGATAGGTCCTGGTTTCTGAGCTCATGACCTGGCCTCCCCTCGGATGGCGGCTTCAACACATTCGGACAATCTTCGGATGACAAAGGGTTGCCCCCGCCGTTCGCGGTAATACGCGTTTTTGGGCGAATCCGTCATCCCGAGTCCCCCCTCGAAGGATTTCCAGCAGGGTTCGTCGATGCACGTGTCCGCCACCAGGTCAACGCCCAGTTCCTTGAGACGGGCCCGCTCACCCGACCTCTCGGCAAGTTCGAGGGCGTCGTAGGAAGTGAGGATCCAGAACGTGACACCTTCTTTGACCTTGCGTCCCCTGAAAAGCTCTTCAACCTTCCTGATCTGCCCGTAGGTGTAATGGGGACAGCCGAGCATGACCAGGTTGATCGGGCCGGACCGTTCGGAAAGGGCTTGCTCCTGCTCCCTGAGCTCGCGGTCCGTCACGGCGAACTCTGCCTCGGGCGTCTTGCCCCTGAAGGGACTGGCTTGAGTCCGTGCTTCGGGGGTCAGTCCCTCGATGTGGTACATGGGGACGGCTCCACTGGTGTTCAGTTCCGCACCAAAGTACAGGAGTTCTTCCGGGGAAGGCCTTCGCTTCATGTTCTTCAGCCGGATCACGGGAACCCTGGAGCCTGTGAACCGTCCGATATACCAGCCCAGAATCCCCCAGTCGTAAGGCTCCTCGAGGGTCGCCTCCACGACGACCAGGAAATCTCCCTTTCTGTTCTCGTCGAGATGAAGACCGTAAAGAGGGGTTTTCCCGATCACGGCCGAAGCGAGGGCGCTTACGGATGATTCCCTGTTGCTCCTGGCGCCGAGAACGGAATTCACATAGGGAGTCGCGCTGGATTCCGAAAAGGCGACATGCTCTCCGAAAAACGGCACGTTCGTCCCGAGTCCCGGCGTACAACAGAAAGACAGTTTTGCTCCTATCCTCCTGTACACCTCAACCGTCCTCAAAGCCAGATCGAGTTCTTCCTTCGTGACCTCATATCGTTTCGTCAGGCCTTCCACGTCCCAGGCCGGGTTCGTGGTGGGAACAATCTTGCATTTCGCCCCGCCGTCCGCCAACAGGCCACACCAGTAGGTGTCGCCTTCCTGGCCGCTGAGGGCCACGTGCGCCCGCGTGACCGGGATGAGCCGCTCCGCGTCAAAGGCCTTGCCCAAAGCGTATAAAAGCTCCATCGCCTTCTGCACTCCTGGCCCGGATTCACCTTGAAGCATTCTTTTTTCATCATCAGTCAGGAACATCTTGATTCCTCTTTTCCTGTCTATCTCGGGCGCAAAGCAGGAAATTCGCCCGTTTTTCCTTCGCTACCGGACTGCATCCGGCAGTCCTATTCCATCCCCCGGGAAACCGGCAGGGAGACTCCTCCCTTGGGCAAGACACCGACACTGCCCCCGGGAATCCTGACCAGGGCCTCATCAAGGGCGGCCTGAACAGAAGCGAAACGCTCGTACCCGAGGATGCCGATATCTTCGTCGGACAGACCTTCAGTGACGACGAACACCCCGGCCTTCTCCCTGGCCCTGGAATTGCATACCGCGAGATCCGCGGCGACCAGGTCGGCGTCGGTATCCTTCGGATCGATGGTCTTCGCCTTGGTCAGAATTTCGTCCAAAGAAAGGCCCAGCCATTCCCTGAACCTCGGGTGATTGTGAGCAAGGCCTTCGGTGCAAGGGGCAGAAAAAATGACGATTCCGTCCTTTTTGACGGCGAAATAAGCCGAGATCAACCCTTTTTCCGCCTGCCAGTAATCGATGTCACAGGGGGAGGAACTTACGATCACGATATCCGCCGGCTCCGGGACATCCACACTAAATGCCTCCCTTGACAGGGCCGCTCCCTTCCGGTGGGCCTTGACAAAGTCGCCGCCGAAAACCCCGGCCACCTCACCTTCAATGTTCTTGACGGTGTTCAGGACGAAGGCCAGCCCGACCTTTTCGGCGACCTTTTCCATTCCGTCCCGGCACGGGTTCTCCATCAGGCCGAGCGGAATATCCGGCAAAAGGGCTGCTGCAAGATGCGTGGCCGACGTCGTGGCAAAACCGCATATTCCGGGCTGGACGATCTTCGCTCCACCCGAATAGCCTGCATCTGAATGAGGGACAATGTCCCCGAGGCCGATCAGAAGATCGGCCTCCAGAGCCATTCGGTTCACCTCGACGGGGACTTCGTAATCACCGGCGCTGACGCTTCCCAGGTCCACAAGATCTTCCTTTTTCGTGGCATCGTGCTGATCGACACGGAATCTCGCGTACATTTCCGCCCCGATCTTCTCCCGGATTTCACCCTCCGTCATCACTCTGTGCGTTCCCGGAGCGGTCAGGAAACTGATGTTTTCGTCAGGGATACCATTCCGGTTGAGATATCCCACCAGAACAGGAAGAATTTTGACCAAGGGCGTGTTTCTCGTGTTGTCCTCGATGAGGATGACGATATTCTTTCTGCCTTGAGCCAATTCCCTCAAAGGAGGAGTGCCTGCAGGTTCCTCGAGTTGCTGGAATACGGCTTCTTCCAGGTTGTCGAGGGCAGGAACAGACTCTGTCTCTCCCGAAAAAAGAAGAGCCTTTTCCGGGACTTCAAACTCCTGTCGCATGTTTCCGTAGGGAATGCTCATCCGCATATTGAAAATCTCCTTACGCCTCGAAAACCGTAATTGTGCCCGAATCGGCGTCAAGTTCGATTTTCTGGCCGTCCTTTACATGCTCGAAAAAGGAATCCTCCACCCCGAATACCGAGGGAATTTCCATCACGAGCAAGGCTGTGACAAAAACGGGATCGGGGTTTCTCAAAATCACTCCGACAGGCCCCTTCCCACGCTGGGCAATCTTGAACAGGCCGTCCATCTGGACCACGGAACTGCCCTTGCCCGCATGGGCTACGAGGATTTTCCCTTCCATTGACTTGCCCTCCAGGGTGTGTCCTTTTTCGATGACCACACCTGTTTCGGGCTTGATGAGGTAGAAACAGACGGCTTCATCGCTGACCAGCGCAGGGCCTGAAGAGGATCCGACGGCGATCGGCGAACAGGAAAAAGTCTTTTTGTCGTTCATGACTTGACCTCCCCGGACAAAGCGGCCTCTATCGCCTGCTCAAGAGGTCTCACCTTGAAATCGATATCACGCATCATGTTGTAGTACATGCATTTCGGAGAATCGGTAACGGCAGATCTGCCGTAATAAGGCCACCAACAAGGCGGCACGTCTATTCAGGTATCTCCAATGATGTGACCACCCGCACGGTTGATCACGTCCAGGTAGCCCATCCGTTCCGCGAGCTGTTTCGTCAACGAACTCGTCAGTATCCAGACGTCAACGGCGAACTTCTTCCCCTCGGCCACCCGTGCGATGTCCTCGACCTGCCTGATTGTCAAATGGGGGCAGCCGAACATGGCGAAGTCAATTTTCCCGGGCTCACCGCAAATTTTTTTGCGCACCTTATCAAGGTCTTCACGGGTGATCTCAACTCGAATCTTCGGTTTGTTCCCGCCGAAAGCCGTCTCGACGTCGGGCGCTTCGGGCGTGACACCCACGATGTGGTACATCCCCACGGAACCAGAAGTGTTGAGCTGGGCGCCGAAATTCATCAGGCCTTCCGGCGTCGGCCTGTTTTCTATGCCGACAAAAGCAGGGACTTCGGGGCCGCTGTACTTCAGCGGATAACACCAGCCCAGCAGCTGGTAATCAAAATCATCCCTGATTTCGGTCTTTACTTCGACGAGCACCTCGGCAAGCCGGTTCTCGTCGAGCAGGAAGCCGTATTCCGGAACAATCCCCGTGATGGCAGCGCAAAGGGCGCTCTGCGAAGATTCCCTGTTGGATCGTGCTCCAAGGACGGAATTGACATAGGGCGTCGCACTTGACTCCGAAAAACTCACCACTTCCCCGAAATGCGGCACATTCTGCTGCAGATACGGGGTACAGTTGAAAGTCAATACCGCTCCGATCTCCCGGTAGGCCTTGTTCGTAGCCGCAACGATTTCCTTTCCCTTTTCCGGGACCTCGGCGAGATGCCTGTTCAGATAACACACGTCGACGCTAGGATTCACCGTGGGAGGGATCTTGCATTTTCCTCCCAGCCCCAGCAGCTTCTCGACAAACCAGAGATCCGCATCCTGCGCGCTCAGGGCCACATGGGCCCGTGTGATCGGAACCATCCGTTTTGCGCCGAAGACGCGGCCCAGACCGGTCTGTATCCGCATCGCGTAAGCGACGGCGTCGCCGAGGTCTCCCTCAAGCATCTTTTCCTGTTCGTCGGTCAAGACCATTCAAAACCCTCACTTTCGTCTATTGTCACTATCATTAAATTATACAGGCTGTATAATGATGTGTCCAAAAATTTTACATGAAGTCCAAATGGAATCGTTTATTGAACTCGATATGACCCCTCAGGGCTCTTTGGGCTCCATCCAGGTCGCGTTCTTTCATGCGTTCCAGGATCTCGAGATGCTGGTCGATCGTCTCTATGACAAATTCTCTCGTATCCCATGAGGCAAGGACATATCTCATGATCTGATACCTGAGAACATTGAGGAAGTCACGAAGGCGATCATTGTCACAATAGGCAAGTATCAGGTCATGGAGTTCGGTGTCCAGATCGCTGAGGGATATAGACGGGACCATGGACTGGTTTTGGAGCTGACTCTTGAGGTCGAGCCACTTGCCGAGTTGTTCGTCCAGCGCTTTTTCAGGTATCTTGCGGATGGCCGTTTCCAGCGCAAGGGGCTCGAGGACCATTCGAAGGTCATTGATTTCCTTGACATCCTTCAGGGTCATTTCCGCAACGATGGCGCCGCGGCCGGGAATCATCTTGAGAAGGCCTTCACGGCATAACTCTCCGATGGCCTCCCTGATAGGGGTCCGGCTCATTTCCAGCATTTCAGCGAGTCGCACCTCGCTGAGCGGTTCCTCTTTGTCGAAGGAATTTGCAATGATCATCCTCCGCAATTCTTCCGCGGCCTTGTCGGCGAGGCGCTTTTGACTGGTTTTACGTTTCGTTCGTGAAAACGTTCTGCTTTTGATTTCCATCGCCCTTTCACGAAGAGGATCGTGGTTATTTTGATAATACTGACTGTATAATAATTGTCAAGCCATACATCAGCGCGTTGAACACTAGTCGAAAAAATACAAGACCCCGGCGGAATCGGTACCAGGGTCTTGTTGCCACCACATAGTCTTGAAACGCCTTGAGCTAGAGAATCTCTGCATAATGTTCCGGCGTCTGCCCTGGCCGTATGGAGCCGTCGGTGTTGACATAGACACAAACGCTCGCCGACAACACAATGCAGCACCTGAAGCCTGATTTTTCCACGAACTCCATCACGTCGAGAACGATCGAAGCGTACCCCTCCCGGGTCAGGTACTCCCCTTCATAAGGGCGGGAACACGCAACGATAAAGCCGTTCTCGAGGGGATCAACATAGTGTCCGAGAAAGTCCACGAACTTGACAAGCCGTAGCACCGGCACCGGGCTTTCGATCATCACATAGGGATACCGACCCCGCGTCACGAGCTGGTATTCCCCGGTCGCGGGGTTTTTGGCCACTACGTAGGTCGTTCCACCAGTCGTCATCCTGCTTGCCATTGGAGGTCCCTCCCCGCGAATCCACGGCCTGAAGCCCTATCGCCGGATAGGGTCTTCTATTTACCCTAGTATAGTAATAGAGTATATTTTTGCCCGGTCACTGTCAATGCCGGAATCCCTCAAAGAATCCGTCATTTCCCGATTTTCGGCAAAGCTGTGGCGATATCCTTGCCATCCTCCCAGGCCTCTCCGACTTGGTGGCCGAGGGTCCAGTACCTGTTATCGGGCATGCTCAGGAGGACTGGTCGAATCTTTTCCACATCTACGGCGCCTTTCGTCAAAAACCGGTCATCCGACCAGGCGGCCACGACTTCGCCGATAAAGAGTCTGTCAACGGGCAGCTTCACCGTTTCCACGACCCGGCATTCGATGCAGTACGGGCATTCGGCGATCATGGGCACCGTTTCAAGTTCGCCGTAAAAGACATCAAAAAGCCCGGATTTGTCGAACTCGCTCCCAGAAACAAGCCCCGCCGCATCAGTTTTTGCGACGAGATCAATGTCGGGGAAGTTGACGCTGAACCGGCCGGTTTCAGCGATGGCGTCGCCCGTTACATGCCTCCCAATCGCCACCGCGATGAGCGGAGGCTTGTAGTTCACTCTCGCCAGCCAGGCAACGGCCATGAAATTGGGTCGACCGTACAGGGAAGCACCCACCAAAGACTGCGGCATGGGCAGAACGAAGGCATTGGTGCCGATATTTCGCTTTTTCATTTCCGCCCCTCCTTTTTGAGTGACCTGCCTTTTTCTACTTTATCCAAGGATGTTCCGTGACAAAAAGAACGGGGTTCTCACCCCGCCATCCCCGGGTTCCAGCCCGGCTTTCAGACGGCGCGCCCTGAATTTCACGAGGCCGGCGTCGCTGCCACCTCCGAGGGCATGCGGGTCTTTGTATATTTGTCCGCAACCTTGATGGTGGCACATTCCGGTTTTAGGCGGCAAGTATACCCGTAGGCGGTCACCATGCCCACGATGGCCCGGATGACCTGCCTGGATGACCCGTTTTCCCCTACATCGGCATCAATGGTCAGGCACTTTACGTCACCGCAGATGTCGCACCCGAGCCTCACCCCGAGCTCGTTGATCCGTTGCGCCATCTGCAGGCTCCTGTAAGCTTCCTCAATAAGCCGGCTCTGGATGGTGAAGGCCTTTTCCGTCAGCCTGCTGTTGATGAAAAAAATGGCTCCCTTCGTCACACGGTGCACGACGATTGAAGTGACGAAAAGCGTCTTCCCGTTGACAACCTGCGAGTCGGTTCCCACGAACAGGCTGTACCGGCCTTCATCACTCGAAAATTCACGTATTTTCAAAATGGCGTCCTCGAGGGTCAACCTTCCGTGGGTACAGCTGTAGACATGCTTCACCGGCCTCACAACCTCGCAATGGACTTGCCGCGGCAAAAATCGCGTGCAAAGCAGGAGTTTGAGCGGAAGAACAAAAAGGGCGTCAACACGGCTGAACTGGAGGGTTGAAAAGTGATGTTTGCACGTTTGCAAAAATTATACACGCATTCGAGCAGTTTTCGAAAATTCCGGGCCTAGGGATCGATCACCACAACGGTGCCTTCGTCAACATTGTCAACGATCTCGAGGAGATGGTCGTTTTTCACGCGGATGCACCCCTCGGTGGTCATCGTCCCCAAAGTTGACGGGTCATGGGTCCCGTGGATACCGATCCCCTGCCAGCCCGTCTTCAGGCGGATGAACCACGGCCCGTAAGCCCCTTCCACGGGGCCGTCGCCGAAATCATGGACCCAGGCGCTCGAATCGTGCAGGCTTTCAACGGTAAAAATCCCCTCCGGGGTCCTGCAATCGCCGACTTCCTCTTTGTTGCCTGGATTTTCTCCGATGGCGATTTCATACACGCCGATTCTCTCGGTACCACGGAAGGCCGACAGGGTAAAATCCTTTTTCACGATCCAGAGCCAGTACTCGTCCTGGAGCCCTTTGTCATTGACTACCTGGAGAACCCTGTTTTCATACTCCTGCGGGAGTTCCGGAAGCTTCGCCTTTTCGGTCACGGTCCTTTCCGGTTCATTCCTTTCCAGAACCGATACAAGGGCGCCAAACTGCGTTTTCGCAAGATACACACCCAGCCCGGCAATGACGGCGACCAGTGCAAGCAAGAGGATCCGTCGGGGCCAGGGCGACTTTTTTCTGAAATCCACCGTGGGGCGTTTTCTGAAAAGTCCCATTCGAAGGATCTCCCCCCTTCGCGGCCATTATATAGTCCAGGTCTTGTTCCGAAAACAAAAGGCGGGAAGGCCCAAGGGCACCTCCCGCTTTTGCAAGCCTCTCAAACCTGAGATATCTGACCTACCGAAAGCCGCCGCAGTGTCCCAAAGACATGGACAAACGCCGGACCAAGCGGCAAAGTCGTGACTTAGACCATCTAGAACGCCGGCACGACACCTCCCTCGTACCGCGAGAGGATGAAATCGGCCACTTTCTGTGACTGCAGGTGTTTCAGGACAACTCCTATCCGCTCGTCACCCTCGTCGCCTTCACGAACGACAAGGATGTTGGCGTAAGGGGACTCCCCACCTTCGAGGAGGATGGCATCCTTCGCCGGATTGAAGCCCGCCTCAAGGGCATAGTTGCCGTTGATGACAGCCCCGTCCACATCTGGGAGCACTCTTGGGAGCTGGGCCGCCTCGATGGCCTTGAACTCGAGTTTTTTCGGGTTTTCAGTGATATCGCGTTCCGTCGCGGCGAGTCCAGCTTCATCGTCGACTTCGATCAGTCCATTCGTCTCCAGCAAGAGAAGGGCCCTGGCCCCATTGACGCTGTCGCTGGGGATGGCGATGAGTGACCCCTCTTCAAGGTCTTTCACGGAATTCACTTTTTCGGAATAAAGCCCCAGGGGCTCCACATGAACGGTTCCGACGGAAACAAGCTTCGTCCCGTGGGTGGCGTTGAAATCCTCCAGGTAGGGAAGATGCTGGAAATAGTTGGCATCAAGTTCTCCGTCGTTCAGGGCCAGGTTTGGTTTCACGTAATCGGTGAACTCGACGACCTCGATTTTTACACCATCGGCGGCCACATCATCCTTGATGAAATTGAGGATTTCCGCGTGAGGGACAGGCGTCGCACCAATTTTCAGCACGTCATCGGCCGACGCCGCCAGGGGGCCTGCGGCCACAGCGAAAAGGGCGAATGCACAAAGCACAAGGATTGTACGTTTTCTCATTCTCATCATTCCTCCAATAGCAAGAGATAGATATTTCTGCAGATTTCCGGTTTCATTTTCAGTGCGAGACCCGGCGCGCGAGAGCGTTTCCCGCGCCCTGGATCACCTGGACCATTCCAATGATCACTACGACCGCCGCGATCAACACATCCGTCTGAAAGCGGTGGAATCCATAACGAACGGCGAGATCACCCAAACCACCCCCCCCGATGGCTCCGGCCATGGCCGAATAGCCGATGATGTTGATCACCGTCAGCGTCTCCCCCAAAACGAGGGAAGGAAGCGCCTCCGGAATCAGGACCCTGAGGACAATCTCCCTCGGGCTGCTTCCCATGGAAACCGCCGCCTCGACCAGCCCGTAGTCGACCTCCTTGAGTGCGCTTTCAACCACTCGTCCAACGAAGGGTGCAGCGGCTATGGCGAGGGGAACGATGGAGGCCGTGGTGCCGATGGTGGTACCCACCACGAGTCGAGAAAGGGGAAACAGAACGATCATCAGGATGATGAACGGGAAGGACCGCAGGACGTTGACGATCCCGTCCAGGAGACGGTACAGGCACTCGTTCTCGAGAATTCCGCCCTTTTCGGTCACGACCAGGACGATGCCCAGGGGAAATCCCAGCACTGTCGCGAAGAAGGTCGAAAAGAAAACCATGTAGAGCGTTTCCCACGTCGGAGCTGCAAGCAGCCCCGTGAGTTCCGCCAGCTTATCCATTCCAGATCACCTCCGTTTCCACTTTCTGTGAGCGGATGTAGGACAGGGCTTCGGAGATTTCCTGACCGGACCCCGCAAGCTGGACCGTCAGGCTTCCAACCTGCGAGGCGGGAAGATTATCGATCTCGCCCGACAGGATGTTGATCTCGGCCCCGGTTTTTTTGATGGCTCTCGAAATGATGGGCTGGTCGGCCGTGCCTCCATTGAAGGAAAAGTTCACCACCGGCTTGCCCCGTTCTTTCGGGAGTCTGTCCACGTCATAGCTTCTCCGGGGAAGGTGGCTCAAAAGCTCCCTGGCGGTCCGCGAACGGGGCTTCATGAAGACGTCCCGGACCCTTCCCTGTTCCGCTACCCGCCCATCCTCGAGCACGGCCACACGGTGGCAGATCTGCCGGATGACGCCCATTTCGTGGGTCACCAGGACCACGGTGATACCCATTTTCTTGTTGATGTCCTCAAGCAGCGCCAGGATGGACTGGGTCGTCTTTGGGTCCAGGGCGCTCGTGGCCTCATCGCTCAAGAGCACCGCGGGCTTGTTGGCCAGGGCCCTGGCGATCCCGACCCGCTGTTTCTGTCCTCCACTCAGCTGGGAAGGATAGCTTTGGGCCTTGTCCGCAAGCCCCACGAGTTCGAGCATCTCTTCCACGCGCCGCGGGATGTCCCTTTTGGGCCATTTCCCCACCTCGAGGGCGAAGGCCACGTTGCCGAAAACCGTACGGGACGACAAAAGGTTGAAATGCTGGAATATCATGCCGACTTTCCTCCTGATGTTCCGAAGTTCACCCGCCCCCAGCTTCGTCACATCCGTGCCTCCCAGGAGAATCTCCCCCGAATCGGGCTCACCGAGCCTGTTGATGGCCCGAAGCAAGGTGGATTTCCCCGCTCCGCTGAGGCCGATGATGCCAAAGATCTCTCCCCTTTCGATGTGCAGGGACACACCCTTGAGAGCTTCAAGACCTTTCCCTCCGGCAACGAAGGTTTTCCCAACGTTTTTGATCTCGATCATGTTCCGCACCCCCGGAATAACCGCCGCCTTTGGCGGCAGAATTGGATAAAAAAAGGCCGGGACCTTCAAAAAATGAAGGTCCCGGCCTGAAAGGTCTTACGACGGCAGCATCACGCTGCGCCGATCACCCCAGGGGGACCGCCGCACATGCACATCATCATGGTGTTGGTAACTGCTGCAGATGCCGTCGTCCAGATCACTATCGCTCCCACGCTTTCCGTTCCCGGGGCCCTGCCCGGAGTTTGGGAAGTATCTTAACCAACTTGCCACGCCCTGTCAACGAAAGAATATTCAGAAACCTCCGGGGTGATTTTTCAAAGGCCGGGGGCAAGCAACTTTTGAATGAGGTTTGCCAGGACCCCGACACCCGTCGAAAGACTGGATTCGTCGAAGTCAAAATACTCGTTGTGATGCCCGGCGGCAATGTCGGACCCCAGCAGGATATAGGTTGCCTTTCCGCCTTTTTCCTGGACACGTTTCATCATCCAGGTGACGTCCTCGCTTCCCCCGAGCTTGCCATGCCGCCGGGTTTCCGTGCAGGCTTCAACGCCCGATGCAGCCTGGAGGACCAGATCGATCATTTCCCCGTCGCTTTCCGCGGCAATCCCCTTGCCCTGCATGCTGACGTCGAAGTCAACCTCGTACATCGCCGCGCTGGCGGAGACAATTATCGAGGCCCGGTCGAACATGTACGCATCGATTCCCTCTGTCTCGCCGCGGGTCTCGGCCTTCATGAACGCAGCGGGGGGGATGACGTTGCGGCCTTCCCCGGCTTCGAGAACTCCCACATTGACCCGGGATGCCCCCTTCCCGTGAGGTGCGATGGCATGCAGGTTCAGCGTCGCGTTCGCGGCGGCCAGAAGGGCGTTGCGGCCTTCATGGGGAGCCACCCCCGCGTGGGAGGACCGCCCACGGAACCTGACATCGAATTTCGTCGTGCAGAGAAACCCCGAGGCGCCCGCGACGACCATGCCCGTGGGATTTCCCAGCCCCAGGTGCAGCCCGACGAAGTAATCCGTATCATCAAGGAATCCCTTTTCCACAATCGCCTTCGCCCCCCGCGCCCCTTCTTCGGCAGGCTGGAACACCAGGTTGACCCGTCCGGACATCCCTGCCCTGTTTTTTGCCAGGATCCGTGCGAGCCCCAGGCCCATTGCCGTATGCCCGTCATGGCCGCAGGAATGCATGGCTCCGGCGTTCAGGGACGAAAATCCCTCCCTGAAGGGGCGATGGTTTTCATCCTCTGCTTCGTTCATCTCCACGGCGTCGATGTCGAAACGCAACGTCACCACGGGTCCGGGCTTCCCGCTGTCCAGGATGCCCAAAACACCTGTATAGTCGCCCATCCTTTCGATCCAGCCTTTTTGTGCCCCCTGCCGGACGGCCCGCTGCTTCTGCTCAGGCACCGCCTTGCCGTCCCGGCCCATCACGGCGTCCTTGTCAATGATCTGGGTCCCGACGAGGACCTCGTATCCAAGTTTTTCAAGGTGCTCCGCCACTACCGAGCTGGTCCTGAATTCAAACCATCCCGCCTCGGCATGCCGGTGCAAATCCCTGCGGATCGCTGTCATCCATTCCTGGAGTTTGTCCATGCCAATTCCCCCTTTACGTCTGTTCACTTCCCACCCCGGCAAGTTCCAGGACCGCCCCAAGAAGCACTTCCGCCCCCAGGGCAATGTCATCGGGGTCGGCCTGTTCCAGCGGGCTGTGGCTGACGCCGTTTTTGCAGGGTATGAAGATCAAACCGGAGCGTGTGAGTTTCGCCATGTTCATCGCATCGTGGCCGGCGCCGCTTGGCATGATCGTGCAGGCAATCCCCCGTTCCCTGCAGATCTTTTCAAGGGTCCGGACCATTCCCGCGTCAAGGACAAGGGGGTCTTCATCGGACAGCTCATGCATTCTGAAGCGCACCTTCCGGCGCATGGAGATCTCCTCGAGCTCCCGGCGGATCCCGTCGATGGTCCTTTTGACGCTTTCTTTATCGATACCCCGGACATCCAGTCCCAGGCCGACATGACCTGGAATGACATTCATGACACCGGGCTTGATACTTGCCGTACCGATGGTCGCCACGGTCTTGTGAACGGATTCCTTCCAGCCGTGCCGCTCCACTGCCAGGATCAGTTCCGCCGCGGCGGGAAGGGCGTCACACCGCAGGTCCATGGGCGTCGCCCCGGAGTGGTCGGCCCGCCCTTCGATCTCGATAAACCAGCGGGTCGGAGCGGCTATGGCGTTGACGATCCCTATTTTCTTTCCTGTTTCCTCGAGGACCCGTCCCTGCTCTATGTGCAATTCGATGAATGCCTTGAGTTCTTCGGGTCTCCTCCGGGCCGAAGCGAGGGCCCGAATATCGGCGCCCTGTTTCAGGGCCGCTTCCCTGAGTGTCACCCCTTCGGCGTCCCGGAGGCCGAGCAGGTACTTCTCGTTTTTCAGGCCGCACATGACCTTGCTCCCCAGGGTGGCGACACCGAAACGGCTCGATTCTTCCCCGACGAAAGCGATGACCTCAAGGGGGTGCCGCGTCACGATGCCCTTCTCCCGGATCGCCTTGACGGCGGCGATCCCCGCCACTACGCCGACGACGCCGTCATAGATACCCCCGCCGGGGACCGAATCCAGGTGAGACCCGAAAGCCACCGCAGGAAGTGAATTGTCACTTCCTGCAAAACGGGCGATAAGGTTACCGATGGCGTCCCGGCGGATTTGTCCTCCCAGATCCTCGAGCCACGAAGCGACCCGCCTGTGGAGCTCCGCTTCTTCATTGCTCAGCGCCAACCGTGTCACGCCGCCTTCGGGAACGGCGCCCACCTCGGCCAGGTCCGAAATATAACGGTCGAGATCTTGCTTTGCGATCATTTTGCAAGACAAGGCTCTATCCTCCCGGGCTGTCACATGGAAAGGTTTTTGTGATGATTCCGGCCCCAAAAACCGTATCAGCCTGCCAACTCCGGTACAGGGGCTTCATTCTTCCGAATCAGCCTCATTGAAGCCGCTCCATGACCGCGGGCATCCCGCCCGCATGCCTTTTGTGCCGCCTTTTTCTTGACACCCCTTTAGTGAGTATATATTGTTAATCCGAAGAGACAATGGGAAAGGGGAGGTCAGAATGAAAAGATTCAGTGTCAGCGTGCTTGCCGTTCTTTTCGTCATCATGGCAGCAGGTTTTTCTTTCGCCGCAGATGACGAGGTCACCCTGAGATTGTCCACCCACCACCCGCCCGATGTGTACCGGAGCGTCGGAGCACGGCTCCTGAAGGAAGAAATCGAGAAGGCGACCGGCGGCAAGGTGAAGATCGACATCTACTACAGTGAATCCCTTGCGGACGGCGCGGAGGTCTTTGATTCCGTCAAAGCCGGAATCGTGGACATCGGTGACGTGAACCCGGCCTACTACCCCGGGAACATGCCCATCCACTCCCAGCTTCTGGTATTTACAGAATCCCCGCCGAAACATGACCAGAAAGTGGAGGTCATGAAAAGGATCTACGAGAACTACCCCGCCGTCAAACAGGAAATCGAAAAACACAATCAGAAGATTCTCTGGCAGTATTTCCCGACGCCCCTTGCGCTTTCCTCCACAAAACCCGTCAAGACGATACAGGATTTCAAGGGGATGAAGATCCGTGCCAGCAGTGAGGCGTACCTGAGAATGCTTGAAGACCTCGGGGCCATCCCGGTGTCAGTCCCCTTCACAGATTGCTACATGGCCCTGCAGACGGGGACCATCGACGCCGTCTTCACCAATATTGCGGCCTGCTCGGGGCAAAAGTTCTACGAAGTCGCCCCCTACACCTTCACCTCGCAGGATCTCGGCCTCTGGCTGGCGTTCACCTACACCATCAACCAGAAAGTGTGGGACGGTTTCTCCGAAGAAACACAGAACCAGATTCTGGAGGCCGTCAAGAAGGTTGACGAGCGTTTCGGCCCCATGTTCGACAACGAATACCAGCACCAGGTCAAACTCTTTGCCGACAAGGGCGAGGAAGTTGTCATGGCCAGCGAAGAGGATGTAAAGACCTGGCAGAACCTGCCGATCATCGAGACCATGAAGATGGAGCTTGCAGAAAAGGCTGAGCAGGCGGGCGTTGAAAACGGGAAACAGTTCATCAAGGACATCGAGAAGTACATGAAAGAAGCCAGGCAGTAGGCGCAAAACCCACTGGAATCTGGCGGACTGCCTCACCCGTTTCTTTGGGTGGGGCAGTTTCATTTTTTCGCCAATTTCCGTTTTTTTGACGTGGCCTGCCCTTCCGGGCCCACTGAAGGCGGAACGATTTTGAGGCATGGACTTTCGGCGGAATCTGGCCCACAATCTTTGTCGTACAGTGACAAACCACCTGGTCGTGTTACGGAACCCGCGAGCGTTTTGTGGAAAGCTTCTTTCGTTTTAACTCCCTGGAATGGAGGGAAACAGCCTTGAAACATTTACTTGCCAGGATCAATGCGCTTTTTGCTGAGTTCAGCACCTGGGCTTTGAGCGTCATCATGATCCTTCTCATCGTCAACCTGGTGACCCGGTTTTTCGGTATACCGGTTCCGGGACTTCTGGAACTCTCCACCTTCGTGTTCGTGGCCGTCATCTACCTGGGCCTCGCCCACGCAGAAGAGCATGACGAACACATCAAGGTCAACGCCATCCTCAGAAGGCTTCCGCCCGGGATCGCCAGGGCCTTAAAGATATTCAACTATGTCGTCGCCGTTTCCATCGGCGGCATCATCACTTTCGCCGCAGGCAGGATCGCCCTCGACGCTTACGTGAGCGGGGAATCCGTTCCGGGAACCTCACCTCTTCCCACGTACCCCGTGAAGATCGCGATTTTCATCGGGGTCCTGTTTTTCGTGCTGCAATGCCTCGTAACCCTCTTCACATTTCTTGGCAGCAGGGACAACGGGAAGGTCTAGACCGGACACCCTGCCGCATAAAGGAGGCCGAGCCAGATGTCCACAGGAATGCTTACCGTACTGGCCTTTTTGATCCTCATCATGACGGGCTCACATATTTTCATCATCTTTTTCGCCGTCGGATTGGCGACAACGACGGCAATCATGGGATTTGACACCGCTGTCGCCATGATCGGGCAAACCATATATCACGGCGTCGCGACTCCCACCTACACCGTGCTGCCCCTTTTCATCCTCATGGGGTCCTTCGCGGCCCGTGCGGGTTTCGCAAAAGACGCCTACGACACGATTTCCATCTGGGCACGCAAGGTCCCCGGCTCACTGGGCGTCGCCACATGCTGGGCAAGCGCCATGTTCGGGGCCATCTGCGGATCCTCACTGGCAGGGGCGGCGGTTTTCGGCAAGATCGCCCTCCCCGAAATGAAAGCCCTCAAATATGACAAGTCCTTTTCGCTGGGCTGTATCGCTTCCGCCGGGACCTTCGCGGCCATGATCCCCCCCAGCAGCGTCATGATCATCCTGGCGATCCTGACGGACCAATCGGTGGGCATGCTCTTTATGGCAGGGATCGTCCCGGGGCTTTTCACCGCCGCCGTCTACACGGCATCCATCATCTACAGGGCTGCCAGAAACCCCAAGATCATGCCCCGGTCAACGGATGTCACGGAATACACCCTGGCGGAAAAACTCAGATATTCCGTCCGCGTGTGGCCCATCCTGCTTTTGATCTTCGTCGTCCTCGGCGGGATCTACTCCGGCTTCTTCACTCCCACCGAAGCCGCCGCAATCGGGGCTTCACTCACGCTGATCATCGGCATCTGGAAGGGGGACCTGAAACAGTTTTCAGTCATCCGGGAGGCCCTGCAGGATGCCGCCAAGACCACGTCCATGATCTTCGCGATCATGGTGGGCGCCCTGTACTTCGGCCGTGTGCTCGGGGTCACCCGCCTGCCCTCGAACCTGACGCAGGCCATCATCGAAATGAACATCCCCCCGACGGCCGTCACCATCGCCATCCTGATCGTCTTTTTCTTCCTGGGGATGTTCATGAACGCCTCGGCGTTTTTCATGTTCTCCTTCCCCATATTCTTCCCGGTGATCGTCAAGCTCGGGGTCGACCCCGTGTGGTTCTGCATCGTGGCAATGAAAATGGCGGAAATCGGGGCCGTTACGCCACCGGTGGGCCTTAACGCCTTTGCGCTCAAAGGGGTGGCGGGAAAGGACGTCACCGTGGAGGACGTCTTCAGCGGCGTTCTGCCCTTTATCTACGCTGACCTGGTTGTTCTGGTCTTCCTCTTCCTCTTCCCTTGGCTTGCCACCTGGCTGCCAAGCCTCTACATGGGAGGCTAGGACACCACAAAAGGAGGCGCATCCGCGCATTATGAAATATACCCTGCTGCTGAAAAACGGGCGGGTCATCGACCCCGCCGCCAATATCGACACATTCGGAGATGTCGGGATCAGTGACGGCAGGATTGTCGATTCCGGGAAACCCCTTGAGGCCTCAGAGGCGCTCCAGGTGGTGGATGTGCGGGGACGCTGGATCATTCCGGGCGTCATCGATCCCCACATGCACGTCTCCTCCTGGATCGGGGGCGCCCCCGGACTGAGGATGATGGCCAAAGAAGGGGTGGTCACCGCCCTGGACATGGCGGGACCCGTGGCCGACGTCATCGAGAACATCAAAAACCACGGTTCGGGAATGAACATCCTCTGCCTTGACGCCTTCACGCGGGGAGAGGAGGAACCCGGGAAAGCCGATTTCTCCGACGGGGAAATCGAAGACCGGCTCGGGCAGTCCCTTGAAGAGGGCGCATACGGCGTCAAGCTCCTGGGCGGCCATTACCCCCTGACGCCTGACTCTACACAAAGGGTCATCCGGAAGGCGGCGGAAAAAGGCATGTACATCGCCTTCCATGCCGGTACCACCGAAAAGGGAAGCAACCTGGAGGGTTTCGAGGAAGCCCTCGCCCTGGCCGACGGGCGTCCCGTCCATATGGCGCACATCAACAGCTACTGCCGCGGGGCCGTAAAACCCGTCCTGCAGGAGGTCCAGGAGGCCCTGGAGCTTCTGGACAACCACCCGAACATCTGGTCGGAATCGTACCTGAGCCCCTTCAACGGAACCTCGGGCAAGTGCGAAAAGGGCGGGATCCTGAGCCATGTAACGGGACAATGCTGCCTCAAGGGCGGCTATCCCGCCGACGAAAAAGGGCTGGGAGAAGCCATCCGGGGAGGATACGCCCGCGTCGTGGCCTTTCAGGCCGGTGAAAATGAACTCGTCACAGGGGAACAGGGATACTCCCTCTGGAAAGAAAGGAAAACGGACGTCACCCTGAGCTTCCCCGTCAATGCCTCGGAAGCCCAGATCGTCCTGGCCACGGCGAAAGACAGCGGCCGGTTCCACGTAGACGCCCTGTCCACCGACGGAGGCGGCATTCCCAGAAACACCATGATCCGGCAGGGACTGGACCTCTGCCGCTTCGGCGCCTTCAGTCCGTCGGAGCTGGTCCGAAAACTCTCTGTCAACGCGGCGGCCATGCTCGGCCTCGAAACCAAGGGGCACCTGGCACCCGGCGCCGATGCCGATATAACCGTTCTCGACCCCTCTGAAAGCAAGGCCTGGATGGCAGTTGCCTTGGGTGAAATCATCATGATCGATGGCGTGGTAACGGGTTCCGGAGGGACAATCATCACGACGGAGTCGGGAAAAGAAAAAGTACATTCTGCCGGCGTCGTCTGCACCGTTGCCGATCCCAAAAAGGCACTTCCCAAAAAACGAGGATAGCTCAAAAGCCTGACGGGAAACAAAATAGAGGCCGGGACCTTGTCAGGATCCCGGCCTTTCGCACGTTCTGTTCTTCGTTCACCGGAACGGCAAAAACCCGGCTACGCTCCGGCGCCCGCCAGGAAACCTTCCCTGGTTGCCTCCAGAGCGTTGCGGGCCTCCAGGTGCAAACGCTAACATAAAACTGAGCCAAAAACGGCAGTAGTGCTCACGTAAAAGTGAGCCACCCCAACCGAAATTCCTCCTATCATGCAATCAGGACAAGACGCATGAGGGAGGAGGAACAAGGATGGTGGTTGGGGTGGACCAGTACAAGCGTATCAGAAAAATGGCGACAGAAGACGGACTTTCCCAGAGGGAGATCGCAAGACGACTTGGCATATCCAGAAACACCGTGGCCAGATACTGCAAGGGAGAGCACATGCCATGGGAATCAGCGAAGCGGGATCGAAAACCCGGGGTTGTGAACCAAGACATCGAACGCTTCATACGTTCCTGTCTCGAACACGACAAGGATCCCGACGTCCCGAGGAAACAGCACCATACGGCCCGGCGGATCTACGAAAGGCTCATGGAGGAAAAAGGTTTCACCGGCGGCGAGTCCACCATCCGAAGGTGGGTGAACCGGATACGCGACGAAGCGGGCGAGGCATACATGCCATTGCACTTCGCGCTGGGAGAAGCCGCCCAGGCGGACTGGGGAGAGGCCACATTCTACCTGGGTGGAGAAAGGACAACGGCGAACCTGCTCTGCTTCAGGCTGTGTGGGAGCCGGCACATAGACGTCCGGGCATATCCCCGGAAGAACCTTGAAAGTTTTCTCGAAGGCCACATCGGTTTCTTCGAGCGCATAGGAGGCGTCCCCCGCACTATCATTTACGACAACCTC